>Ga0209637_1000371_pt1 | contig 15013 bp, 11 predicted proteins | sample OlaalgELextract3_2_FD_187379 | JGI IMG/M metagenome (GOLD analysis project Ga0209637, IMG submission 187379) | Olavius algarvensis symbiont microbial communities from Tuscany, Italy - Type G ELBA extract 3 (SPAdes) (version 2) | ecosystem: Host-associated > Annelida > Digestive system >... | reverse complement strand
ATTTAATTCAAAACTAAAAAAAGTGTTTTAAAATAATTTTGTTGGGTAGTGATTCAGTTTTGTCAATCAGCTTCTCCAGTACTAACTATAGCTATTTAAGCTTATTTCGGCCAAAGCCGGCATTGGCTTCACTTGATCGCTTGTGATGCAGGGAAAGCTGTCATCTACGACTACTGGAACACAAGTTCGAGATCAATATTCAAAGAAGAGATAGAAAAGAATGAAAATAATAATAATAAAAGTACTAATTATTAAGTAATAAAAATTAGCAAATACCATAACCATTAACACGCATACAAAATAGTAGGCTAATAAACGGACTCATGGTTTTTGACGCCAGTCGTCAACAAGTAAGGATAGGCCTACACTGAAGTGAGCGAGTCACCTGGGACAGAAGTGCCAGATACAGCCTCCACCAAGCGGGCGAACGTAGTACGCCGTAGCTGGGTAGGTACGGGATGCCCATTCGAAACCAGAGTCCAATGGTTGATATAACTGCAAACAATGGCTAATTAAAGTCAACAACAATAAATTGAAAAGTTATAATATTTACACAGCTGGAGTTAATTTTATAAACAGTTTACTCTGAAGATCAAACGCATTATAATAAGATAATCAACTCTGTTATCGTACACGGTACACATTATGTACTATTTTAAAGACCTCAATCATATCACCATGTAGTCTTCTATATTTTAGTGTGTATAAATTTAGACGGAGTAGACGTTCCTTGTATGGCAATTTTTTTTAGTGAAATAACAAGTTTGGTAGCTCTCCTTTGTATTTTTTCTATTTGTTCAATATCACAAGACGGATTATCAGCTATTAATAACGTCATGCACTTTCGAACTCCATTTACAAAAGTTTTCCCAGTTATATTGACATAACGTGAGTTGCGTAACGTACAATATTCAAACGTTTTACCTTTAAATCACGAAATAAACATTGGAACTAATTTTACGTCATGTACTCAATAAACCGAGAATTCACACTCCTTCCTAGGAAAACGTCCTTCATAGCGACTGCAGTAGAGCAGCCAGCTACCGTAGTGATGATAACCGTAATAGCAATGTCAACATTCGTTTTGCTATTGATTAATCGCATACATAAAAACTTGTGAATTTTTTCCCGCTATACACGTCTTGAGTAAATTGGCCAAGTTTACCTGTGGGCCGTCTGCAGGTGGTAGCAGGACAACTCTTATGAGTAGTGACGTATCGGTATTGGAAACGGAAGTTGAATACAGAGCTGTCGTATAAGTCGAAGTCGTCATCGTTGCTATATATGTTGTTGTCCGTGTAAGGCCAGTTTGTCCATCCGGGCGTACAGTAACTGCTAGAGGAACAGCCGCTTTTTATCCTCAGTCCTCTTACTCCATACGACGTCTGATACCACTTCCGAGTCACTGAACACACCGGCTGCAGAAACAACAGTTCATGTAACAATTACAGCAATTGGAGACCAACTATTGGACAGCTAACTAATGACAACGATGATGATAATGACCATAGCAATTATAATGATGATACTGGTCGGGCAGAGCTCACTTTGTCCTCTTTAAATAGAAGACCAACTATAATGACTATATGCAAAAACATTTCCGAACGGATCTTGCATCTCCCATATCTTGTCTGACACACAGTGCTGTCGGCTCTCGCTCCGAGACGACTTAAAATGTGATAAAATCATAGGACTGAAAAATGAGGGAACGGAAAATGTGGGAATAGATTATAGGATTGGAAAATGTGGAAATAGAAAATGCGGAAAATAGCTCATAATTATAGCAAAGCAGGAACAATTGCGAAAATGCCTTAATAATTGGTTGCAAGTAAGTAGAGCTCAACTCCGGTGTTAGGAATAGCAGTTAATCTATACGTCTAAAAAGGTCCATGCAATGGCATGCAGTAAGTCTAAAATTAAAATATTCAGATAAACGTCGACAACCGAACAATGGACCATAAATGTTACGAGCCCACACCGTCGTCTTATAGTTGAACGTGTGGTAGATTTTTGGCAGTAGCCTTCTAACCTCAGACGCTGAGCAAGTTACGTAATAGCCTCTTCGTTCACAGTCGGATTCACTGACTGCATTAATGCACGTCAGGCAGACTGGCAGGAGAAAACACGACGCTGGCGCTATACACAATATGCATTATGTATACATAACACAAATTTACAAAGTTCACGGTAAACTGATTCAAGACAGTCTGGTCAATATTGTCGTAATCCAATAAACACTGCAAGTTAAAACTCTACCGTTTGGGTTAGCGCACACTTTTCTACGTGGTTCATATGTGGGCACACATCAATCATTGTGACTCATTTCCACAACTAAACTAACAAGAACTCAGCTGTCGTAGAGAAACCGCGCGACGCTTCGTGTCATTGAATATTTTGATAAGTAACTCAAGCTCATTCGAAATTACACTGTTAAGTAGGGCATGTGTAAGAATCTATCATACTGGTAGCTTGATGAACACCATCCGACAAAGACAGAAAAATTGGTTAGGTCATATGTTGAGAAGTGAATCACTTCTGCATACAGTGTTAGAAGGCAGAATAAAAGGGACAAGAACTCCTGAAAGACAGAGTGATACGATGATAGACTGGATGAAGGGCAGATACATGGAATATGAACATATAAAGAAAAGAACTTGTCACAAAGAAGAAACGCGTCATTGGAAGCCTGGACCTGCCTGAAAAGGCAGAGCACACAAGAAGAAGAAGTTCCTATTCCATTGAAACTATGTCTGCATCTCGTACCGTTTCTTAGATATTCAGCGTCAAAGCATGGCGTGACCTTGAAACCCGGGGTACGGGTCGTGCAAGGTCATCACACGGTCACGAAGTAGTGTGACCAGTGTTGTAAGGGCGACACCTCAAGTTAATGGAAGAAAGCAAACTTACCCCTCTCACCACACCCACACCCCTTAACCGACAGTCACAAAATATTGCACACGTGATAACGTCCACCATATCTCCCCACAGGCCACATTTGGTCAACATCGCCCCAGGGGTTACCCCTCCCCATATAGCCAAAGTTACCACTCATTTTTTATTAATGTTAAAAACTTCTATGGAAATTTAACTGCAGTAGTAAGGGCTCAGAATGACACCTCTGAAACAGCAAATATGACTTTTTTGATACTCCACGTAGAACGTTATACTCGCCCTTACCAGCGAAGTCATGCAAAAATGAAGAGTAAAATCCTGAAGCCATGTTAGAATTTGTAACCATGGTCTCATCTGCATGAAACAGACGGATTGCTTTAACGCAAATGTTCTCCTTTTATTTACATTGTATAATGCGAATAAAAATAGCCAGGACCATGTAAAGCCATCATGTGAGGATGGATTTGTGAGCTATTAGAGTGGTAATGAAATGCCATCTGACGAAATCCTACAAGAAGGCTGGTCTCGTTTAAAATACATTGATGTAGACATAGAAGGTTTATTGGACACTGTCACAGCTTTGAATGACAGTGGATGTCAGTTGTGTGTTGTGAGAGCTGACACAGTCAGACCATTGAATTTGCCAATACTTGGTCAAGCCAAATTAAAGGGCTTATCAGATCATCTGGTGCCTGCTGATATTGTTAGGATCCGAGTGAGACTGACCACTGGCAAGGGGTTTGTCAACATTGCTTGTGCAGTAGTTGAAAAACTTAACTACAGTCTCATTCTTGGCTCTGACATTGTTGATAAGTTATATGAAAAAATTATGGACGAAAATTTTGATGCAAATGAAGTGATGAACGTGGTTAATGATGAAAATGATGATAATGATGATGCTGAATGCTGATGTTAATGAGAAGGAGGTTCACTAATGATAATTGTGACAGTGAAAATGATGAAAATGAAAATATGTCTGATCCACGTAAAGCGTCTGCAGAGATATTAATATCTGAACAAAAGTCAGACAGGTCACTGATTCATTGTTGGTCTCTGGCTAAAGGTCAAAAAGCTGGATATTACGTACGGGACGGGATCTTGTACCGTAATTACAAATATTTGGGCCAGAATTATAAGCAGCTGGTGCTGCCAGTTAAGCGGAGACAAGAGGTCATAAAATTGGCCCATGAAATTTATTCAGGTCATCTAGAGGCCAAAAAAACAAGAAACAAATTAAATAGTTCTTTACTTGGCCGACCATTGCATCTGATGTGCAGCTGCCTTGTGAGTCTTGCCATCAATGTCAGAAAAAGAGACAAGTGACAGTCTATGATCGAGTGCCAATTACACCTATCCCTAGAGAGGAGGTTCCATTCGATTGTTTGGTAATGGATTGTCTTGGACCACTTTTTAATAATCAAAAAGGAGTTTAATTATGCACTGATTGTGTGCGACAGCAATACCGGATATCCATTTGCTGTGCCATTACGTACACTAACTGCAAAAAGTGTGTGCAATGCTTTAATGCAAATTTTTTAACTAGTCGGCATTCCATTTACGATAAGATCGGATTGCGCTAGTAATTTCACTAGTAGTTTGACTACTACGTTTTTGAAAATATTAAATTGTAGTCATAATTTCAATGTGCCTGGGCGACCTCAACAGACTGGTCTATGTGAAAGACTGATAGGTACTTTGAAGAATTTGATAAACAAAGTGGCATCGGATAACCCAAAATCATGGCATAAGCATTTAGGATTTGTGCTTTGGGCAATTCGTGACATTCCTCACTCAACGACTGGGGTACCTCCAGCACTATTAGCGTGGGGGCGTATCCCAAGAGGTCCTTTAGCAATTTTGAAGGACACAATGACTGGCAAAGTTGAATTATTCTTAAATTTGGGGAAAACTGCCAGTGAATATTTGGATGAATTGAGGAAAAATCTTGAGTTAGCTCAAAATTATGCTATGACACATACAGATAAGGCTCAGCGACGATATATATTGAGATATAATCTGGGAGCCAAAGATAAATCTTTTGAGATTGGACAGAAAGTTTTAGTTTTAACACCAGACTCGACCAGTTCAGACATTTTCGAGATAGATTGGTCCAGCTGTCATTAAAGATAGGCTGTCAAACCATACTTATTTAGTGGATATTAATGGAGCTAGGAAGCATATTCATGCTGATAAACTCAGAAAATATCACATACAAGTCAATGAGGTCATTTGTGACAGTCACAACAGGCCATGAGCAAACTAGAGTAGATCACTGTGCTGTGATTTATGATGAAGACAGTTATTTTGGATCAGTAGATGTCATAGACACTGATCAATATCAACAGCCAGAATTGTTGCCGAGTCAAAGAATTGACTTGAATACTCTGTCACACCTAACAGTAGAACAGAGGACCAAACTTTTAGCTTTGCTGAATAAATATTCAGAATGTTTTTCTGAAAAATCCGGATTATGCATGAAATTAATGTTTCTGCTGACTTTAAACCAAAGAGATTGAGAGCTTATAGGGTCCCAGAAAATTGGAAGCCAATGGTTGAGGCTCAAATCAATGAGTTATTGAAACTTGGGATCAGAAAGCCATCAAAAAGTGAAATGGGAAGTCCCATTATTTGCGTGTTAAAGGGAAAAGATAACAAAGATGGCATAATAATCGCTGTTGATTACCGGTAATTAAATTAATACTGTGAGGGTGATGCTTATCCAATGCCAGAGATCTCTGACTTGATACAAAAAGTCATTCAGGTTAAATTTATTAGTCTCTGAGACATTAAAAGCGCTTATCACCAGATTGAGATAAAGCCTGAACACACAATGGCATACAGGTTTTGTATCCAATATTACAGCATCATATAGCTATGCACTCAGATGAATTTGAGCAGTATTTGAGAGATTTTGACAAATTTTTGAAGGTCATTAAGGAGTCAGGTTTCACATTAAACTTAAAAATGTCGTTTTGCACAGTCAGGTGAAATACCTAGGTCATATAATTGGCTCGGGATCCGGAAACCGGATAATGAAAAAGTGGCTACTGTGAAAGACATGTGGATTCCAGAAACTAAGAAGAAGTTAGGAGATTGATTGGATTTTTTCCCTATTTTCGGGATTATATTCTCAATTTTGCTGAAATAGCTCAGCCACTGACAGATTTGACGGGAAAGCGAGTCCCGAATAGAGTACCATGGGGTGAAAAAGTTGGCATTTGAGAAGTTAAAGGAGGAGTTGTGCAAGGCCACAACACAATCCATGTCCATTGCCAATTTTTCAAAACCCTATTTCATTGAGGTGGATAGCAGTGCTAACACTGTCGGAGCCGCATTGTTACAGTCTGTAAAAGACCAAGGCAACAGGCCAATTGGTTTTGCTAGAAATTGACAGCTACTCAGAAGGGGTGGTCCACGATAGAAAAGGAAGCGTATGCAGCTATTGGGCCTTACAAAAATTCCGAAACCGGATTTTTTGACAACCCACTACGGTAATATATAGTGATTACAACCTACTCACATATATTACAGAGACTAGCATAAAGAGTGCAAAACTAATGAGATGGCCGTTATCTCTGTAGTCGTACAATGTCACATTTAGATACAAAAAGGGTCGGAAAACGTGGTGGTAGATTGCCTATCAAGGCTGGATTCTGCCACAGAATAAAGTTTGCCTGAGTGGACTCTCTTGTGTGTACACTGTTGTTGTAAATATTAATTGACTTGCATTGTATTAATGTTTTGCTATTTTGTATGTGTTATGCTGTATATTGTGATACCGGCGAGACGGTCTGGTGGAGAGCTGTGACTCCAAGAGTGAGATAGACTGATGGTTGATGTCAGCTGATCTGGTAAAATGTAATGAACAAGGGAGTCTCATGTTATTATCAACAGTGAAGTCACCACCAGTGTGATATCTGATGATTGGATGGTGTCCGTCTTTGCTCTCACTGTATGATTCATGACGTTGCCCCGCCGATTCCGTCGTGGCATCGTCTCCGGTGGAGAGGTGTCGCGTTCGTGTTCAAGACGGAATTTTATTTAGGTTTTGTGTGTAGAATGTCCGTTCTAGTTTTAGATTGTGATTCCGGTATTAAGTGAACTTTGGACAGTCATGGTGGATTGTTCGCCTTCTCTCGGGAATGTTCTCGAGATAGTAGAATGTGGGAGAACGTTGTCTAGCGTATAAAAGAGAAAATCGTTGTGTGGATCTTTCTTTTTCGGCGAAGCTTCTTGCGATGAAGGTAACGCGTTAGAGCATGTTTAGAGAAGCGTGGTGGTTTTGCTAGTTTACCGTGTGCGTGAGCAGTAGTATAGCAGTTTGCCTTATAAGAAGGAACTTGCTAGTTGGATTCACTGGATGTGAATCGTTATTTGGTAAAGTAACTTGCCTTAAAATAGGAAGTTGCTGGTTAATTTCACTTTGAGTGAAATCTTACTCTGACTGGTATTATCTAGCCAGTAGAGTGGTTTGTGAGAATATTTTGATACTCTGTCGTCTGTGGAGTTGACATTGGTCAAATTTAGTGTCTTCACATCTCTTATTTAGTATAAAAAGTTGTAAAACTGTGTTGGTGGTCTATTTGGACCATGTTGTTGTAGACAGATTGTGTGTGAGAAGAAGACTAGAAGTCTAGATCTTTCTCTATGGTAGGAATTTGTGCAGTAACATATTTGTGTGTTAGGACTGTCGTACATAGTTTCAGGGATATTGATTATCTTGCATATATTACTAATATTGTTTACTGACTATTATTTTTCTTATGTTATTTGTATGTTTCACTTAGAATATTAATTTCTTTTGGACATTTTGGACTTGGTGTAATTAGAATTTAAAATAATCATTCTCGTAACATCAGTGTTGTCAGTTATCGTCACAACCAGTAGTCTACAGCATTACAAGTACCCACGAAAACTAGCAGAGGCTGAGTAAATATAGGACCCCCTTTCTCAAAAGTTCCTAAGTATTTGAGAAGTTGTTCTTAGGGAAGTAAATAAAAGTTAAAAATTCTTAAGAAAAACGCAGCTAATTTGTACAGCGTTTTCTTAGCCGTTCATTTTTATGTTGGCATAAAAATAAACAGCCAATAAAAACAAGGGTTGTTTGTGATCACGTGACGGCGCAAAGTAATGTGGCCTACTCCACTAAAGTACTGTCTTGTTAATGTTACACGGGGTGTTTTTGACAACAATTTATATTTCAATAGGTTGGACATTTTATTAGCTGAACAATTGCTACAATAAAAACGACTGATAAATGTAACGATAAATAACCTTATCTACGAGTCATCGACCTGTAATAGTCATTTTCAAGCAGTCTGCTATGAATGCTGGGGTGGAACCATAGATAAATGCGTTGCATGAGCTACCAAGCCAACTGGCCTGTACGATTACGAATGTTATGCTGGTATGGTGTAATGTGTACTGCTTGTGCTTGAATATTGACAGTAGGCCTGCTACGCACGACTATCCTGTTCACGTAGACATTTTCAATTTGTTTGTGTTTTCATTGCAATGTGAGTGCAATTTGCTGCTCTAATGACAGTGGAAAAGCCATTGTTGTTGTTAAGATTTTCTTAGGCATTGCTTAAGGCAACTTCGTGGCTTGTCTACGTTATTAACTTTGCCTATGTTTTTCCCTAACTTTTATTTCTCTGCTCTGAGTTCAGCTTAGGAACTTTTGAGAATGTTTGACTTGCTGTGCAACCCACAATCCCGCATAGTCTATATGGGGGAAACGAAATTTTGGCATTTTGCAGAGTTTTTGATTACCTTGCAATTTTCGTCGCAATGGGTTATGGAATTTTGACATGACAATGACATTGGGTCAAATTTTAGGTTTTTCAACTGACTTGCGTAGTCGTCCTTACAACACTCTGGCACGGCACTACTTATGCATTATGTAAAAATGCCAAAACTTACTCGGACTACAAGTGACGTCTTTACACGATACAGAGACAGTTCTGGATCCGTCTGAGACGAGCTGGTTGTTGCTGCACCAACGGCGCTCCCTACAGCGACTGCTATATGCCCTGATACGGGATCGAGCGTCGTACGTTGTCCACGTCTCACAGACAGGCTACAAGACAAATGTTGGCTCAAGACATCGGTCTGTTGCCGTAGTATACACTATCTCAACTGAATTAACACCAACGTTTAAATTCAATAATGAACGACGCATCTGAACAGAATGAAATTTCCTTTAAATCACGCTAATTTATGTAGCATAAATTATTGTAAATGTTGTTTTAATCAAATATATGACATATTTCATGAGATATAAAAATTCAATAAAAACTTTCACTCGAACAATGGCGGTTTCCAATATTCAGAGTCACTGTCAATTTCCGTTTGTGCTCAATAGCCTACATCCATGCAAATGAATGCGCCATGCACTGTCGATCAATGACGTCCTGGTCAAACGGCTCCGTTTTTCTGTAAGACGACGTCTCAGATGATCAGCATCTCGAAGTCTGGTACGGTAAAGGCGTCACTGCAGCATTCCCACGCCTCGTCGATCAAACTGAGGTCCGGAATCAGGCAGCCACACCAGCAGTGAGATAAAATCCAGTTTAATTGCACGCAAAACGTGCACTCTCACAAGCTGGTTGAGCAGAGCATTAACCTGTTGAAACGTAAATAAATCTCCACCAATTGCACGGATGCTTGGCGGAAACCGAAACTCACACTGACTTTCCATATTGGGAACTTGTGTCTTTGACAGAAGTTTTGAATTTTTACATCTTATAATCCGTGCAGTATAATCGGTTAAAATTTACAACATTTATAGAGTGTTTAAAAGGATACTCCATTCTCTTCAGACATGTCGTTGCTAAGGCGATTTGAACTTAGGTGTCATTCCAATTGAAACACCGTGTATAACGTGACGTAATGTCACAGTCCAAATAAAGTGTTTTGTTATAGTTGATCATAATAACAACAACAACAACATTTTCACGCCGTTTACGGCCTTTTTTCAAGGACACCTCGGGTGAGCCACTACCACAAAGCGACAAATCTGTGGCCACTGTTTGGTTACTGGAACTCTCCTGCTATCACTGTATGACCGCTAGCTGGCTTGCAGCAACCACACAGACGAGAACAATTTTGCTGGATGCTTTTCCTGCCGCAACCCTCTGAATTTATCCGCGCTTGAGATGGGACTGACCTACAGTATGTTGGATTGCAAACCACACACTGATGCATTTTTAGCAAATTTAGCATAAACAAACTATCAACCACAGAAGAATTAATGTCACGTCTGACAGATGGACTTACATCCGTCATAGCACTACAGTCTTCTTGATAACCTTCGACACTACAAAGCGCCTCGCTAGATGCGTACAGACAAGTCGTACAAGCTGACTTCAGTCCTTGACACGTGGTTGTCGGTGCTGCAAAAGTTGATATAAAATGTACAACGTTAATCAGAGACGTATAAGTAGTGACTAAATGTAATTAATTCATAAATATGCCTACTAATAATACTTCTACTGTATGCATGTTTGCAATGTTTTAAATTACAAAGCTGCAAACATGCAATGCTACAACTAAAAATGGTGTGGTAAATTTAACTAATGAAATACAATAGTAGACAGCCACTTTGAATTTTTAATTTTCAGGAACGGTAATTGTCACGCATAAATAGCCAGGAAGAAAGCATTTACGTTGTCCGACGTAGTAGCAGACGCCTGTGGGCTGGTCATAGATAGTGCCTGCAGGTTGACACAATAACTCGCTACACAAGGACAACTGTGCCGCGAAATCCCAGATTCCACACTGGATGTATTTAGTCCGGTCGTAGTGCGGGTAGTAGTAGCCATACGTCATGAGGTTGTCGTAGGTACAAGGATTAGAGATGAGGCAGCTGAACTGTCCAACTGCAATTGACACACTCAAATAGTCTCAGCCTGCATTACACTTAGAACTGTTAGCGAATATCAAGTTTCATCTCACTTAGACTATTGCAGTTCTATATGGACTCCAAATAGAAAAAGCGACAGTGAAGCATTTGAAAAACTGCAGAAGAGAGCCACTAAAATTATGCCTGAACTGAAGCACATGACTTCCATGGAAGTACATTACAAACGCATCCGAGGTGACATGGATAAAACTAATAAAATATTAACTGTTAAGTACGATAGCGTGGCAGCCCCAACATTGGTTGAAGCACATTCATTAATAGCAAGAAGTCATTAGTTAATTATAGAAATATATGGCAAACTATGACTTAGGGCCTACGTAAATATTTTCACTAATAGAGTTGCTAACACGTGGAATCGTTACCCTGGAGTTACGTTGTGTCAGCTAACATTGTAAATTGCATGTTTCGAAAGCAATCTTGCTAAATTCTGGTGTAATCATGATTATTATTTATGACTTTCGTGCACGAATGACATAAATAATATCATGATTACACCAGAATTTAGCAAGGTTTCTTTTGAAGTAAAGTGTCAATTGATAATTCTCAGTTTGAAACGTATTAGTATTTGCATCTTAAATTGACGGGCAGAGGCGAAAACTTGCTCCTGTGTTATCCACTACGCACACTACCTTATGAAATTTCATGCGGCTATTAAAGACGTCAGGTGTGTACCAGCTGTACAGTGTACAGTCGCTACCCTATCACAAGCATGTAGACAGTATACATTACTACGCAGCCATAATATAACGTTGGAGTTTGGACCAGTTTGACAACATTATGTTGTCATTTGTTAGTAAAAATGTTAATCATCTGTAAGTATGAACAACGTTGATACTTGTAATAGTGACACAGCAATGACAATCATAACATAAGACTATAGTTAGTATGACGACGACGACGACGATGATGGTGACGACCATAAAGACGATGAAAAAAGCGACAGCATTATACGTGCTCTCAGTAGGCTAGGCCTATGCTAAGTACGGAATACTTTGCTTGTGAAGGTCTGAAGCAAAACGCAGAACTCAGTTGCCCAAATATGGAAAGTTTCGGGAAATATGGGATGGTTCGCAACCGTCAGACTATCAATCAATGTTACTGTTTAAGTCCTGTTACATTGTGAACGTACATATCACAGGCGTTGTTGTAGTTGTAGGCGGAGTTGTCGTCGTTGTAGTCGTCGTTGTTGTCGTTGTAGTCGTTGTAAATCCTGCACGCAAACCACGCATAAACATCACATTATGCTGTAATCCATTCATCCATCCATTTATTTATTTCAGGCAGCAAGGCCCACAAAAACAACAAGAAATATATACAAACAGTAACGCAGCATATCTCATGTTTATCAGCGCATTTTAGCGACAGTGGCGTAACTGACATAAGTAGACGCATCAAAGCGTCACTGGCAACATCCGCCATGAGAATCGAACGCATTGCTTCAACATAACCGTCCAAAATTCAAAAACTGTTTGGAAATCGTTGCAAGGAACATACAAGTGATAAACCATTTTCCTTCTTTTTGTCTGCTATTTTTTCCGCGGGTAATACCGGACCCTACTGCGGCAGAAAGCACGGCTTTCGGCCGTGCTTGCGGGTATTCAAGTGAGTAGGGTACTTCCATTACATGAGATGCGTACTATTTCAAGAAGTGCAACAACTTCTTATACAGCAACCATAAAATCTTCAGCACAGACGGATATAGGATAATGCCAGTAAATTCGCTGCAGGTTACGGCACCTTACGATGAGCTTCTATAGTCTTGACTTCTTGCCATTGAGACACGACTGGAGAAGGTTCTATAGGAGCAGACACGACTATATAACTTCTTCATGGGGTCGAATACGTGTATAGCAGGCTAGGCTTTGCAAGAAAAAGAAAAAACGCACAACCAGACACTAATGGGTGCAATATCAAAAAATGAAAAAGTGGGGCATCGAATAGCCTAGTCATGCAGTAATGTCCTTGTCCCGTGTTTGATTTTCCTACATTCTCAGTTAAACTTTAGCAACATCACTGAGGACCGAAAGTACTGCGTTCACTCCGTCTATGTGAACGTCAGCTGATGTTCCTTATGGCAAATAGGCTACATTTTAGCTAAAAAATATTAATACTTGAAAACTGATGCAAGAAAGTATTAATGTGACAAAATAGAATTAATAGACTGAAGTAGATATAATGCATGTATAATATACACGAAAACTAAGTAAAACTAAGAGAACAACCTCCACTGCAAAATTTCTGTGCGACTTCACACGCTGTGCACCTTACAGCCGTACAACTTTCAGCTGCTGGGGTGCATGTTGTATGACAGCCAGATGAGAACCAAATAACTGAACCGCGAACATCACGTACTGTCTCGTTGTAGCAATTCTCCTGCAACATCAAACTGAAATAATTTACATGCTGGTTGGTGCAAGATTGACACAATATCTCTCCAATGGCACATTTTCGGCTCCCCTGGCGATCGCCACCAAAAAGCGAGATGCAGTGTTCAGGTCAGACCTCTCTCCTTGTGTAAAATTTCAGCAGTTTCAGCGGAGATGCGTTTCAAAGACACAGACAGCAAACTGAATATCCCCAATCACCACGGGGGAGACAATCAGGCCTGCAGCAGACACTCGCCAAGCCTTATAAAATCAACCTATCTGTTCAGCTTTCCTATTGCATTGATTATGCTTCGCTGTTCTACAGATTGCACGGATTAAATGATAATGATAATGATGATAAATTATGCAACATGCCAATAGCTTACAGCAATGTGCGTGCGTATTTTAAATCTTAAAATGTTTCAACGCCATTTTGTAATTTTTTAACTGAAACTTCGATCGTGTGACAGTATTGTTGTCAAAAGTATGTGTCGTACTGTTTCGCGTACTGGTACTGTAGTTGCTTTTGTTTCTTCTATTAATAATCTTATGTTTTGTGCTTATTTGTGATTCTACTACTATATACTTTGTGAATACAGATGTGAACTTAGGATCAACTTCATAGATACATGCAGTGTAAGGCGGCTTTTACGCACGTTGGAACTGGTACAGTACTGCCAGCCGCAGCTGGCATCATCGACTGCAGTCGTATTAGGGCAGGTCCAACAAGCCGGATAAATTGCAGCACACGGCAAACCTACATGGCAAACATCAACAAAGAATTATTTTTCACTGATATAAAACACATCTTTGTCCTGGTAAAACAACACGAACGAGTAGGCCTACATATGTGTTGCACATTGGTTTCAGTAACATATATGCATGTATCTTTGCATAGCACCTAAAGTCTGCATATAGCAGAAAATAAAATAGTCCCATATATACATGCTACAACATTTAACTGCAGTAGGTAATATGAAGCTGATGCATTGTCGTAGTAACAACAACAACAACAACAACTACAATAGCCAAAAAAAACTGCGCCATAAATGCTTCGGTGCCCAGGCCCGGAACTGTGTCAAAAACTGTTCTGACGTAGGCCTATCAAGCAAATCAAGCATTATGACAACGAGGACTGTTTGTGCAGCCTAGTACATGCTTTCGTTACGTCGCGTCTTGATTACTGTACGTAACAGTCAGTTACAGTCTGTACGCACACGGCACACTGCAACGTTTCAACTCGCCAGAGGCTGCAAATCGAGTGCTGCACGTCTCATCCTCAACGTCCCACCACGTACACCGTGCAACAACTACATTGGCTGCCCACTGAAGCAAGGATCTCTTACAAACTGTGTTTACTCGTGTACTGTGTTGCCTGTAGAACTGCACCGGTTTGTCTCACAAAACTCTGTCAGCCGTGTTCTAATATCCTACACGTCTTTGATCTGCATCCCAAGGTGACTTTGCTGTACCAAGCTCCAACCGTCGCTTCAGTGTCGGACAGTTCATTTCCTACCGCCGCACCATCTGCCTGGAACTGTCTACCTACATACATTCGTAGCTCTACCACTGTTACACTGTTCTTCTTATCTTGATTCTAGGCTCACCTCTTCACTGTATCATTTGCTTTCCCTAGTTACTATAGGCCTGTTTTGACACGGTTGTGGTTGTGAGATAAGTTCAAAACGTTTAAAAATCTCTATAGAACATTCTAGACGCTCCTTCTATCGTGCGGCTAATGCTATATTTGGAAGAATAGGGAGAATTGCCACTGAAGAGGTTGTCTTACATCTACTGTTAACCAATCCAAATGCGTGCCTATCTTGTTATA
>Ga0209637_1000367_pt1 | contig 15154 bp, 6 predicted proteins | sample OlaalgELextract3_2_FD_187379 | JGI IMG/M metagenome (GOLD analysis project Ga0209637, IMG submission 187379) | Olavius algarvensis symbiont microbial communities from Tuscany, Italy - Type G ELBA extract 3 (SPAdes) (version 2) | ecosystem: Host-associated > Annelida > Digestive system >... | reverse complement strand
TCTCATACCGACATCTAGCGGCCATGCTGCGGAAGTCCTGCTGTCTGCTGAACCGATAACTGAACTGAGCAGCAGTGAGTCTGGAAACAGTCGTCCTCTCATACCGACATCTAGCGGCCATGCTGCGGACATGATGGAAGTCACGGAAGTCGTGCAGCTTGCTGAACCAATAGCTGCACTGAGGAATGATGTTGAATCATTTCTTCACATTGGTGAATTATCTATGATGGAATGCATTAACAGTACTAACATTAGTACAGTCTTTGACTGTATTGTGCTGCCGCCGTCCATGACTTCCTGCACTTCTGGAAGTAATGATTGTGGTATTGGAGAAGAAACCATTGTTATTGGTGACAGTGGTATCATTGAGAGTGGATCTGAGTCTGAGTATATTCCCTCTGACTTTCAAGTTGAAAATTCTTGCTCAAGTGGTATGTGGACATTTTTTATTTTTAGCAAAACCACATCCATGTATCGTTCTGTTGTTAATGTTTACTTTAGTGTTTGATAGATGTATAAATACATGTAGAGAACACTCTGACCTTACCGAATGCTACGGTGGAGTTCTCAATTCTAGTCAATGATCTGGGTGTTCAGATTGACAGTCAACTGAGCATGAGCAACTACATCGCCAAACTCAGCAGATCCTGCTTCTTTCACCTGAGACAATTCAGGCTGATTCGACAGTCATTGACGCTGGTGGCAATGAACACACTGGTGCAGTCCTTCATCACCAATCGTCTGGATTCCTGCAACAGTGTACTGATCGGTGTCAACAGTCAGTTGCTACAGAGGATGCAGGTGATTCAGAATGCCGCAGCCCCTTTCATCACTGGAGCCAGGAGGTTTGAGCACATGACGCCAGTGTTACGCGACCTTCACTGGCTACCAGTACGGCAAAGGATCAAGTTCAAGACACTGGTTTTCATGGCATGGCTCCACCATACCTGACATCATACTGTACACCGGTCTCTGCTCAAACTGGACGTTCCAACTTGCGATCTGCGACAACAGGACAACTCGCTGTGCCGCGTACTAGGACAGTTTACAGTAGTCGTAGCTTTGCTGTACATGGCCCTGTAGTTTGGAACAGTCTGCCTGCTGAACTGCGATCGCCTGACATGACTCTAGGTGTTTTTAGAAAACAGCTGAAGACACACCTGTTTAACTGCCAGTAGCGCATTTGCTGAACTTTCGAATTTGCGCTATAAAAATGTCATTAATAATAATAATAAGTGTGCAAGAAAGAAATTTTATGTGGATATTTATACAGCTGAACTTTTGAACTTTTCCTGACATTTACCACATTATTACCAACCAGCTTTTACTTTTGCATGTTAACTCCCAACTCCTTCCTAGGCCTCCATCTACCTTTAGGGTCTATGTTAAGGAGAGCCGGAGGAATACAGTTGAAAGAAACATGAAGAACTTGAAGACAAGACCATATACTTTTTTTTGTACTCACCTAATTCTGGATTTGATGTGGCCCTTGGTCAGTCTGTATTTTAAAAAGGCTATAATATAGCCTACTGCCATAGTTACAATGGAACATTTGCTGCTGGATGTTTTTGCTCATTTCATTTTTCCCATTCAACCTTTGCCAGTGACCCATCTCGGCAATTGTGATTTGTTTACGATTATGGTGCTTTATAAATAAACTTACTTAGAACATCTTAACCAATTTATTGAACTAAGAATTAGAATGGTCAGTATAAAAATAGAGCATGTCATCTACTAAATTAATTACCATGATTGGAAGTTATTTCTGGAAGCATTGTTTGTATGTCAGTTAAACTGAAGGACTGCTTAAGGTCGTGTTCATTCAGTCACATAAGATCTTGGTCAGTAAATAAGAGGTAACATCTTGCAAATGTTACATGATAAAGGCATAGCTATGGTAAAAGACTAAAGCTCAGAGTGACTTTGAAGCTCATTTAAGATGTTTCAATTCAAACGTTTCTGAAACTAGTACCGGGTTCTTTGGAAAACGTGGCGTGTGAGCTACTCTGTGCTTACTGACCAATAGGAATTTGTACATGCTATGATTATCGAATGTTAGATCTGCAGAGTGCAATCATCCTCGCTCCTTACCTCCACTTGGCCACATCTGAGATGTGATGTTGGTCTGGAGGAAGGGGAATATAAATAAAAACTATATCTGTGTTACAGTATTGTGTACTATTATAATGGTGCACAAAGATACGAGCAGTTCTTAAAGGTTGGTCGACTGTATCGGGCTTTGATCTTGCTTGGTTTAGCTCTGTGTTCAAGTACTTCTGTGTCTTTGGTCTTAATGGTGCTATATAGATGCTAAAAAATTTTTGCTTACATCCTTCTCTTTACCTTTTAGTGAGCTGAGCCTGGTGGTATTGGCCCTTGACCTGGTTGACTAACCATCGTCCTTCAGTGCTATGACACTGTTGGTTGGGTCATGTGACCCGTAAAATCGTCTCCGAAATGACCCATAATGTGTTGAGTGGGACGTTAAACTCTACTAAACCATACCATACCGTCCTTTAGACTTATTGTCCATCATATGCTGGTGTATATGTGCCGTTATCATCTGTTATCATACCTATCACACACAGGCCATCCGTCATATCAGACATCCTCTCTTGATAGAACTAGCACAGACGTTAGCATGCAGCCTCATCCTGTCCAGGATCGACTACTGCAACTCTGTGCTCCATGGCGCACCGATTGGCACCATCCAGAAAGTGCAGCGATTTCATACTACGACTAACAACTGCAAGGGGTGGCTTTCAGCCTACATGTCGTCAAGAGTGCTAGCGATGACTACAACTTCTAGTTATTATTATTATTATATACCTAAGTTTCTTCTTTTAGTGTAAAAATGATAACAGCATTAGCATTACTTAACCTATTACACTGGAAATGTGTAGGTGATGACGATGTGACAAGGCCAGTGGATTTGGTATGTTGAATGTTTTTTGTAGTAGAGCTATTATTAGTTCTCTTGCACCAGATGCAATTGCGAAATTCAGATAGGTCACCTCAACTGGGGCATCAAATACAGGTGGGGTATTGAAAATTGCGATTTAAGTCAACATCTCGCTGTATTTTTGAAACAACTCAAGATAGGGCTATGGTTGCTATGGAACGTTAATAGGAAATCATAGGTGCTGTATTGAGCTGTCATTCCCGTGACCTTAGGTGGCGATTATAGGTCATTTAAGTGACCCACTTCCTAACTTTTGGGCACCTCTAATTTGGAATGGGCGAAGTTATGCATTTCATATTTTGTAGGCAGATTGGGCTTTGGAAAGTGATAGCTGACACATCCACACTGTGGAAAGTTGGAACATCCCACACCCTGTGCAGGTGTATTTATACCTACTGGTATTTACTATATGGTTTTCAGGTAGTTTATTGTTTGATGTCAGGCATGTAGTACAGCAGAAAAAAGGTTTATGAATATGCCCCTCCTTCCTACATGCACTGATATGGTGAGAGAATGGCAGTTGCATCGCAGCACCTGTACATTCCATACCCATTCCCTTTTGACACTACCACTGCAGGCTACAGTCAGTTCCTTGGAAAGACTGTCTCTAAGATGATATACAATCAATCAATCAATCAAAAAGTGAATTTATATAGCGTGTCTTCAATAAAAAATTCTCAGATGCACTACCTACACATAAGCACGCTCAATCAACCATGTCTTAAGTCCACGCTTGAACTGTTCCCTGGAAATGGATATACAGTGTGTTGAGAGGGACATTAAACCCTACTCGCTACTCGCTGCAGTCGATACTAGGACAGCATATAACTTAGCAGACTTACTAGTGTTGTGATGTTTATTTTTTAGACAAAACTGAAATATAAGTTAGTTTTAATTGTAAATCTAATTTCAACAGATGTTGCATATTGAGTACCATTATGCTTGTAGGGAAGGTTTATTTCTCAGCAAGAAGTCGACAATGACAATGTTGAGAAATGTGAACAGCAAAGATATGAACCATGTAAGTTACATTGCATACTAATCATTTTTTATTCACTGACTTGCATTGGTCTATAGTTTGCAAGCTGTTGTTACAAGTTGTATATTTCATTCCTGACTATTATTTTGAATGAATGTTTTCGACCAGCCATATTCAAATTTTGAGTTACATACCGTCAGTGATAGTTAGTCTTGATACTTGTCTTTGTCTTGACAGTATTTTAGTGTCTTGGTCTTGGTCTTGGTCTTGATCTTGAAGGTCTTGGTCTCGTCACCAAGACAGTTCTGACAGTTATTTGTCGGTAATAAATCGAGTACCAACCTGCTCGGTCGGGGTGAAGGCGAGGCGGTCACCTCTGTCGGGTGGCAGATAACACTGTGTGATCCCATTGACAAGTGGCGTCCTGTAGTTCTGAGGTGAATTTCACGAAGAACTATACGCTCCTTTACCTTTTTTTATTCTCATCTTTCACGTGACTACAAGTGCATGCATACTTTGATATTTTGAGTCTTTGATTATGATAGCAGTGTTGTTTTGTTGTTTGGAATTTTGAACATGGCGAGCGGGTTCCGTGGAGATAGTGGAGGTAGTTCTTTCTTCTGTAATTAAAAGAAGTTGGGCCTCACTCATTCATTCCAAACTTTACTACTGTAATTCTCTATACTACAGTCTTCTCAAGTTGCAACTAAACCACCTCCAACACATTCAAAATTCTTGCCCATGCTGTTGTTAAAGCTCCCAAATTCTCTCACATCATAGTCATTCTTAAGTCTCTTTGTTGACTGAAAATTAATAAATGTGTTGAATACAAGCTCCTGTCACTCACTTATAAGGTTCTGACAGTATACTACTCAACTTGGGTACCTCCACAATTTGAACTCTGTTTAATCCCTTTAATTGCTCGTCGTCTATTGTCACTCTTGCCCTACCACCCACAACTTCCTCATTAGAAGTCACCACTTGCTCTTTCTGGTGTGCTTTACCTTTCTCTGGAATAAACTTCCCACTTCATTTTGTGAACCTCATTGTGAGTCTCATGTCAGATCACCATCATCGTTCTCCCTGCTCTCAGCATCCATCACCCCTTCACTCTTTCACTGAAGGCTTAAAACCCACTTGTTCCTCAAATTCTTTCAACACAGAGCCTCTATAGGTTTTTATTTCAGGACTGCCTCCACAGACTAGGAATCGGACCAGATTTTTTGTCATCAGTTTTTGCCACGCGATGCTATGCAAGCACGGTATATGCCGTCGTGCTGTGTCCATCCGTCCGCCCGTCACGTTTGTGTATTGTGTCAAAACGACTAAGCATATCTTTAAAAATTTTTCACCATCAGGTTTTTACCATCATTATAAACATCGTTGCAAAATTCCGACGGAACCCCCTAACGGGGGCATCGAATGCAGGTGGGGTATGAAAATTTCGTGATTTTCGACCAGTATCTCGCTTCATCGCATGTTGTCGATGCGGCGACCGTCTATTATCAACTCAATTACCGTCGGACCGTGGCTAGTTGGTAGCATTATGTTGTCGGCGGAGTTTGTTTTTGGCGGGAGACGACGACGACGAAGTGTTTGATGACAAGAAGCTTCAACGTTACGCCGAAACAAAATTTTGGAAAGTACTAGCGTGCAGCGCATCGTGCGGCATGTCAGCGACAGCTGAGCTACTTGTTATTGTTACTTTATTTTTTCTTTTCTCTTTTCATAAAGTGTGGTAAGTAAAGTTACTTACTTACTTGATTTATCTAACAACTGTCTTGGTCTTGGTCTTGGTGTACCATCACTGCATATTGTTTTGCTTCATTACATTCATGAATTCATATTTTTCAGCCTTAGCATCTTCATTTTTATTGCATGTCCACATGACTGATGTGGGACAATTGATACCAAAATTCTGTCCGTCTGTCACATTCTGGTATTGTATCGAAATGGCTTAACATGTCATATGGTAGACCCATAATTCTGGTTTTTGTAATACGAAACATGCAAAATTCTGACGTGGTCACCCCCTGTGAAAAACTTGCCACATCTGAAAAATCCCCCATGAAATATATGGTTGCAGTGGGGACTCGGGTGATGTGCGACCTGTGAGACATAGCTGAGTTTCTTGTTACAACATGGTTTATGCTTTAACTATTTTTTATAGTGACAGATGAAGTAACCCTAACCTGCTATTGCAGAGGCTAGATAGCCAGATCTAGAGGTCACAGCCAGGGGCGTAGCTGGCTGGAGGGGGGTCCAGGGGTCCGGACACCCCAGCCGTCACCAAGGCCACCCGTGGGTTTCGCGCAATTCCAATGAGATTTTTTTGGGGGAGTGGTAGAGGGGGGTCGTAGTGGAAGTCGTTTCATTTGTGCTATTCAAGTTGTGAATTGTGGAATCCACAACACTTACTGTACAATGCGCACAATTCACAACTACATAATTTGTATACAGAACGGAACATGGAACCAGTCATTTTTTTCAATCGCAGTGCAGTTGCAAAAGCACATTTTTGGTGCAATCAGTAGCGTTGCTATGTCATCAAAATGCACCAAAATCGTTGGCGGGTGGGGCTTTGCCTCAGACTCCACTGGGGAGCTTACAGTGCTCCCCAGACAGTGGCGGGTCCATGGGAGGGAGCGGTGGGGGCGATCGCTCCCCCCCAGAGTGGTCTCTGGAGAGTAACCAGTTTTCCCAATCTTCCTATTTCAGGGTCTCATAAATTCTTCCCATATTACAAATTTATCACCTCAGGACTGTTTTTCGACTCTTAGAAGAGTAAAATTTGGCTGAGGTCACGGATGAGTGAAAGTCGACTGACTGGGCTAGCGCTCTTGCACATTCACCGGGATATTCCTGTAAGTGAACAGGCTGTCATTGAAAGATTTGCGAAAAGGAAAAAACGCTTTCTATACTTTGTTATCTGTAACACTTCGCAACCTCTTTACCACAGCTGCAATTAGGCTGTTGTTAATGCTAGCTATGCCATTGCACTTTTTGCTAATGTGTTGTTTGTGTTCATATGTGTACGGACACTGGACAGTGTGCATGCGAGACTTAGACTGCCATTTTTGACGTTGCAAGAAAAGCGTATATACATCGACTCTGACGTCTCCTGAGGTCACACGTCGTGAAGACCGTCACGAATGTTTATATTCACAGTAGTGAGAAATCTTGCTCTGCACCAAAAAGGACACATGGTCCTGATTTGCCTTCACTGTTTAAACTGTACGAAGTTTGGTCAGTTGATTCTGTGGAAAACCATTAAAATTGTTGCCACCAGAGGCCAGATTTTAAGGCTAAAATGCACCAAATTCGATTTCAGCTGGGGCTCTGCCCCAGACCCTGCTGGGGAGTTTACAGCGCTCCCCCAGACCCCCTAGCTGGATTTAAGGGGCCTACTTCTAAAGGAGGGGGAGGGAGGGGAGAGGGAAAGGGGTTTGCCCCCCCCCCCAGCAGACAGCTCTGGATCTGCCCCGGCCCCCAGACCCCCTAGCTGGAATCAAGGGGCCATGCTTCTAAGGGGAGGGGAGGGAAGGTCCCTAAAAATCTGGACCCCCCAGTCACAAAAACCCAGCTACGCCCCTGGTCACAGCTCTTAGCTCCAACGAAGTTGAAACTGTACAACATGGAAATCTTGCATTGTTGGACCGTCTGAGTCTCTGACATTAAATGTATCAGGATACCATCCATATTTGATGCAATTCATGCAAATAGTTTTATGCATTTGTTATTTTTTTCAGTTATCGCGAAGATAAAGAAGTCCGGCAACAAGGTGGTACATGACAAGCAGCATGCTTGTTACTTCTGCCAAAAATTGATTACAAACATTTGGCGCCATTATGAGATAGTTCATAAGTCTGAAGCCAGAGTACAGAAAATACTTTCACTTACTGGGAACCCGGACAGCCGAATGTATGAGATAGATAAGTTGCGTTTACTCGGTGATTATTACCATAACATTAAGGTACTTTCTCAGAAAACTGGACAGCTTGTTGTTGTTAGACGTCCTAATGCTGATATCAGTCACAGTGACTTTTTGCCATGTCGATTTTGCTTGGGTTTTTTCTATCGCAAAGAACTTTGGCGTCATTGTGATAAATGCAAGTTTCGTGACACTGAATTGCCTGCAGCCAAGAGCTGTCAGAAGGATGCAGCGTTATTGTTGACACCTTATGTGTACTCAACTTCAAGACTGAGTGCTGAAGTGCAACAAGTGCTAAGCATTATGTCACACAATGACGTGTCACTGGTGGCCAAGAATGATACTCTTATTCTGTCATATGGAGAACTGTTGGCTCACAGTAAACCATCTAACCAGTTTAAGCATGTGTCGATGAGAATGCGAATGCTTGCCAGATTACTGATGAGACTCAGGAACAACACAAACCAGCCAGATGCTGAGTTATCGTCTTTCATTAAGCCAGACAGATTTGATGATATAGTTTGTGCTGTACAACAAGAGGCAAAATATGTAGCATCAGCCCATTCTTCATCTGCCAGACTCAATAAACCATCTGTGGCACTGAAGTTGGGTTATGCTTTGCGGAATTGCAGTGGCCTTGTTGTCAATAGAGCACTGCGTGAACGCAATGTGGTACTTGAGAGAGATGCAGAGGCTTTCATTCGTCTCTATGATACAGAATGGAAAGTTCGAGTGTCATCAGTTGCCCTTAAAACGATGAAAGACGACAGACGAAAGAAGCAAGATTTACTGCCGCTGACGTCTGATCTTGTCAAAGTGAGAACTTATCTGGACAAGTCAGTTGTAGAGTATTGTGAAGCTCTGAATGAACATGCAGACACTGACAACTACAGCAGTCTTGTTAGCATAACACTTACAAGTGTTATTCTTTTCAATAAGCGGAGGAGTGGCGAAGCATCCAGGATGCTCATTGAGTCGTATCACCATTGCAAGGCTACAACGTCTGGGCTTAATGACATACAAAAAACACTGACAAATGTCGAACAGCAACTTTGCAGTCGATTAAAGCTAGTTGAAATACCAGGTAAACGGAACCGAACTGTACCGGTTCTGCTGACCACAGATATGGTTTCTGCTATTGACTGCCTATTGCAGAAAAGGCATAAAGTTGGTGTTGATGAAGCCAATCCATATGTCTTTGCCCGGTGTTCTGGGCTGAACAGTGTTGATGGTCACACTTGCGTGAGAAAGGTGGTTGATAGTGTAAAGCTGGAAAGGCCTGACCTTGTGACGAGCACATATTTGAGAAAATACATAGCCACTGTTTCTCAGTTGCTGGACATGAAACATAATGAATTTGAGCTACTGTGTAGACACATGGGCCACAGTGCAAACGTTCATAAAGACTATTATCGACTACCAAGTCATACACTTGAGCTTGCCAAACTGAGCAAACTGCTTTTGGCAGTTGAGAATGGAAACTTGAATGCACTTTGTGGTAAGAATCTTGATGAACTAGATATTGAGGAAATCCCTGACGAGAAAGATGACAGTAATGTTGACACAGACATGTCGGACGTAGAGCCTGACAGTGATGCTGATGTTGAACTAGAGACCACTTCGAGCAAAAAGGTGCTAAGTAATATATGCAGTGGAATAGCAAAGAGGAAGACAATTGAGCAGAAAGCCGACAGCGATGTTGACACAGACGTGTCTGACGTAGAGCCTGACAGTGATGCTGATGTTGAACTGGAGACCACTTCGAGCAAAAAGGTGCTAAGTAATATACACAGAGGAAGAGCGAAGAGGAAGAAAATTCAGCAGAAAGCCAACAGCGATGTTGACACAGACATGTCTGATGTAGAGCCTGACAGTAATGCTGGTGTTGAACTGGAGACTACTTCGAGCAAAAAGGTGCTAAGTAATATACACAGAGGAATAGCGAAGAGGAAGAAAATTCAGCAGAAAGATGACAGAGACAAAGACATTGACGAACATGATGTAGAGCCAACTTCAAGCAGAAAAGTGGTACGAAGACAAATAAAGAAACATGCTTGTGTCAAAACCCCATGGACACGTGAAGAAAAGCAGGCAGTTTATTCAAGTCTGCATGACTACATTAAAGATGGCATTGTCCCAGGAAAAGCTGCATGCATGAAAGCTATTACTGACACCTCTATACTGTCACGGCGAAGCTGGAAGCACGTAAAATATGCGGTTAAAAATCTGCTTGCCTCAGGGAATCGCATTTTAGTCGGACAGTAAGTTGAGTACGTGTACGTCAAAAACCTAGACTTTGGAAGAATTGCATCCTTTTTAGTTTAAGATCAGCGAAAGACATGCATCTAAAACTTAATACCCAGTTGCAATTGATTGACTTGTTTTAATAGGATTCAACTATTGTGCTGCTTCATCTTAGAGCAGTTGTTTTAAATGTCTTTTTTCTTTTGTAGTTGCAGTTTGTCATTGAACTTTTTAACTTGATGTTTCAATTTCTGTAGGTTGGTGCATTTTATAAGTGTGTGATACATGTATGAAACTTATTTTGTTGCAACCAAGAGTTGATAACTAAACTGTGTCTCCAAAAAATGGACACATTTTTAGTTTTTTTGACTAACTTGGGGAAAATAGCTGAGTTCATAATTTTTGATACATGACATTGCAAGAAATGTGACACGAAGACTCAATACAGTAGATGTATTTGTATAATTTTGAGCAGGTTTTATTTTGACTAGGTTTGTATGTTGTGTTAACGACTGTCTGCTGTGACTATTAACTGTTATTTTTCTTTCACTTTTGTTTTAATACTAACATTCGCAACATTTTAGCTCTTTTTGTTACTATCAGACTGTTACTTCAGGATGTCAGGAAGTTAAAAAATTGTCTAGCTGTGAGCACTAGCTTTTAGTTGATAAGTTGTGTTTCATCAACGGTTTTATGATATAATTGCTGTTCGGTTTCTATCCAGAATTGTGTTACACTTTGTAATTGTATTCTGAAACAAGTGTTTAATGTTTCTATTCAGGAACAGTATAATGATGACTAGAACAGGTGATGGATAAAAACAAAAATGAGTGTTTTTTCAAGAACAAGTCCTGAATAAAAAATGATTATTTCAGAACTATAAAATCTAGGATAGAGATTGAATTGCTGAACTAAAATAACACTGTTGACGAACTTGTAATTTAGAATGTAACTGCAGTTAACATTCAATTTTAGTCAGTGTGATTAGTAATAACTAAAAGAACCTAAGCTATCGCTTACAAACCGCCTGACGCTTCAGGTGCATTTTGAACTTGGAGCCCAAATTTTTGTTTTGGTCCATCCCGGTAATTAGTTGGACCCTTTGAGAGGACAAACGCGGGCTTGCACTAGTCGTCTATGGTGCAATAGACTGCCAATTATCAGCATCAATTTTTCACCGTGGAAACCCAGGCTAGGGGTCACTCAAGGTCATCGAAAAGCACACCATTCGATAGACAACATATGACTTTCTATTAACGTTCCATAGCATCTATAGTCAAAAATGGCACCATTCTCGAGATATTCGCCTTTGAGAACTAGCGTGCCCTTCAAATCTGGGTTAGTGATCGTTCAAGGTCATCGAAAGTGGTATCTGTGACTTCCTCAGGTACGACTTCCAATTAGTGTTCAATAGTAACTTCGGCCGAATATTGCGCCGTTTTCAAGATCTATGCGGTCGAAGACTACCGCGACCTTGAAAACTAGGTCGGGGTCACTCAAGTGACCAGAAATGACACCATTCCATACAGCATATGCAACTTCCTATTAATATTCTAAAGTAATTACGGGTCCATCTTGTACCGTTTCCGAGATATAGCGAGATATCAGTTGAAAATCGCGAGATTTTCATACCCCCTTGCAGTTTTTGCCCCTGAAAGGGGTGTTCCATTGGAACAATTGCACTGATTTTTGGCGTGAAGGTGCCCAGCTACCCACCGCATAATATGATGCGACGCCAAAGACAACCCTTAAGGTACGCGTCTGTGGATAAAAACTAAATGCTGAAAAAATTAAGTTATCTTTTGCTAAAAAGATAAAAAAAGAGACTATAAGTAAATAGTAACAAACCACTGTAATGCATAGAGCACAACGGCCACGCTTAGGTTAAGATATTGAAATGCAACCATACAGGTTGAAACAATACAGTTAGTACATTGTAGGTCTAAAACCAAGAACTATGATATTACAGTTAATAATTAAAACAAACATGGAACTAGAACTTCTTGTTTAATACCGTCTGTACAAAATCTCGTCTATAACGTAGTTTTTCCAATGGGAAGTAAATGCAAGACCATTTGCCTATGGCGATGTACAAGGTGTTAGGATCTTTAAGCTCTCATATTTTGGTGATTATGTTATGGCTATCTAGGCTGCTTTCACTCAGTATATGAGAGGGTTGGAAATATTCAAATAACAATTTTAAACAGCGTTATTGCACACATTCAGTAACTACAACAGGCGCCATAAGAACAGTGCGGATTATAGAACAGTATTTGCAGACAAATTGAAGACAGTCAGTTATTGGAATATCAGCTCAAGCAACAAAATTAATACAGTGCATTCGCTTTGCAGTTTTCACAGGCCAGTGCACCACTGCATCCAGTTGAAATGTCAACTGTCTTGTCTTGCCTTTGTCTTGTTTAATGATTGGCAGACCTCCTCATGGAGTATCACGCCAGTGGGCGGTGGTGGTGCGTTACGGCATGCGACGTGCGACTGTGATGATCTCTGCCGATACTTATGCAGTGTAGCCGAGTTCTCAGTAAACTACGTTTCTCGAGAAACGCAGTGGACTGAGAACATTGCTAAAACTCTGCTACATAATGGCTTGGTTGGTGGTTGCCATCTGGATCATCGGTCGTCCGCGCTTTGCAGACTTGCAGTGGTTTAAGCGTTGATAAATAAAGCGACCGGATGGGTTGTGTCTAAAATGAACGCTGAGTATGGAATTCAAATTAAATGACTACAAGTATTACTGGTGTGTGTGTGTGTGTGGCAGTGTGCGAGTCCACAACTTTTATGCAAATTAATGAAATCCTATGCACATACATAATGTATCAACCAATCACAGTAAAGATTGTGTGAAAGATTGTGGACTCGGAGAGCCCATATAACGGTGATTTTTAACCGCTTATATATCCTTTATAGCTTAAGCTAGAGCTTTGAAACTTTAACACCACACATATATTGCATCATACTATCTAATTCCGTCTTTTTATGTGATCTAAAAGCACCACATAAGGCTGTGGAAATCGAGTTCACAACCCGGTGGAATTTCCCATGATTGATAAACCATGGGAGAGTTGTATGTGTGTGTGTGTCTGTGTGTCCGTCACACTTTCTGTCAACTCGCCTACAGGTCAGACCCCTCAACGGATATTTACAGTTTATAGCTTAAAAGACGCGGATTTACGCAAGGATGTGCCTTTTGGGGTCTCCATGAGGAATAATCACATTTAGGGGTCCAAAGTCTTCCAAAACCCCCATTTTGGGGGCCTGAATAGGCATTTCAAGCCAAATATGCGAAAAATTCAAATAGATCTGTGCATCAGATTGACATAAAATCTGACAGGCAGCTGCGGCCAGCAACATAGACTTCGTGGGTGGTCTCGTATGGTGGTAATTCAAGATGACGGACAGCCGCCATTTTGAAAATCGATATGTCGCCATATCTCAGTGAAAAATCATCCGATTTTCATGAAATTTTGTACACAGCAGCATATTTTGAACTGGATGAACGTCACGTGATCAAAAATGAAAAAGTTGCATAGGACAGACTCCGAGTTCGACAGAACGTATTTCTTGTTACTAAAGGTACTTTCTATCATTCTATCATAGCAATATCAAACCTCTTGTCGTCGAAATCAAGGAGGGAAGCTAATCCCTACTTCTGTACAATAATGCAACGTAATGCGACAGTTGACGGTTGACTACGTCGTCAGGTCTGCCGTATAATGCGCAGTTTCAACACAGACGCAGTTTATGCATCTTAAATTTTTGATGCGACTCGCACTCCTCTGTATTGCTTCAGCTGTCAAACAATCGTTCTTCTTCTACGAAGCTGCTATAGTCTACGCTCCGGGGAATTTACGGCAACACCTTTCCACTGCGACATTACTTTGCGAGGCCCGTGAATAAAACACGAGCTATTTACCTCTCCGTTGACATTTCTTCACTACTGCCAGGAAATTAAGAATATGAGGAAATAATCCGGCTTAGAAAAACACCAGAATAACAGTAGATTTGGGTAGCGCTTTTTGTAAGAAAACTTCAAATGCGCCGCATGTGCTGGTAGACTGTGTTTAGAAAAAAACATCCACTGTTGTCTGAAATTATCATTCAAATTGGTTACTTTTTCTAAGAGTTATACAAGAAAAATAAAAGTGGATCTTTTTCTGAACACAGTGTAGAAAGAGAAGAATGTTTAAGACAATGGGCGACTTGATAAAATAGACCAGATTTAGTTCTTAGACCAAACGGATTATCTGATTAGCAAATTACCAGATCAGACCGAAGTTCAGATTAGAACACGATCACACCAGACTCTAAGACCTAATTAATATTCATGATCAGCACATCACTTTTGTTTAAAATTTGTCGCAGACGATCACAGCTATTTATGACAAAGCGTAATCAATGACGCACTTATTGACGAGTGGTGCAAACGTATTCAGGAGTATATTTGTGCAAAAGGACGATATTTTGAACATTTAGGCCTAATCCAAATGTTTGTTTACATTTTAGCGCTCAGAAAAACAAGAAGCTCAGCTATCGCTGACAAACCGCGCGAGCTATCGCTGACAAACCGCGCGATGCTGTTTTGTAAAGTTGTTGAGGTATTGCAGGACGTTTTGTCAGAAAACGTAGACAAGAAGTTCACAACACAAGTTCTGAATTACTATTCCGCTTTTGATACTATCATTTTGCTGCGATTTTATAACTACATTCTACTTTACAACTAAATCCATTCATAGTTCTGATCAAAGATTATATAAGCCGCCGTAGGCGGCAAGATATCCAACTCCGACAGAAAATGGGAATCTAGGTCGCGCGTTGCAGTATGGGATCGTTGTAAGACCGAGACGAAGTATGCCGCAGTTTTGCGTTGCGTTTAACTGTAGCAATAAAAGTGATAAATGTAAGCAGCTGTCTTTTTTCGTTTTCCATTAGAAACTCAAAGGTTAGTAACATTACGGAGATTTGTAATTTTGATAGTTTCAGCTAATTAAGGACTGGGGGGGGAGTTTTATTGCGTTTG
>Ga0209637_1000364_pt1 | contig 15358 bp, 9 predicted proteins | sample OlaalgELextract3_2_FD_187379 | JGI IMG/M metagenome (GOLD analysis project Ga0209637, IMG submission 187379) | Olavius algarvensis symbiont microbial communities from Tuscany, Italy - Type G ELBA extract 3 (SPAdes) (version 2) | ecosystem: Host-associated > Annelida > Digestive system >... | reverse complement strand
CTCACATTGTCGAATCCTGTCCCCTGACAAAACTGAATGGTGGCTTATCTCCGCTACACTCTGCGGATGAGGACGCTGTTTCGTGGCTGACCAATTATGGTAAATGACACGCATACGAGAAGAAGAAGACAACACATTCAGAACAGTACATGTAAAAATACAAAAATACGAACTATATGTAGGATAAATACTTGTTATTCTGGGGGGTTGCCACCTCCAGATCCTCCACCCAACCCCAAACGTTAGACGGAATGAATTGTAAGTTATTTACTCGCTAGGGGACAGCATCATTACCAGCAAAATATGACAGAACTAATTCAAACTAACTAGGGTTGTTAAGATCGTCCGATTTTTCTAATCGATTAATCGTGAGCAAACGATCCGATTAATCGATTAATCGTGGTAGGTACGTGCACGCGATCTTGTGCCCGCGTCCGTGTGTCGCGGCAGGGCGAAGCCGCGTGTCCGCGTGTCGCGGCGAAGCCGCCGCCGCCTTGCGACTGCCTTGCGGCCGGGCACAGCTAGTCTCTATATTAATCGTGGTAGGTACGTGCACGCGATCTTGTGCCCGCGTCCGTGTGTCGCGGCAGGGCGAAGCCGCGTCTCCGCGTGTCGCGGCGAAGCCGCCGCCGCCTTGCGACTGCCTTGCGGCCGGGCACAGCTAGTCTCTATATTAATCGTGGTAGGTACGTGCACGCGATCTTGTGCCCGCGTCCGTGTGTCGCGGCTCTTTCGCCGGGCAGAGCCGCGCGCGGCGAAGCCCGCCGCGTGTCGCGGCAGAGCCGCGCGCGGCGATGCCGCGTGTCTGCGTGTCGCGGCGAAGCCGCCTTGCGATTAATCGATCCGAGGAAATTGTATTCGATCCTTCGTCCAGGATCGATTAATCGATTAATCGTTAACAACCCTAAAACTAACCCTAACCCTAGACGAGATGCACGTCCTAAATCGAAGCAAATCTTAGCAAAGCGTATACGTAGATATCCCAGCGGAGTTGTTGGCTACCCTAACCCTAACCTTAAAAGTAAAAATAGAAAAATCAATTTCTTCAGAAACAGTATAACAATATATATTCTTGTTGTTGTTGTTGATATCTTCCTATAACCAAGATGCGTCGAGTTCCTTCACAAGTAATAACATCTTGAGTGTAGACAAGGTTGAAGTTGTAAATGCACAGAAAGTATAATCACACCGAAAATTCCACTTGTAGTACTGACAACCCATATTAAATCCATAACTCCATGAAGAAACAGTAACACATGATGAACTTCACATTTGTGTTGAAACGTTCCTTTGTTAAATCCACAGGAGTAGTCTATGGCTTACGATCAGAAGTGGAGATAAACTGAAACAATGCTTCTTTGATCATTCTGTCATCTTTTCCACTGACACGGCTGTTCCATTTCGGTGCTAACAAGACATGTTCAGAGATATCAAAACGTGATCTGTTTTTAGAAGAGAAACAAATGTAATTTACTGAATCCAACATAATGATTCTAGCCGATTGATACTTTGAACATCTCAGGAGAAAGTGTTCGACTTATTCTCTTTCATTGCCACAGTCACAGATTGGAGATTCACATATACCTGTACGATAACATTGTATCGTGTAACAGTATTCTGCAATATGAAATGCCAACACCTCGACTATCCGGAAATAAGACCTTGGTGCCGACTTCCGGTATCAACTGTCGCGTGTAGAAACCAGTGGCTTCTTGTTCCCATTTTCGCTGCCAGGATTTCATCGCAATCTCTGTAGCCATTTTCACTGCACTGGCAAAAGAGACAATAGAAGGAGCTGACAATCTACCTTTAAAAATGTCATATGCTAATTGCTTTGCAAGTTTATCTGCACATTCATTGGATGCGATACCCTGATGACCTGGGATCCGTATAATGCATGCAGAAATGTTCAAATCAGGCATACTTTCCTGTACACTCTTAATTCCGTTGTGACATACATATTCCGACGTGATATACAGTGGCGTATTTACTATTTAGGATTTCAGAAAGGGGGGTCCAATCCCTAAGGGGGTCCCATTCCTCCCCCTTTCCTTCCCCTCCCTTCCCCTCCCCTCCCTTCCCCTCCCCTCTCTTCCCTTCCCCTTCCCTCCCCTTAAAAGTAGGCCCCCTTCAATCGATCCAGCTAGGGAGTCTGGGGGAGCGCTGTAAGCTGTGGTCTGTGAAATGACCTATAATGTGTCAAGTGGCACCTTAAACCGTACTATATTGTATACATACATCGTACAACTTAGTTGACGTGTTGGCTGCAGGGATGAGCGCAGTATAATTGAGAATTACTTTTTTGATGGATTCCAGTATCGGAGCATTCTGCGATTTCTTTCGGAATACCACAACATCGACATTAGCTACAGAACGCTCAAGCGAAGACTGCGGCAGTATGGACTTGCACGGCGTAGGCGATCACCATCGCTGTTGACTGTGTGGAATTTAATCCATGCAGAACTACAAGGACCAGGTATGATGGTGGTACAGTTATTACCCGGCAAACCAGTATTGTTTTGCCAGGTATACCTTTCGTTGTGAGTTTATTTTCTTGTCCGAACATGATTTTCTCACGAACTGCTAGGCCGATCGGCACGCGGTTTGGTGCATACGACACAGGGGCAACTCGGTACGGGCGTCTCCTCTTTTGAGGGCGATCCCCCCAAGGGGGGTTGTGTGGTGGGTGTTAAAAAATTTTCGACTGTAACCAGTGGGACTTTTTGTACCGAACATATCTCGTAGATGGGTAATCGGATGTAAGACAAAACTTAAACATCGACAGAGACTGGGGGTGGCAACATTATGTAAACTTTTGGGGGTGATCGGTACACGTGGGCCGCGGGGGTGGGGGTTACAATTTTCGAAAAACGGTGGTGCCAGATATTGGCCTGTAGCTCAAAAACGGTTCAAGATAGCCATATAGTGTAAATTGTGGAATTGTACAGAATTGAATGTCCTTTCCAGCCATACCACTCGGAACCATATCTATCAACGGAGTCCCCTTTCACCAACATTTTGGTCACAATTTTCTCCGGAATGGATAGGCTGATCGGCACACGGTTTGCGGCATATGATAGCGGGCCTTTTCATTCTGAGGAATGTCCCCTTTCGGGAGTGATCGGTCAAGGGGTCTCCCCATTTGGGGTGAAAAACATTTTTGTGAGCCACTTTCGGCTGGGAGTGGGTGGTGCCCGCTTTTTTGCCCCTAGTGGGAGACCCCTCAACCGATTGCCCCCAAAAGGGGAGGTGCTCACCTTGAGATGCCGCTCCATCATATGCTGTAAAAAACCGCTTGCCGATCAGCCTAACCATTCCTGAGAAAATCGTTACCAGAAATTAAAATCTGACCAAAAAATGATACATCAGGCCATTTTGTTACCTGCAGCTGTAAAATGTTCAAGATAGGCATATGTTGTCAGCGAATGAGTTCTAGAGAATTGAATGCCCTTTCCAACGATACCACCTTCAACGTCATCGATAGGCTTGTTAAACGAAGTTCGAATTTGCGAAGTTCGTTTTTATTATTTGTATTCAAATTCGAATGGAAGAAATTCGGTATTTTTTTCAGTTCTGAAGTGCGAAATTTCTATACCAGAAAAAGTGACTGTAAACAACAACTTTTGTAAAGACATGCGGTGAAAAATGGATAAATAAAGACAAACTTTCATTCACACATTTTTTGACATTATTCTTTCACATAATCTGCAACTATTACACTAATTCACACTTTCACAGCGCAATTATCACACTGAAAACGGTAAGAGTCGACAGCATATATAGGGGCGGCGACAGGTCTTAAAAACTGAGGAGGCATGCCGAAGGCGCTGAGGGGTGGGGTGTGGGGAGGGGGTGTCCCCTCCCCTCTGGGAGGGCCTGGGGAGGGAGTGCCCCCTCCCCAGAAATTTTTTCGATTTTGCATCTCATAATGGCAACTTTTGGTGCATTCTGGGCGCAATTTGTGTACAGTTCAGGTGCTTGTTTTACACGGTCAAAGCAGTGTTTGTAAGTAAAAGCTAAATCCTGCAGATGAATTGCATTATTTACAAATTTCCTGTTACTCAAATTGGCCGAGAGCATTATGGACAGTGGGCGAGGGGAACATGGCCCACCAGTCCCCTAAATCCCCCAGATGAGCGCGGTACGACAGTGAACCAATCACTATGCTCATCCTGTTCTTAAGAACGAATCACGGAAAAAGACAGTTAAAACGGCAGATTTCGACAGAAGTGGTTTAAATCAACTACTGAAAATATCTTCAGTGCAGTGATACAAATAAACGAAAAGCGAATCCAGTCGTGGTGAGTATCACAGCGATGTCAATTACCTGCGACGTCTGGCCTCTATCTATCACTTCCACGCCAAAACGTCAATCTAACCTCAGTGGCCTTATTGAAAGCATTTTCAATGCAATCAATGGCTAATAAATGCGTGCCTCCTCAGATTTTGGTCGTTGCTCGTGACGCAAGCAACGACCAAACTCTGAGGAGGCATGCTCTCGCCTCCATGCCTCAATGGCATCGCCGCCTATGAGCATATATAATTAGCAGAATTCACTTTATCGCCACAGTCACCAACAACAGGTAAGTAAGTAAGTAAGTATTTTGAGACTGCTGACAAAACGAAGTTCGAATTTTATTCCAATTTTCAGATTCTAAATTCGAATTTAGAAATAAAATGCAAAGCCTAGTCAGCGACCTACGGAGCCTGCCTCCTGACACAAAAAATGTGTGCAAAAGTCTCTATTTTTGACGATTTCATTCGATAATCATGGAGTACCTTCAAAACGGCTGTGTAAATGTGTGTAATCTAGTGAAATGTAGGCCTTTAAAAGACCTTTCATTTGATATTAATTTAACCAACTATCTGCAGCCATTTCTTGCAGGGGACACCAAAAACGGCAAACATGTCTTCTGTAGACCGTGTGGTCATACATGAGGTCACTGTAATTACCGAATCGGACCAAATGAAAGGCACGTGTTACCATCGGACCTCACAGCTTCAATAAGCATGCATTAATTTGTCACACCCCGTAAATATGGTGGCGGGTTTGCCGGGTTTGCATTTTGCTAATTGCAGTTGTTGTATTTAAAGTTAATGCCCATTTAAAAAAAAATGAAAACACATTGCATTCTCCTGCCAGTTTGTTTGCAAATTGTGAAATGTTAAATACTGGTATCGAACAACACTTTAAGGTTGTGCAGTGCAGTACATCATGAGCTTCTTTCAAATCCAGACACATTGGTAATTATGTGACACAGAAGGCATCTAATGAACACAGTTATTTTGTACCTGGTGTTAGTAATCATTGCACCCCAATGACACAGCTTTGCTAATGTTTTACTGATTTCGCCTGTGGAGGGGGTGCAATCATTACTGAAGACCCAGTACACGGTCAATGCTTCAAAGGTATTTAGCTGACTGTGATGTGCGTTTGGACAAATTGCGACTTGCAAACACAAGTTTTGTACAGTCAACTTAAAAAAACGTAATCAGCTTTTGGTGACTTGTAGTAGGTTTTCAGTGGAACGAACACAAACTGTTATGTAATAGTCACCTGTTGATGTGAAATACACCAGTGAAAACAGCTGTCAATCCAGCTAATGCCAAAATTAAACCTCTTTTGTGTTTTCTCACAGTTTGGGTAAGTTGTACACTATTTCAGTGTCACTGACATTGTTTTGCATGTTTTCAATAAGTTATCGTCTAGTAAATGAGTGTGTGCATTCAGCTTCAGTATGGCATCTAGTAGCACATGCATGCCTCCATCAGGCATCCTGTGAGCACCTACAGCCATTACTGCTGCTGGATATGGTGCGATTTCAGTTATTGATAAATGTATCAATTTGTAAGAAATTCCTCAAACCACGACCTAAAAAGTCCTTCATCTGCGTTGACACGTTTCAGACTGTATCATAGGCCTTTATCAGAAGAACTTGAACTTGAGTTATGAATTCCGAAGACAGCGGACGTAGTAATAAATTCTTGACAAGGTTACTTCCTGCCAGGTCAAGAACCGGAAGTCATAACTCAAGTTAGAATTCTTCTGATGAAGGCCTCTGATAGTCTGAAACGTCTCCAGGGGTAAATTAATAATTGTTCACGTTATGTTTTGAGCACTTTCTCAGCATTAAGTATACCTACTAAATGAACTTATTCATTGAAATGTATCAATGTAACCATTGAACTTTATTAAAGCAACATTGCATAATCAGTTTATGATCCTGTTGATTTTGTTTTGATACCAATAGGGCGGCTTGGCGGGTATCGTGCAATGTGGCGACTTCTGCGGCGAAAGCACAGAGTCATCATACCACAGGAAACAGTGCGGTTGATCTTGCGGCAAATTGATCCAGTCGGTGTTATGAACAGAAGACAACATCGGCTTCAGCGCCGCACTTACACCAGTTTGGGTCCGAATTTCACGTGGCATTGCGATGGTTACGACAAACTTGCACCGTATGGCATTTTCATCAGTGGGTCAGTAATGTAACACTAATGTTCATGTTGCTCACAGTCACTGTCTTTACCCGCAGACCTGTGTAACATTACAGTACAGTCGAACAAAGGTGAACATTGTTGTCACCGCAGCGCGTTAGCGCTGCAATGTTAAGGCCCATGTGCAAATTCAATGGGAAATGGCAAACTTTGACCCCTTGTAATTTCAACGTCCCTGACAATTTTCAAATTTCAAGTTGATATCCGTTATTACGTCCACGAGGTGTGCTCAAATGCACATTTTCATTTCAATCGGTTCAGCGGGGGCTTCTCCCCAGATAGGTGAAATATTACGGTTTTGTGAGTTTCTTGCTATACTGTAATAAATTTTTTTTCCGGGCACGCGCCCAAGTCGAGCCCGTGGAATGGATACATTTTCACCGTTTTTGGCTCATACGACGTGTTTTCGCGCAAGGACGTTCCTTCTGGGAGTTCCAATGATATCTGAATTCATTTAGGGGTGATATCCCCCAAAAAGGGGCGTGAATAGGCATTTTCCAGCCAAATTAGCCAAATATGAAAACGCTATATCTCCAAAAGTATGAATACGACCAATGAGAAATTTTAGGACAATATTGAGACCGTTAAGAGCACTACGTCGGTGGTCCACTATGACGTCACACCAAATCCAAGATGGCAGACGGCTGAGAAAATGTGCAATAACTCGGCTGCGATTCGTCCGATCTTAACCAACTTTTGCATGTGGACGTACAATTAGGCCAGGGACTTGAAAAAATATGGGACTGCTTACTCTGTGAATCTACCGTTTACACATGCTACACTAGCGCCAACAAGGACATTGCAAGTGACATTAAACTGAATATATTGACTTATACTGTAGTATGATTAAAGTGTGTCAACTCTCCGTTGTCTGTGGTTAAAAAACTGATACTGCCAAACAGGTTCGTCGACAACAATAACTTCTGCTAATACTACAATTATTGGGACTATTAAAATTCAACCACAACTACACTAACGACTGCTACTACTACTACTACTACTACGTCGACTACAGCTACTATACTTCTACGACTACTATGAAAATCAACCACAACTACTATTATTACTACACTGGCGGCCTAACCGGCATTGCTTGGTATCACCGTCTACTGCTATACTACTAATAAACAACGACAACAAAAACGACAGCTCCTACAAGGACGATGATTACGGCAACGACTACTATGACGACAACAACTACAATAATGACGAGAAGAAAACAAAACGACAACGACGACAACGCCAACAATTACAATTAATCACGTTCACAACGACAACAACCATAAAAAACGACCAAGAATTTTCAACGACGACGACAACTACAAAGACGACCACAACAACAACGACAACGACAAAGACGACGAATACGACTAGAACTACTACATCACCGATGACGTCTACGACAAGAACAGCAAGAGTACTAACGACATGAACGACCTACGAAAACGACGACAACATTAAGACTACAACACTGACGACAACGACCTCGACAACAACGAAAATGATATAAACAACGACGAATACGAAGACGACGAAACGACAACGACAACAGTGACGAGGACAACAACAACGAAGTCGATGATGGATGACTACGACAACAACCACGACGATAACCACACCGACGACTAGACTACGCTACGACGACAACAAAAGCAACAACTGCAATAACGACAACAACGCTATAAACAACTGATGACGACGAAGAACAGAAGAAAAAGTCATCGTTTTGTCATAGTATATCGTTGTTGTCGTAGTTTTCGTTGTCAGCGTCGTAGTTGTTACTAATAAACAACGACAACAAGTAAGCAGTCCCGTAGTTGTCGTCGTCTTCGTTGTAGTAGTTGTAGTTGTAGTCATTGTAGTCTATGAGTTGCGGCAATTGTAGTTGCTGTTGCGATTGTAGCTGTACCTGTAGTTGTAGCTGTAGTAGTAGTAGTAGTAGTTGTTTTTTTTGTTGTCGTCGTCATCGTTGTTGTTGTAGTGCTAGCTGTAGTTTTAGTTTTCGTAGTTGTAGACTTGTAGTTGTAGTAGTTTCAGTTGTAGCTGTTGTAGTAGTAGCAGTTGTAGTCTAGCAGCTGCATTAGTTGTAGTTGTTATTGCAGTTGTATCAGTACTTGTGATTGCAGTTGTTGTACTAGTTGTGGTGTGGTCACTATAGTAGTAATAATAGTAGTTGTTGTGTTGTCATCGTCGTTGTTGTAGTTCTAGCTGTAGTTTCAGTTTTCGTAGTTGTCGACTTGTAGTTTTAGTAGTTTCAGTTGTAGTTGTCATAGTAGTAGCCGTTGTATTATAGCAGTTGTAGTTGTAATTGTTGTTGTGGATGTAGTTGTCGCAGTACTTGTAGTTGTAGTTGTTGTAATAGTTGTTGTGGTCACGATAGTAGTAGTAGTAGTAGTCGTTGTTGTATTTCCAGCTGTAGTTGTAGTTTTCGTAGTTGTAGACTTGCAGTTGTAGTAGTTTAAGTTGTAGCTGATGTATTAGTGGCAGTTGTATTCTAGCAGTTGTTGCAGTTTTAGTTGTTATTGCAGTTGTACTTGTAGCAGTATCTGTGGTTGTAGTTATTGTAGTAGTTGTGGTTGTGGCCAGTATAGCAGTAGTAGCAGCAGCAGTAGTAGTAGTTATTGTTGTTCTCGTCGTTGTTGTAGTTCTAGCCGTAGTTGTTGGTAGTTTCCATAGTTGGAGACTTGTAGTTGTAGTGTTTTTAGTTCTAGTTGTTGTAACTGTGTAGCCATTGTAGTCTTGCAGTTGTTGTGGCTGTAGTTGTTATTGTAGTTGTAGTTGTAAGATGTGTAGTGCTAGCGCTTTAATGCTTAATTTGTTTACTGTAGCAACGGATGTTAAGTTAGTATCACTAGCCAGCTGATAGGTGGCACTACTGTCACCGAATATACATTTATTTAGTATTGACTGCATATGGAGTAAGCAGTCCCGTAATTTTTTAAGTCCCTGGAATTAGGCATTAAATGGAATTTTTCACGAAAACTACAAATTTTCAAATCTCCAAGATGGCGGACAGCCGTTATCTTGGAAATCAAAATTGTGCAATAACTTGGCCGCGATTCGTCCGATCTCGACCTAATGTTGCATGTGTACATAGAATTAGGCCTGAGTTTGAATTTTTGACAAAAATTGCGAAAATTTAATAACGCAAGATGGCGGACGGCGGCTATATCGAAAATCGAAAGACGTAATAACTCGGGCGCCAATCGTCTGATCTTCACGAAATTTCGCACGATGACGTAGAATTAGGCATTAATTTTAATTTTTAACGAAAATGTAAAATTTTCAAAATTCCAATATGTTGGACAGACGCCGTATGTTGAAATTTGACAATTTGCCTGTACAATATGAAAGGCGATTTAGTATGAAAACAGCAAATAATATATTCCAAAAAAACTTCAACAGTTTTATCAAGTATGTAAGGCCCATGACGCATATAAAACAGCAAATATCTTTTGGCAGTGTACTGGGCCTTGGATATAATAAATTTCAATATTATATCCACGGCTCAGACTTATTTATTCTCACAGTCACATGGTTTGCTCCACCTTTATCTTTGCCGAGAAAATTGTGCGAAAATGACAACAGACATATTGTACATTATTCGGTCAAATTGATATGTAGTAGTTACGAAGTTCAAAAACATTTAGCTTGGCATTGGACCAGCCTGCAGGTGATGACTCAGTGAACTAGTGATTGGCCTTACTTGACACGATGAATACTTGTGCTATTGATGTCAGTGTGTAACTTACTTCAACACTGCAGTAGTAATACATAGTTTCCTGTCATTGTAGGTGCATCGACGGCTACTCAAGGAAAATAATTTGGCTGAAAGCTGCCAGCACTAACCACCGCCCAGGACTAATTGCCAGATACTTTGTAGACAGCACGGAGCAGATTGGTGGGTTTCCGCAACATGTGCGAACTGACTGTGGCACGGAAAATAACACAGTGGCTGCAATTGAGTGCCTGGTTGCTAGTGATGTGTCTGCTCACATCTATGGCACATCACCAGGCAACCAGAGAATCGAAGCGTGGTGGAGCTTCTTGAGGAGGTACCGCAGCCAGTGGTGGATCGAGCTCTTTGAAACTTTAGTGAACTGTGGAGCATTTCATCCTGGCTGTCAGACAGAGATGGAGTGCTTGCGGTACTGCTTCATGAAGCTCGTACAGTACGACATGGACAGTGTGAGGCATGAGTGGAACACTCACAGAATGAGGCCCAGTGCTGGTGCTCGTTGTCCTGCTGGTGTGCCAGATGAGCTGTTCCACTTTCCACCGCCTCCGGCAGTCAACTGCTTGCTGACAGACACACCGGACTTGCCACAGGAAGTACTGGACGAGCTGGAGGAGCCGCGCGTATGTGACAGCCACGACTTCCAGTGTTATCTCGACTACCTGTGTGCATTCAACAGTTGGGACAGACCAGCCGATCATGAAGCTGCCATTCAGTTATATCTGAATCTGTTGCCCATTGTGTCCATTTGAATTTTTTTCAGTTCACATTTTGCGCGTCATCATGATTACCGATGACAGCTATGAAGGAGCAGCATGAACGTGAAACTGTTGTTGATTTAATTGTATTTGAATTTGTTGCCAGTTGCTTAACTTGCAGCTGATGGTGGTGAATTCATTGTTGATGCTGGTTGAGTGTCTGACGCTGGTTTACATTGACTAGGCCTAATTGTCATTACATCACAGCTGTGCTGTAGGTGCCCCGTTTGGGTACTGGGGACAAAGTAGCCTCCTTGTTTCCTGGCCTGGAGTCATTGATGGCAACTGCACTAGGACTAGCGTGTGCTTTGTGTTTTGTTACTATTACTGAGTATTCCTGGTCGATGTTTAAAGAGGCGTCTGAAGTGGGTCAGTGTACTTTTGTTAGGTTTTTTGTTGTTGTTGTTGGCTGCTTTTTTGCTGTTGTAGTGTTATTTCATTTGTCACTATCACAGCCAAGTGATTGGCTATGAAGACACCTTCAAGGATACCTCTACAAGTCTAGGGAGACAATCGCCGTTAATTTGTGTATAAACTACAGTTTTTTACACTAATTGTTGCCATTTTATTACTAATTTTCTACTATGTTGTACCGTGAAGGTAATACCCTTAATTTTAAAAGTACATGCAAAATTTTCTGAAGATCGGTTGATCCTCGGCCACGATTTTGCATATTTTTGATTGTCAAGATGGTGGACATCCAACATCTTTGATTTCTAAATTTTGGACGTTTTGTAAAAAATTCAAATTGGCTCTTAATTCTATGCCTGTATACAAAATTTCGTCGAGAGGGATGATTGGCTGCCAAGTTATGGCATCTTATCGATTTTCAGTACGGCGTCTGTCCGCTATTTTCGATTGGTGAAAACTCATGTTTTTTTTGGTCAAGATTGGAGGATTTGCAGGGAAGTTATGATGTATTTTCGATTTCCAAACTGCCGTCCGTCCGCCATCTTGGATTTGATGTGACGTCATATCAGACCATGCACGTTGTCTGTTTAATGGTCCCAACATGCTTAAAAAATTTGACGTCGATTGGCTGTATAGTATGTCGTCGTTTTTGTATTCGGCCATTTTGGCTTCAAAATGGCCTGTTCAGGCCCCATAAAGTTGGATCTTGGAATAAAACTTGCTCTAAAATGCACCAAGTTGTGACTAAATTGTACATAGTGATGAAATTTGCAGAAAAAAGACAGCATGTGCAAAACTGTCAAAAAAGGTTGACTTGCAAAAATGCACAAATATCTGGGCAGACTGTCTCTGTTGCTTCATGCGAAGCCGAATACAGGCGACTGAATAATGCCGAGTTCCATGCATTCGGCAAATTCTGCGTACGACGAATGAACCGGCAAGCGTAGCACAAGTGAGCATGTGTTTGCAGTCGGAAGCAGCCTGTCGCTGGGTCGCCCAGCATCATGGATGAACTCGAGCGTCGGATTGACAGGAAAACCCAGCGGTGGAACCCGATCAGCACCAGTGGCGAAGACTAGGACCTGCGCACAAGTGACTGGTCTGGATTCACCTACAACGACAGTTATCAACACATGCAGTGATGTCCGACTGATTAGCAATTGAACATAGATTCATTATAGTGTCAACTTCATACAACTGCATACTGTGTAGTACACATACGATTTGAAATTTTTACCTACAAACTGCAGGCACAAGAGAGGGTTATGTATTTCTCATACACAATAGCTGACAGCCTCACCACGACATCTTGCTGTGGCATGTTAGCCACTAACAAATGACTAATCCCTGCATCCCTGACTGAATCCTGCTTGTACTTCGCTAACTACACTTTAGTGTTTTGGCTGCATACGTTGACCCGTGCTGAGTTAACGGTGACTAGTTACAGTTATTAGTCATCAGTCAGCCACTCATAGTTTGTAACAGCTGCAGAAGTGCAATATGAAAGGAAAAAACCAGTAATGTCGGCAATACCATCTTAGCAATTTATTTTAGGTTAAACAGCACTATACGATCAATGCGACAACTGGAAAGAACTCTGTACTTAATGAACAAAGTAACAAATACACCTTCAGCAGGCAAACACTGGGTACATCATATCACAGCATACCAGCACAAGTAGCACTGTTTCTTCACCTAACAACATTGTAGCAAAGTGACCCTAAGACAACATAGGCCGGGCTGCGGAACACCTTGGACAAATGAAAATCACGCCATGGAAAAATCACATCTGGCCCCGGAAAGTAGTGATACGTACTTATTATTGTACAGTTGATACAATGGTATATACAAAGTATGTATATAGTTAATTATGTAACTATGCATAGTAATAACAATGTACCCGTCGAAGGCCAGGGATGACACCGCCGCCTACTGTACAACCCGTGCGGCCACACAGTTGGAATTGTCCTGCCACTATGTGCCATGCCTTCATTGCCTGCTGGCCCATGTCTGGAGACCACTCGCCTGCCTTGCACCTGGGAGTTCTTTGGACACATGTTGAGTCTTACTTCACTACTGTAGACTGTACTGCATTGTACTGTACACACGTGTGTCTGACGTGTATTCTACTAAACTGATGATGATGAGTAATAAGTAATTATATTAATTACACATGTTTTCCTACTGTTAGCCAGAACTGAAAGTATGCCTGCAGCTCAAGTAACTGTTTCACAGCACACTAACTTTCAAGCTCCACGACCCAATCACGCCAGAACGCTATGGTCGTAGTTTCTCTGGTACGTCTATTGCTGCCTGTTGGTGACAATGTTGGTTTAAACAGTTCCAGCAGTTGCTCAGCAGACACAGGACCATTGAGCTGCGCAGTGAACACCTGCAGCCAGTCATCTCCAGCTCTCTCCACGCTCCTCCACACACCACCGACATGCAGTCCATGGCGAAACCTGCAACAGGAATGAAGCACTAAAGCGTGATTGAAACAACTAAGATTTCAACACATAACAACAGTGCAGATGTATGAAGTATACAAGCAACAAGCGTAGCATGGTGTTGAGACATATGGCATCATGTGTGAGGCCGTCGAGCTACTTTCAAGTTGTGCCGAGCTGAATTGAATAGCTTCATCTCATCATCATATCACTGCAAGCTTGGCATATGTTGAGCATCCATCGAGAAGACATGCTTCATGTGGGTGTCATAAAGTGATGTCTAGATGAAGCCCATCATAAATGTAAACGATGCTGATCACAGGTATGTTGGATGATGCACATCTGTTTAAAGCTTTATTTCTACACCGTGTTACATGTGAAACACACCTCTAACATTGTTACATCACTGACACGAGCTGTGCTACTGCATCACAGGCCGTCATCCATTGACTGTGACAACGGAGTCTGGAACTGCAGCTATGCAGCCAGATATGTGAGATACCCATCGGCCTTACTTGGTCTTCACTCGCATATCCTGTGGACCATGAGTAAGCCATCAGCCAACCTATGTGTGAATAGCACTTTACCACGGTTCACAGTGGTCTTGAAACCTTTGAAATAGCTCGACTGTAGATGTAAATATTCAACGCCCGTGAAAGTGCTGGAAAATGGACAAGGTTTTTGACAATGCTGTAAAACACTTTAAAATTACTTGAATTGTAGCCTGATGCAGTTTTCTGATAGTTTTTTTACAGCAATTGAGCAGCTTGGGTATTCATTTATCTGAACTACGATGAAGCAGCACACACAATTACGCAATACATTCGATATGCATTACTTATGAGGCTGGTACATCCCAGTAGTTAGATACCAGCACACATCATTGCTACTCGCATTTATGCGGTTCATGATGTTCTCTTAGAAGTGACTGTATCACAAGTTTGCTGCGAGAAAAACACGTGCTTAGATCACAACAATATGTGGAATGTTGAACTGATAACAGTAACGGTAGATATCTGTTCACGGATTCAGTACAGCTTTACTACTTACAGCGCACATTCATGGTCCGTACAAAAAATCTAAGTTCTTGAACTTTTCATTTGAGTGTCACTGTGAACTAGTCCCCGGAACCAGCCGCTAAGCTCTTAGCAACTGGCTTGAGAGCTTAGCGGCTGGTTTAGCGGTTTAAACCGCTAAACCGCTAAGATAGCGACGGTTTGGACCGTTAAGCGTTAGCAACTGGCTTAGCGGTTTGGACCGCTAATTACTGGACACAAATTCCAACTGTTATACTTTTTGTATTGTAGTCTGTCGCTGTCGGCCTGTCACTGTGTAACTTTTTATGTTGTTTTCAGTCATTGTTGGTGTTAAAGGCGACCTGAGCCCGGCTATAGTTTTAGGTTTAGTTTTGCTTATGTTTGTAGTTTTTAAGCGCCTCACTTTACTTTAGTAAAAGAGGCGCTTATTGAGACAGGCTGTGTCGTGACGTCGTTGGTTGGTTGTCACGC
>Ga0209637_1000354_pt1 | contig 15662 bp, 8 predicted proteins | sample OlaalgELextract3_2_FD_187379 | JGI IMG/M metagenome (GOLD analysis project Ga0209637, IMG submission 187379) | Olavius algarvensis symbiont microbial communities from Tuscany, Italy - Type G ELBA extract 3 (SPAdes) (version 2) | ecosystem: Host-associated > Annelida > Digestive system >... | reverse complement strand
TTGCTAATGTGTCGTTAAATGTACAGCTATAGAATTAGCTCAATACGGCAAACTAAAAGTATACAAAAATTATAAAAAAAACTAAACTTCTGTATGCAGAAAAAACTACAATAATATAAAAAAAAATTAACAGCTAGAGAATAATATAAAAACTAAAACAAAAATTAATTGGAGAAGTAAAATAGCCAGACAGACAGACAGATAAAAAGCTATGTCAATGTCAATAGCCAAATGCTACACACATGCTTGGCTAAGCATCCAACTCGTTAACAAGTGTTGCAAAATACAACGATGATTAAGGCTATAACTATTTCACTGGTGGTGGCACATTAGCAAGGTTTGCAATGAGACAGGCGTAGATGTCGATGCCCTTCAGGAATACACTTGCGTTAAGATACTCATTGTGATCGTGCAGAAGAAACGGTGTGTGGATCATCGGTGAAAATCCTATTGCCGGCAATCCAGCCTGAAAACAAAGACACCACAGTTGCACAAAAATATAACGTTTTCAACCGGCACTAATTGTAGTGCCAACTCTATAAAGCACTCAGAAAACTTTGCCAATGCTCACAAGCTCTGCTGTCACAGACAGGCTTTGTGTCTGTCTGTAGTTAGCCTCAGCAATACAATACCTCCAGTGTCATCTTTTATTTTTTATTAGTTACTTCGGCTTCAGATTTGCCAATGTGTACAGTTTTGTTCTATTCTCTATGGCATACTAGTTGACTGATAAAAATGATGTCGAGCCTTGCTGCCATAAACAAGGTTCATTGATGAGTGGTGATGTCTTCAGCATCTGTTGTGATAAACTTTACCCTACAGTCGAAAGTGTTGACTACACCCAAGCAGTCATCAATCCTAAAGCCACATATTGGTCGAAAATAGCGATTTTTGTGCCAGTTACTTCTTTATGACATGTAACATAGAATATTTATTGCCAGTAATTTGACGGAAGTGCTTGTTTTGTTTACATCATTGCAAAATATCGTGATTTTGTCAACAATAGTCATAGTACATGCTGGTGTCAAAAGCACAAATGTTGTATGTCCACAAATGGGACATCGACCTTTGTATCTTTGCGACTTTCTCAAAAAAAAAACAGGTTTTGTGGACATAGCATCTATGTGCTGTAAACCATCGATTTACAGCTGCATTGACCGAACAATTTTTATATTTGTTGACTCAGTGAACTAGATTTACAACAGCTGTGACGGTTTTTCCAGAAGTGTTGACAACAAACGAAGTTACAAACAAATAAACATATGCCACCACAAACATAATCTCAGTAGCCATTTCTTGACCAGGCGAGGTATACACATGTACACTATACACTGACCTCTCGTAGATAGCGGCTGTCAGTCGTCCCAGGCATAAGCGTTACCTTTCTTTTCAGGCCCCTAACACAAACCAGTAACTGGATGGTTTTAACCACAATGAATCTACAAATAATTAAGATTGCTTCTTGTCATCTTTTTGCTCGTGCATCCCATTTTTGGCTCCCAGTGGTCCCACGCCATCATAATCCTTGCCATGACGCCAGTTGTTGCGTTTTCCACCATCACTGTAAAGAGTACCGTGAAAAGTTAACAATAAAAGGCTTTCATAACATGGTAAGTAAATTAAATTTCGTAAATTTTCATCAGTTACACAAGTAGCGTAACTGCATTCTAAAACCTATATGCTAAACTCTATTTCGGTCGTGTTTTAAAACGTTCTTTAAATGCAAGTAAAGTTATTTTTGTCACTTATAATTTGAATTGTGGACTGCACGCAGTTTCTGTCGGAAAACTATCTGAATGGATGTCAAATTTTTGAATGGTTCGGCTTTTTAAACCAAATCTAATTTTCGGTTTTCCGTGCACCCCAACATACTGAACCGGTAAAAACTCACATACTTGGTCACATTTAACATTAACTCTCATATTTTATATATTTATGTACACAAACAAAACAGTTAAGTTTTCTACAGCTGTGCCCATGTCTTTTCACATGCAGGTACTGTGTCGTATCCTTGGTATCAGATGGTATGACAAGGTGTCCAATGCAGAAGTCAATGAGAGAACGAAACTACCATACTACATCTGTCGCCTACCGGAGAACACACCTGCTTCGCAGGCACTGCAACTGTCAATAGAAGCCCAACCGGCACTCCTCCCGCCACTGACTGGAAGCGCCCGCCGGGTCATCCACAAATAAATTGGCTGCAACAAGTGGAAGAAGACATTGGCCTATCTGTTGGTGCTGCCTGGATCGCTGACCAGGATCGTTCGATGTGGAGGACTATACAACCCTCAGCTGGTCAAGCGCAGCAGTGAGTAAGTGAGTGTGCCCATGTCTCCCAAAATAGCCAACACCTAGTTCATAAGGTTCAAACATATGACCATCATATTTAAACAGTAAAACTCACATGCTTTTAAATGTTTTTTCAACCGCATTCCACCAGGAGTTGTCTTCAGCAGTTGAAGTCACTCCATTGAACGTTTGCTTCTGATAAGCACAAAAACAAAAAAATAGTAAGTGCTGCATAATAAGTCCGAAAAGCAGTATAAGTCTGAGAATGCCGTCCAGGAGTAAGGTACCAGAAGCCTATGGCGGGAAAGCTTTGTGACAATAGTGGTAACCATTTTCAGCAACATTGTTAAGCATAAACAGTACACTTATTGTAAGTACCTAGTTACTAGGCGCCTAGTGACTCTTGCTTTTAGGCACCGGATATAAATACTCTTACTTACTTACTTACAACATACATATCCGGCGCCTAAAAGCACTAAACTTCTTAATTCTTAGAACTAACTGACAAACAAAAAACAGACTAAGGTAATAAAAATTCTCAGAACCAACTGACAATAAGTCAACGTTGCGCTGTGAACCTTAATCCTGAACTCCAACCAACATATCGTGCTAATTTCTATTGTGCTAGCATCACAGCTTCACGTATTCATTTACCAAGAATGGTCAAAAACTTCAGTGACTTACAAAGTCAAACTGGTATGTGACATCTGGACCTGCGTCTCTGCACCAGCGCTGAAGAGTCGATTCAAACTGCACTTGATCAACAGTTGGCGGAATCCGTATGTCAAACGCTGCAGGTATATGTAAATATATACGACACATGCTGTCACGTAGGGATGTGCAGATATTTTATTTCGGTTCAGTTTCGGTTCTCTTTTTGAAGAAAAAAACTTGGATTTGGTTCAGAATGAGTTTGGTTCGGTTTGAAAAAATGCGGTTGGGTTCTGATATTGTAGTTATTTACTACTTATGTAATAGTTTAATAGCACAGTGAACTGAACTGCGTTTTTCAAACCGAACTAAACTCATTCCAAACCAAATCCTAGTTTTGTTCAAAAACCTAATCAAAACCGAACCAAAATTTTAAAATCTTATCCGCACATCTCTACCTATGACCTCAATTGCTTCATCTAGCCGATGCTTAATGCTGTCATGCCATGTTCACACACACACTGCTATCTCACATTTGGAACTACCTGAAACATTCAAGTTTAAAGTTCCTGTTTTTATCCGCAAACAACATGTCATTTCACTTTTCGCCTAGTCTTTTACCGAGACCAAAGACTAAGACCATAGCTTAGTATAAGGGCTCAACTTCGGTCTTAGTTCAGATCTGAGATAAACCAATTTCACCAAGTGCAAACTCACACTAAAAGCAGCATACTCATGAAAATGTTTCATTTGTTATAGCATTAAAACTGTTTAGACTTTGTACAATACAACATGAAAAACTTAACCACGAAAACCTTCAAATGTTTGTAAAAACCACTTGTCACTCTACAGGGATGTGCTATAGCACACTGCACATGCTATCACCATATTTGTTTTTCTTTATATTTGATCAAGAGTAGAAGTTAAGTCACATATGCTCGGAGGAACTTAATGTCTCATGGATTAACCAATATTGTGTATGCAGAATCAACTGGTGAGTTCAGATCAGCTTTGGAGTCAGCAACCACACAGTCCAAACTTTGCTCTCAACTATTCACCAATACCAAAGTTCGGACTAAGTGAATCCAAATGAAAAAAACGACTTCACTTCTGTCATGTTTAGGACTCACTGTTGGTCTCAGTAAAACAGTAAGCCAAAAAGTTAATTAGCGAATAATAACTAGGTGTCATATTTTACTGACAACCTATCAGTTGAAAATTAATTTTGCACTATTTCAGAAATCAGAAGAAAATAAATTAAACAGTTATTTTACAGACAAACTGAGCCACGAATTCTCTTACAAGAATTCTATCATTATTACAATCAGTAAAGTTGCTGCATAAATTTCAGGGAAAGAAATCATACATACTGGCTTTGAACTCCGAAGGTACAACGTTGTTCTGGACACCTCCCTACAATATGAAATATAACTTTGAAATAACCGAAAAAACTACCAAAAAACACAGCATACAAAGAGTTCAAACCTCTGCCAAAAAACGGTGCATATTATGCACATGGCATAGGTAAAGGTAAGTGTATTTATATAGCGCACTTTTTGTAGTACCTCACACTCAAGGCGCTCAGGCATGGATCACACAGTGTTACCTGCAATTACACCAATGCCTGCCTCTACCTCGTAAGCGTTCACCAGATGGCGCCTCCCCAGACTGAGGTTGCGCATATCTAATTGCAGCCTACTACTCATTTATCTACCCCGAAAGGATGAAAGGCTGAGTCGGCCTGGTTGGCTGACCTACAGCGGACGGTTTACCCACATAAGTGGTCACCCATCAGCTGCAGGTCGAGCGCAGGACAGGGAAAGTTCGCGTGTCAAAGACCGACGTTCTACCAACTGTTACTGTTGTGTCATTGGTTTGTTTACCGAGACTTAAAATTCCTGTATTGCTGATAGCACCCTCGATATGCCAGCTAGAAAACGTTTTGCATTTGTGCGAGCAGGAACTTTACTGGTTGGATATGGCAGTCAATCAAATCCAGCTGTCTGAGCTGCCAGTGGGCCTCGCAGTGACCAGTGAGGCTCGATGTCTTAATAATAATAATAATAATATACGTCGCCTGACAGGATCCATGTTGCTATGGGTAGAATGATAATATGAGACATATTAATTGGTATTATTTTATTCGGGCCAAACTCTTCAATGTTTCTAGATCACGCAAAACGTTCACTCCACGGGCAGCAAATAGTATTTTTGTTAAAATAAGTAAAACAGCTTCATCAAAAATTACCCTACAACTTGTTAAAGGAAAATGTATACCAATACTGATTACGGTCTTGAAACCTGAAGCCTCTCAAAAGCGGATCTTATATCACTGGATTTTATCATATTTAGATCGACTCTTTATAAAATTGTTTAGAACAACCGATATGGATATTGTCAGGCTATGTCAAGAATGTTTTAACTTGCTGAGTGATACCATTAAACGTAGAACATTTATGTCAACTTTTGTTAAGGTGTAGTTACAGTTTGTACAGGGGCGTCATTTAGAGGGGGGGGGGCTGTGGGGTCTTTGGACCCCCAGGTTTTGCGATTCATTTTTTTTTCATGTAATTCTTAAGAACAAATTGTGATGTGACCAAGACTGTGACTACTGCAACAACATTACGTTACGTCTTGTATTTAACATCAAGTAGTTAATTCTACTGCCTTCTGTGACACTAATGTTGCAAGTCCTCAGACGCCAACATCCACTGACCCGAGCAAGCACAAAACTGACGATCCAATCCAACCCTTTTTGCAGACATTTCCACAGAGAAAACATGGGAAGCGATTTACTGCAGTGCAGATCTGTATAGTCTGTATGACTGGATTGAATACTCAGTGTCACGAAATTTGGTCAGTTGATTCTCAGGAAAATCATTGAAATTGTTGCCACCAGATGTCAGATTTTAAGGCCAAAATGCACCAAATTCGATTTCGGCTGGGGCTCTGCCCCAGACCCCGCTGGGGGAGCTTACAGCGCTCCCCCAGACCCTCTAGCTGAATTTAGGGGCCTACTTCTAAGGGGGAGGGGAAGGAAGGAGAGGGGAGGGGTCGACACCCAAGATTTTGCTGAAATGACGCCACTGAGTTTTTAAACTGTAATCTAACATTCTTAGTTATAAGAAGTCATCACGTGTTACGTGTCTTAGTTAAGCATTGCAACATTCTGTGTATTTATATTTCTTTCTTTCTTAATTACTGCTACCATTTATAGCGAATAGAGATTTGCAAGCTAAAACTTCAAAGCTTTGCATCTGTAAAACGGCTGTTGTTCTTATATAGTTAGGCCTATTAATAATAAAAATATAAAATATGTTTCACAAAATAAATAGAAATTGCCACTGAGGTTTAACTCAAAGCGAAGTGACATAGTTTACAATAATGTCTAGGCCTATTATCGAAGTAAGCCACAGGACCTTTTGCATTAACTTTTTTACAACAAAAAAATACGATAGGCAATCATTAATGATTAAGCGTCACTGCCCCAAGCAGCTACGTTGGGCCTTCACCCTGCAGGTAACACTAGTACGTACCCTACAGCTCATTTCCCACCCCACTGGGGGTGGGAGACTGAGTTGGCCTGAGCGAACAGTAGGTTGCTTACGGTGGGCTGGGTGAGCTTACGAGTCAGTCACTCTACCACTAGACCACGGCACCCATAGACCTTGCTTTCAAACGGCTGACTATCAACAGTTGTTTGGGCAAGACGAGGCTTATGCACAGTAGCAATTCGAAACTATGCAGCAGCCTACATTTAAACATGGACGTAGCCATAGGAGGTCCTGGGGTCTTAGGACCCCACCCGATCTGAAAATTAAACTAGACTGCTCCACTGCTGCTGTTGCAGACACTAAGTTCGAATTCAAAATTTTAAACAATCGCCAAACAATTTAAAATCAAAATTTCGAAAATCTATTTTGCGCATATTGGCACATAGATCATGTATGCCAAGTTTCGTTTAAATCGGACAAAAACTGTAAGAGTAGCGATTTGAAAAGTCTGACACATCCATCCATCCAGACATCAGACACCTATTTTATAAGCTCCGCTGGCTGCAAGCAGCAGCGCAGATAAAACAAGAACTTAGCTATCGCAAACAGATCGCGCGTAAGCTGCGCACATAATTTGTCGAGGGCATCTCCGTGACCTTGAAATCTAGGTTAAGGGTCACTCAAGGTCACTGGAAACGGAACCATTAGGTAGATCATACACTACTCACGATTAGTCGGGTTATTTGACGTTAAATATTATCGTGACCTTCAAATGTGGGTCAGAGGTCACTCGAAGTCATTAAAAATGGTACCATTTGAAGCTTCGGTACGTTTTCCTACTCGCCTTCCATAGTAACTATGGCCGTATCTTTAGCCATTTCGGAGATATTCAACGTCAAAGAACGATCTGACCTTGAAATCTGGGTTTGGGGTCGTTCAAGGTCATTGAAAATGGCGCGGTTTGATAGATCATGTATGACTTTTTATGGGTTTGCCATTGTAAGTATAGATCTATCTTTTATCGTTTTTGAGTTATTTGAAATTGGTGCCATTCGAAAGCTGGGATGCGGTTTCCTATTCGCCTTCTATAGTAATTATTGCTGTATCTGTAGCCGTTTGTGACATATTCAGTGTCAATGAATGGCGTGACCTTGAAAACCACGTTAGGGGTCGTTCAAGGTTATTGAAGATGGCGCCGTTCGATAGACCAATATGACTTTCTAGTAGTCCGCAATTATAACTATAGCTCTATCTTGTGCCATTTCCCAGTTATTTGATGTTGAATAATATCGTGACCTTGAGTTACAGGTCACTCAAGGTCATTGAAACTGGTGTCATTCAAAAGCTTGGGTGCGGTTTCCTATTCGACTTCTGTAGTAACTATGGCGCTATCTTGTATCGTCTGCGAGATATAGCGACTTATTGGTAGAAAATCGCGAAATTTTTATACCCACCTGTATTTAGTACCCCCACAGGGGGTGACCCGTCAGAATTTTGTGAAGATGTTTGATGCCGTTAAAACTAGAATGATTGGGCTACCGTATGGTGGAAAAACTGTGACAATATGTTAAGCCGTTTTCATCTGGTACCAGAGCGTTACGGACAGACAGACGGACAGAATTGCTATACCAATATCGCGTTGACGCGCGATAAAAATTAAGCAAACTTGAAACAGGAAATTTGGAGTAGGCCTACAATATGCATATAGTACTAACTGAAGCTGCATTATCATCGGCAACAGACATCAGGACCCCCAATCACAAATCCTGGCTACGCCCTATGCAATTAAGAATAGCACTGCAAACACACTACTTGAAAAATCACATGATTTATTTTCAAGCCTAAGTGATGAAATGTAAAACTGTCGGAAAACAGTTGGCATTTAGCCATCGCAAATATATGATGTGCTGTAAATTTGAAGTAAATCACTGTGTCAAAACAAAATATTCCTTATTTAATTTATGTACTTGCAAAAACACGTTGCTCTTTGCAGCAAATCTAGGAGAATACAGTAAAACAAGGCAATGCCATTCAGTCGGACGATGCAAAACTTGCAATGCAGAATTTCACATTAGTACTGTTCACTAGAATCAATGCTTCATTTTGGTGCGACAAAAATCCTTAACGTTTTTCCACGACCGAGTCTGAAGCAGCGGTTCTTTTGCAATACAGCAATCAATTTCACGTTTTCCAGGAAGACGTCCACTCGACATGACTGCAGACAGCTGACGCGATACGGCTGCCCGTTCAGCGTCAGACCACTTTCTTTTCACACCTAGAACATAACATAACAAAATAACAACACATCAACGATCAATCTGACTACAAAATTAAGTTTCACAACTGCAGAACATATGACGGGTAAATCATGTGTTAACCTTAACTAAGCAGTAGCTACCGAACTAATTAGAGTCAAGCTGTGACTGACTGACTACAGTGCCCAGTGTTCCAGTGCAGAAGCTGCATCTGTAGGCAGACTGCATTGGGCCAAAAATGAATATAAACACAAATTATCACTTTTTATCAGAAATGTCACAGAGTCTGTATCTGACTACACCAAAAGTAACAGTCAGTGAATTAAGTTTCACTAAAATCTAGTTCTTAAGTTTGGTTTTAAACGAAAACTCTGTTTAACACCAAAGTTAAGTGAAACTTAAAGTGGCATCGGTTTAAACCTAAGATCTTCCACTAAAATCAAAGTTAGGAAGTAACTTAAGAAGTAACTGTGGTTTTAAACCAAAGTTCATCTGAACAATCCGGTTTTAAACCAAACTTGCCCCATGCAATTAGATAGGCAACTCTGCTAAAGCTCTAGTTCTTAACTCCTGGTTTTAAACTGAACCGACTTTACATTTGCGCTTAAGTTAAGACCAAGATGGCGGTGAATGTAAGTATTTACGTCACTCGCGCTGTTGTTGTTGGTGCGCTTGCTAATCGCCGAAGACATGCAGCAAATCTACATGTTCCGCGCTTAAGCAGAGGAGCTAATCACTTGTCGATGCTGCTCACCGCTCGTCATACCCACGAACTGCACAGGTGTGTCTTCAGCGATTTCTTACCATGGTTACAAATACCTGGTTTAAAACTGAGTCTAAATCCATGTTTAAAAACGAAGCTAATCTCGGCTTTGGTTTAAAATCTTACTTCAACAACTTTGGTTTTAGCATGAACTTATTAAGTCATTCAATATGGCAGAATCGCTCACGTGCAATGAAAATGAAGCCAAACAGGCCCTACACATTATCAGATGTCACTTTTCACTAAATTTGGCGTCGAAGAGTCTGAATCTAGTGTCTGAATTCACCATGTAACTTTCCTTGCTGATGTGCAGTTTCTTTGCAGTATCTTAGCTTCTTGTTATCATATTCATAATAATGCAATTCAAACAGTTGCTAACATACTTTGTTTACGACGTTTCACAGGATAGTTCCAATCTGGATCGTGCACTTCACTACATGTATTATCATCTGCAGATAAAAAAACAGACACAAACAAAACAACTACGGTTTGTTGACTTATTGTATTTAGATTAACACCTTACAATAGTAAAGCTCACAAAAACCCTTCCTGTTACTGCAGAAGATCTGTGGATCAATGACAGAGTAAATGACACAAATCTCAAGGTCAAGGACTTGATGCCACAAGGACAAGGCCAACGGCAACTACATGTCATGCATTAGCGCATCTAGCTGCAAGGATTGTGCCCACTGCCCAGCATTTAGCACGGAACAAAACCGCCAAAATTCATGAAGATGCTAAGTGTACAAACGTCATAAAACAGGTATTGTAGCCAAGTCCATAAACTATAAGAGGCCTCTGCCTGGGTTGTTTAACTCATTGCCTATGTCATCATGCAATGGTCGGTCAGACTTAGGCAGTATACTGCCACGGCAAACATATGTGCTGCCTTCATTACTACAACTAAAATTTTAAAAAATTCACAAGAAAAAAATTAAAAACCAACATTTCACAAATCTGTTCCACCATTTTTTGCATATTGGCACATACTTCATGTGTGTCAAGTTTTGTGAAAATCAGATAAAACACTTAGGAACAGTGATTTTGAAAAAGTTTAATAGACAACAACAGGCAACAACACAAAGACAGCCTGATCTACATGATATTATAAGCTTTGCTTTGATGAAGTCGATCAGCGACGCCAATAAAGCATTAAGCAGATGACATGATAGCCACAACGATGCTCCGATATGCTGTGTAAAAATACCGAAAAAAATTTCAAGTTACTGTATGACATAAATTTAAAACATAGTAAGTATCGTTACCTGATGCAGAGTCATTAGTAACTGCTGAACGTCTGCTTTTCTTCGTTATTTCTAATAAGCCTTTAGCTGGTGGTGGTTTAGGTCCCTTCCGCTTTCCTAGCAATTCATACCAACAAATCAGTAGGTCAGTCCGAGGCAGTGTACTGCCAAGGCAAACCTGCGCTGCCTCAATTATAGTGAAAATTTTAAAAATTCACCAAAAAATATAAAAATCAAAAATTCCAAAATTTGTTCCACCAGTGTTGCATATTGGCACACAGATCACGTGTGTCAAGTTTCGTAAAAATTACACAAAAAAACTACAGGAGTAGCGATTTGAAAAAAACGTTTAATAGACAACAACAACAGGCAACAACGTAGTGAGCCTGATCTATATGATACTATAAGCTTTGCTTCGACGAAGTCGATCAGCGACGCTAATAAAGCATTAATCAGATACCGGTAGCCAAAACGATGCTCCGATATGCTGTGTAAAAATATAGAATTTTTTTTTGCAAGTTACTGCACGACAGAAATTTGAAACAAAGTAAGTATCGTTACCTGATGCAGATTCAGTAACCACTGAAAGTCTGCTTTTCTTGGTTCTTTCTAATAAGCCTTTAGCTGGTGGTGGTTTAGGTCCCTTCCGCTTTCCTAGCAATTCATACCAACAAACACAAACAAGAAGCTCAGCCAAGGCAGAGAAAGGGTGCACCAAAATGCCACCAATTGATTCACTATTATTACACAGTCACAGAAAAGCATATTTTCATATGACCACAGGGTGCTTAATAAAAAAACTGCACATAATTTAATGCAGCATAACTTATAACATAGTGATTCACAGCATCACACATTGTACACCAAAATGTTTATAAGAGGGATGCACTTTTCGATTAATTTGCTAACCGGTTAACCGAAACCACTAACCAGTTAGTAACTGGTTAACCGAACCTGTAGTTTCACCAAGGCTGTCACCAACTCGCTGTAAAGTGGGGGTGGGGATCAGCCTCACAAGGGCGTAAACGACAAATTGTGTACAGACTGACAAAAATGTGTAACCAATACCATGATTCAATGAAAAAAACGATGCTTTTGCTACAAACACTAGACAGCAAATGACTAAATTGATTGTAATATTCATTTTCTAATTTTTAGTCACGCCGCCATTCTGACCGCCATATATGGTTTCAGTTCGGTTTATTTAATAGCTGATTAACCGAAATTTTTTTCGGTTAACCTTGCACTCCCATAGTTCAGAAATCAATTGGCAACACAAAAGTTTTAATATTGCAATTAAATATTATGTGGTTAGCTTTCAGTTAAGTGAGCTAGCTCAGTGAAGTCAGAAACATTTGTTTGCAACAAGACACCCGTGTATATATACAGGCGATGTCGCTGATGACGTATAACGTATAACCACTTCACGCTATTTATTATTATTATTATTATTTGTTTTAGTACCCTCAGTAGTAAAAATCCAGAGGGTTCCACGTAAGGGACTTCGCAACCGGGATTCTAGCTTAAGCAAATGATCGCGAGATGATGTCATTAAGAGCCCGGTGCCTTGTGATTGGGCTTGGTGCAAATCTGCGTACAAAGGTGACACCACAGCTCTAAATTGCTTAGTTTTCGAGAAAATCACATTTTTGCATTTTGGCGACAGACAGACAAACAGACGGACAAACAGATGGACATCACCGATGCATTAAGCCGCTCTCGCTGTCGCGAGCGGCGGCTTATTAAATCTGTAAAATTTTGTGTGTTTGACACTGTTTACACATTTGTTTCACGAGATACTGCAAACACATTTCCTGGTGGTTTTTTGGGGGCCACCCCGTATGTAACGTTAGTACTCAAAACCTTGATGAGACATACACACTGATAAATCACAAATATTTCATAACAAGTGTATCAGAGACGATATGAAAGCCGCCGCTCGTCAAAGCCCAAACTGCAGAAAAAAAAACAAAAATAAAATATGGCGAAAAACAATTTTCCACATGGCAGATGGAATTCTTACACACTGCAATGTTGCATGTGGCTGTGGGATCATGACAGTGAATTCACCAAGTGGCAGCACCCTGCAATGTGACACGTGGCTGTGGGATGACATGCCACTTATTTCATCCAAACGTCCGCCGTATTGAAATTCTACTTCTGGTTTCGATTTCGACCATATCACCACAGTCGACAAGTCATTCTGCAACAGTCTGCAAAATTTTATCCAAATCGGACCAACCTCGGCATAAAAAATGACGTCATGTCGATTTTCAAGATGGCGGATCTACGCCATCTTAGATTTTAGGGGTCCAATGATGGGTTCTTTGAAAAGCCCATGTACGACTTCCTATAGGTCGTCAATAGTGACTATAGCTCTAAATTGCCTAGTTTTCGAGAAAATCGCGTTTTTGCGTTTTGGTGACAGACAAACAAACAGACAGTCAGACGAACAGATGGACATCACCGATGCATTAAGCCGCTCTCGCTGTCGCGAGCGACGGCTAAATAAAGATGTGAAGACAACATAAGATAGTACTGTGTTCCAAAGCAGTCACCCATCCACACAACAAGGTATGACAAATTTTACGTTTAAACAATAAGCTTACAAGCGTACGAAAAAACATGCTATCTACCTCTGATAGCAAGCTTTTTAGCAGAATCATTTGTATTCTCCTCATTATCACTGCGGTGATCATCTCCATCACTTGGTTCAACGTCAGACATAGGCTGCTGCATAAGGATGCCTGCAGCATCTGCTGCCATTTCAGTGTTTGGTAAGTTCTCTGACTCACTGTCATCGCTAAGGCCAACGTCATGATCTGACAACCCTATCATGTCAACACCAATTTCATCCAGCTTGCAGCCTTTCCACTGGCCAGGTTTACTGTTGTCAACAGCCAGCAGTAATTTACTGATCTTCGCCAGTTCGACACTTGAATCGTGAAGTCTGTAATATTCTCTATGAACTCTGATATCATGTGAGAGGTGACGAGCAAGCCAATCGACTTCTCCTTCCCTTAACTCAAATATCTGACTAACCGTAGCCATGTACTTCCGTAACTTCGTGCTCGTCACTCTGTCTGGGAACTGGACAGTTGCAGCAACTGCAGCTTTTCGGATACAATCATGACCACGAAGTGGCTCACAGGTGTCACTGTTGTCATTGGGGAAAAGATATGGATTGTCTTCTGGCACACCAACCTCATGTCTGTATTTTATTAACAAATCAACTGCAGAAACCATGTCAGGGGTCAGCAGCACTGGTGCCGTAGAACCGCGCTTGGCTGGAATTTTGACCAGCTGCATACGTTCTGACAATTTCTTCTCCAGGGGTGTCAACACTGAATGGAACTCCTTCATTGCAGATTCATGCCACTTTGGTGTTTGCTTGTAAGTGTCCACTGTCATCCTTGCCACCTCACCAGATCTGCGTTTGTTGAAAATGATAATTCTTGCTACAGTCAGTTCAGCCAAAGAGTGCCAGAACAATCTAGGATTATGAGAACTTTCCAGCTGAGACATCAACCGTAACACAGATGACTTCAGGTACTTCATCAACATCGTGAGGTCTGAACTGCATGGTAACATACAAGGTCTGTTTTGCTTACGACTTGCTAAAGTGGCTAAAGCAGGACTTGATATCATCACTGGCCATTCAAATTGTCTGACTTTCAGAAATGCTTCCGCCTTTTGCAGCATGTCCATGTCGTGTTGCTTCAGCGCCATATTTCTGACCAAATCTGCACATCTTCTGAGTTCATGCCCAATCTTGAGGGCAAATGATGGACTTGATTTCAAGGTTGGTCGAGAACAGCGAGCTATTTCAATCTGGCAAATGTTCTGAACTGCTGCAATAATTGAATCCATGTAGTCCGGTGAAATGCAATGGATCAAACTAAGATCACATTTTCCACTACTGCGACGCAGTTCGATCAGCAAACGACTCAGCATTCTAATACGATTAGAAATGAGTGATCTCTGAGAGAGTCCATACTGCTGGAACATGAACATTCCAAGTTGTGTTATCAATAAGTCATTTGAAGCTACTTCTGTAACACGATCTGCTGCCATTCTTGCGACCACTTCACGAGTATATTCAGGAGATGCCTTTGAGGTAGTCTGAAAGACTAGAAGACGACTGGCTTGCTGAGTAGCACTGCGTATTTTTTTCAAGTCTTGATCTATGTCTTTGCATTTGGAAGCATGTCTCCAAAGATCTGTCTTTTTTACGAATCCGAGGCAACCAGGACATGGTGTGTAATGTTTTGGTTGAATGTCGCGAACTATGCATTCTTCATTAGTTGGACGTCTCAAAACTATCAACTTTCCACAACCAGTTTCAAGCACACCAATGTTGTGATAATAGTCTCCAACACACATTAGATACTCAAACTTTTCTCTGCGCTGCTTTGATTTTACTGGAAACGACAGAGTAGCTTTTACTTCATCCTCAAGACTATGGCAATCCGTTAAGTGACGAGACATTTTGCTGATATACTTCTGACAATAAAGACAGCAATGATCTTTACGCCAAGACCTTTTCCCAGTTTCAGAAAACCTATCATAATGTTCTACTGAAATCCCTGCATCACTTTCATCTGTCACAATATCTGCATTATCCTCCAAATCACTGTCAATATCTGATTCGACAGCAAATGATATCGGTGACCTGGAAGTACCTTCACTAACAGCAACAGTTGACTCCGGAATACCAGCAGATCCAGATGACTGCTCGCGACGATCAACTGGTAATACTGGTGACGGTGAACGCGAAGTTGCCTCCGCAACATCAGCAGATCCAGATGACTGATGGCCACGTTCAACTGGTGACGGTGAACGCGAAGTTGCTTCTGCAACAGCAGCAGATCCAGATGACTGCTGGCCACGTTCAACTGGTATAACTGGTGACGGTGAACACGAAGTTGCCTCCGGAACAGCAGCAGATCCATATGACTGCTGG
>Ga0209637_1000344_pt1 | contig 15943 bp, 14 predicted proteins | sample OlaalgELextract3_2_FD_187379 | JGI IMG/M metagenome (GOLD analysis project Ga0209637, IMG submission 187379) | Olavius algarvensis symbiont microbial communities from Tuscany, Italy - Type G ELBA extract 3 (SPAdes) (version 2) | ecosystem: Host-associated > Annelida > Digestive system >... | reverse complement strand
CTACGAACCGGATCACATCGCCGCCGGCGCCGCAGCCGAAGCATTGCCATAAGTTTTTATTGGGGTTGACGGATAACGATGGGTTGGTGTCGTCGTGGAAGGGACATAGGCCAAAGTAGCTTTTGCCGTTTTTCTTTAACTCGATGCCCTTGGTCATGACCAGGGCTGCCAGGTCAACGCCGGCCTTGATGGATTCGATCGTCTCTTTTTCTATCATATCTCGTTCCCCCGCTTGCCGCGGCTTCTTCACGCCTCAGGCGTGACGAAGCCGGGCTATCTTTGCGCAAGTTTTCAAAAAGAATGTCTCTTAAACGATTCAGCGACTCCCGGAACTGAACCGGGTTAACCCGTGCCGTGCCGTTCATGTAATCTTTATCCAGTTGATCCAGGCCGGCTCCGGCAAACAGAAAGGATGCGATCCGCTTGCCGTTGTTTCTAAAGCGAACCTGACTTAGCTCAGCGCCCTTGCAAAGAAAAAACGCTCCCCTAAAAATATCCGTGGTCTCAAGGCTGTTTGTTTTCAAAGGGTCTCACCTCCTTCCGTAGGCCGCGGCGTAGCATGACGTAGCCGGGTCATTATTGATTGATCTTTTGGGGAAGATGCGATAGAAAAAGAAAGCCGTTTTAAGGGGACCTATCCCTTTGGAACGTCCTTTTCGGGCCATCAACACCGACTCGCCAAAGTTGCCGTTGATGGCCCTTTTTCCTGCCGAAAACCCCCTCTTCAAAAACCTGTCAAGAAGTTTTTTATCATCTTTTTAAAGCATGATTACATCTTTAGCGCAACAAAAAAATTCCTTGTGGTATATTTTTTTTAAAATCTGTACGGAGGGACCTATGGGATTTTCAGAAAGGTTTGCAAAAATACGAAAGGAAAAGGGAATCGGCTTTCCCGAGCTTTCTCGCCTAACAGAAATACATGTGACACAATTGCGTCGATATGAAAAAGGAGAGTCGCTACCAACGCTTGATGCGCTTAGGAGGTTGGCTATCGCCTTAAATGTGCCCGGAGACATACTCCTTTTTGATGATAAAGAACGAAAGCCGCCTGAAGATTTCTTACTGCAATTTGATGCCCTGATGCAATTAAACGCAGAGGAAAAGAAAATCGCAAGAGCAGTGCTTGACGGCCTGGTACTCCGGCATCAAGCAAGAAAGCTAATGCATCAAGAACAAGCAAGGTAGGCTGCGTGCGAGTTTATCCTGAACTTACCGAAGGGGGCTCCAGACCTTGAAGGACAGGTCTTCCGCTGCCTGCGCTCGAAGCCGGTCTGATTTAATATCCCCCACTCGCCCTCCAATAAAACAAGGAAGCCGCTTGTCTATTTTAATGGCCCTGCCTGTCATGCTAAATGCAGTTCTTACATAATCTGTCGTTATCAGACAGAGCAATCTATTTAAAAAAACTCAAAGGCAGCTCCGTCTGATAACGCGAGTTTATGTAATCAATTAGCATTTACCACGCCAGACAGCGCCAAAACAAAAGGCAAGCGGCTGTCTTAATTTTACTGCCCTTCTCCCCGACCACCACCCCTTAAGGAAAGGATCGGATCATTTTAAGCCGGCAATTAAAACAAAAAGGCAGTCAAAGATAAAATTCTTCAACCGCCTTCGGTTTCTTCATTATTTAATATTGAAGTCCAGACCCTAATGTTTTCCATTAACTACAGCTTTTCTCCACACTTGGCACACGATTTAGGTATCCACGGTGTCCAAATATAAAGATCATTACCTAAGATTTTTACAGGATTGTGTAAAACGGATTTGCCGCATGAAGGACACTTAAGTGTCAAACAGTAAACACCTATTGCAACGGTAAATAGCAACAAAAGGATTAGAATGTATTCACCTACATAAACCGAACCTATCATCAGGACAGAGCCAAGGACAAACCACAAGGCCACAATAATTCTATAGTTTCTTCGCAATGGTGACATCATTATCACTTACACGGATCTCCAAAGGGATTATCAAAGAAGTCTCGTATATCGTTCAAAAAGTCTCTAATCGTATAGGTTCCGGTAAAACTGCCCGTTATTGAACCGCCAACAAGTGTAGCAGAAGGTCCTAACCCTATTGTCCCGCCTAAAAATTCTCCAGTGTTAATATCTACAATAGACGTAATGCTAATAGGGCCAATGATTAAGTTCTGGTTTATTGTAGTGCCAGAGACATTTGAGATGTCGCCTTTGATATAACCAAGAAACGCATCGGCAGATACATTGAGACCTAAACCGCCACCAACTGAACCGAAAACCCCTGCGTCGGCTTTGCTTCTGCCGATTCCCGGATTAATTACAATACCTCCGCTTCCTTCAACACCGGCTACTCCCACTGCGCTGCCACCAACTCCGGCAAGAATATTAAGCAGCCCATATGGATCAAGGCGATTAGTCGGGTTGTTATCAGCATAGGCAAATAGATTAATCCCCCCGAGCAATCCAATGGGATCCGGAGTAAGATATCTCCCGGTCTTCGGATCATAATACCGGTGCCAATTGTAGTGAAGCCCGGTTTCGGCATCAAAGTACTGGCCGGCATATATTCTGATGCGCATGGCCCCCTAAAGAGCACTTTTTTTAGACCCCCTGGTGAACCGCCTGTCAAAGGGCAATAACCGAATAGCTTAGGTCAGCATTTATTTGTAAACATCACCTCTGGGACCAATGTGATCAACGTAGACAACATCCTCTTTTTCATCAAACCAATAGATGATACGAAGCTTTCCTGCCCGTATTCGATGGTAACCGTTCCATTCGCCGGCCATGTGCTTTATACCCGGTTGGTCCAATGGATTTTGCTCCAACTGCACAAGGGTGTTCTTGATTCGTTGTTTGGTGTCCCTGGGAAGGCGCTTAAGATACTTGGCAGCGTGTCGATGAACGATTACCTTGCTCATCAGATTGAGTCCAAATCTACGTATGCGTCTTTATTGCCGCTTTCTCGATCCTTGCGGGCCTCACGCAGCTGTTTTACCGCTTCGTCATCCAGGTCCAGTCCCAACAACTCCTCTATCTTTCTATAATCTTCGAGCAAGATAACAACCTCCTTGGGGTTGCCGTGTTCGTCTACAATGTATCTTTTATTGATGTTCATCGTTAAAACTCCTTTGTTGTGACTGTATAGAGTCTAAGGCAAAACCTTATTCAAATCAAGATCGATAATTCAGTTAAAGGAAAAAGGCATTTTTTCTTTAGCCGCCATATTAAAATCCGACAGGATTCCTTTGATCAAGGGTGGTGGGTGGGATAAGAATAAAATCAGACAGCCGCATACCGCCCGGCTGGTGCCGGCCCCGACACTACCGGGATCTTCGACTGGCAGGCTATGTGCCCGGGCAAATTGGCGGGATTTTTGGCCTGATGACATAATAGGAATTATCAGACGGCTTTTTACCGGGTTGTTTTAAAATAGATAAAAATCTGTCTGATAATTCAGCTCCTATTATGTCAGAAGACAATGCAAAAAATCATGCCAATTTGCCCGCTGCAGTTAGCATGACCGCCGGCACCATTAAAATAGACATGCGGCTTCCTTTTTTTGTTGGTGGGCGGGTGGGGATTATTTAGCGGGGTTGCGGGCATAAAAGCCCGATTTCAGACAATCCGCAGCCAGTCTGCTTTTTTTGGGTCTCTCATTTGCCTCAGATTGGACGATCTTATTTAAGCTAATACCAGAGTATGCCTTATTTGGGCTTGTTTTGCAGGGATTCGGAGGGATGATACTTGGCATGGATCTGCTTGAGGTCGTTGATGGTGACATGGGTGTAAATCTGGGTGGATTCCAAAGACTCGTGTCCCAGCATCTGCTGCAGGTGTCGGGTGGGGGCACCGTTTTTGAGCATGTGCGTTGCGCAGGTGTGGCGGAACGTGTGCGTGGTGACATTTTTTTTGATACCGGCAAGCTGCACACAGCGCTTGACCGCTGCCCAGATGCCGTTGGCATTCATTTGGCGTCCCCAGCGGTTTAAAATCAAATAGCCCGGATCACGACCGTTTACAAAGCAGGATCGTACCATCAGGATATAGTTTTGGATCAGTTCGCAGACTCGCCGACTTAACGGGACCACACGCTCTTTGTTGCCTTTGCCCTGGATGCGGATGTAGCCGGCATCCAGATCAAGATCGACAAGCCTGATATTGCGGACCTCGTCCCGTCGGATGGCCGTATCGTAGAGGATCTCAAGGATGATGCGGTTTCGGTATCCGCGGTTGGTTCGCATATCCGGTGCATCCAGAAGTTGTTTAACCTCGTTGGGACTTAAGATGACCTTGGGCAGGCGCTTGGGTTTTTTGGGAAGCTGGATACTTTCTGCCGGATCATGGATCAGGTAATCTTTATCCTTAAGGAACTTGGTAAGGCCCTTGATCACCCCCAGCGTTTGGGCCTGGGTGCGCAAGCTGAGCGGTTTGCCTTTGGCGGTTAAAGAAAAATACAGCTCCTGTTGGTACTCGGCCAGGATGTCGGCACTAAGATCCTCGATGTGATCGGCGTTTTCGGTCTCTAAAAAGCGGACAAAACGACGCAGCACGTACTTGGCCCCCCGAACGGTATGGTATGAGCGGCCCAGCACTTTCAGATTTTTCAAATAAACCGGAATGAGTTCCTTAATCTTCATCGCTTTTATCCTTTTTCTGCTTGCCCTCCGTAGCCCTTGCGGCGAAGGAGGGTCCTCTGATTCCCGGGTGTGTTTTATTGTGGGTTTGTTTGACCTCAAGCGGCATCACCTTGGTGTAGGCCTGGGTGGTCTTTAAATGCCGATGTCCCAGCAATTGCTGAATGTAGCGGATGTCAGCACCGTTTTGCAAAAGATGGGTGGCGCAGCTTCTGCGGAAGGTGTGCGGCGACGCGGATTTCTTGATGCCGGCCTCATCACGGTATTTGCGCAGGTTCACCCGCACGTTGACTGCAGTCATGGGAAGCCCGGATTGGTTCAAAAACAGCTTGCGTTCTTTGGGGTTCTTTCTAGCATACCAGGGTCGTATCTTTTCCAGGTACTCTTTGAGATACTTGCGAGCATTTTTCCCCAACGGAACCACTCGCTGCTTTTTACCTTTGCCTTTGCGGATATAAAGCACCTTATCTTTAAAGTCGACATGATAGACTTGCAGGTTCAGCAACTCATCCAATCGGATGCCACAAGAATACAGTACCTCCATGATAGCCCGGTCCCGGATGCCGGTTCTTAAAGACAGGTTGGGTTGTTTAAAAAGTCTTCTGACTTCAGCAACAGTCAGCACCGTGCCGATTTTGCGGTTTCGGCGGCTGGTCTCCACAATGCCTTCGGTGGGATTAATCAACAGTCTGTGAGTGCTAACGAGGTATTCAAATAGCCGCTTCACCGGCCGGATCTTCAGCGCCTTGCTTTCCATGGCAATGGGTTCGGCCATTACCTTTTCCTGGTAATCACAGATTACCTGGTGGGTTACCTCCCGCAAACCAGCGATATCATGGCTCTGAAGATAGCGCTTGAATAAATCCAGATTCTTTCTGTACCCCTCAATAGTGGATGCGGCATACCCCAGGGATTTGAGCTGCTGCTTGTACTCGGTTATCGTTACCCCCACGTCCAATGCCATTTTCCCCTCCGAATAAAATATTAAATCGGGTTTAATCCTTTTATCATTCCGCATTCCAAAATCCGCAATCCGCAATCAACAGGCCCCTCTCCCTCCCCCCTGCTTGTTCTTGCCCCTCAACCACCACGTAGTTAAGTTTTTCTCTTAATTGCAGACAGATAACCCTTATTTTTAAAACCACCAAGTAGCCTACAAGCTGTCAAAATACCCTACTAGTGGGGTCAATCACCCTACTTGTCAGGAGCCTGATCCTTTTTCACCTGTGAGGGCGTAGCCTGGCGAAGCCCCATCAGCTTCTTTATTTCAGCCACCGGCGTCAGGTTCAGATAACATTTGCCGCCCTCAATGCCCTGGCCGCGGTAGTTGAGCGCATAGGCGTACTGCTTGCCCTGGGCGCCAACGCGAACATGCAGGTATTCCATCTCTTCGAGCTGTTTGATGTGGGCCTTGATCTGCCAGTCACTCCAGCCGGTGAACTCCCGGATCATGCGGCGGGTAAAAAAAACCTCATCAAGGCAAGTCTTTGACTTGTCGGCGATTTCTTTGACCATCTTGTAAATCGAGGAAAGCAGCGTCCGTGAAGGTCTGGCAAGTTCATCCAGGCTTTGGCCCAGCACTTCATTGGCAAGCCGGTTGGCCCGATCGATATCATCCAATGTAACCTCGATGTACTGGACCGGCTCCCCCTCGACATCCACAGTTTTGATCTTGCGCTGATACTGGTATAAAAACGTGATCGCCCGGATCAGCCCCAAATACTTTTTATGGTCTCTGCGGGTCCTTAGAGACTGATTAGGATAGGAGAGATACTTGGTGAAGGGGTTGACCACCGCCATTGGTTTAAGCAGTCTCTGGGCATTGTGGTGCTTATTGATGATGCGGTCCTGTTTTTTCCTGCGGATCAGACCTTGCAGGGTCTCTGCTTCCCGCTGCATGCGATGAATGGCTTCGGTCATCTTTGTGGATTCATCGATGGTTAAAAACAAAAACCGTGAGGCGGTCTCACCTTCCAGCTCGGCTGCCGTGGTGGTGATCATCACCGCCACCGGGCCGTTGACCGTGTATTCCTCGGTTTTCATCTTGCCGGTTCCCGGATCCTTGCCGGTGGCCGCCACCGTGATCTTTTTTGATGACTGGATGTTTCTGATCGAGTAGGCTGCCCCGCCCATGCCCATTTCTTCTTCGATGGCAAGGATCCTGTGGACCAACGAGTCTTCATCCTTGTAAAACAAGGCCTGGTCGGTGATGCGGGTGTATTTGACATAATCTTCTTCCGGAACCAAAGACAGGATGGCATCCTGCAGCGTGGACTTGCCGGCAGCGCTTCTGGATTGGATCAAAACGGACAGGGGTTCATCCAGCTTGCGGGAGACAGCCGCCAGATAACCCACAAGCTTATTGGTCTGTTCGCCGGTTACCCCCATGGTCTCCAAATCGGACAGGATCTCAGAGAAGATATCCTTGCTTTTGAGCAGCTTGAACGCTTCTTGCTTTTCTGCTTTTGTCAGCTCCTGCCTGGTGGCTTTTTTCTCTTTGGGCTTATATTCCTCAACTAAGGTCAGGATGCGGCCTAAATCCTCTTTGATCAGCTCCTCGGCGGCTTCAAACAAGCCCGCACACAGCTTGGCAAACCAGCTCCGGGAACGTGAGGAGTAAAGGTCAATGGTGGTCAGCTCAAAGGGCAGGTTGCCCTGCACGTCCTTGGATACCTTGATAGTGGTCTTAAGCTGGGTGTCGCCTCTTTGGATACCTTTGATTTCATATTGCCGATCGCCGTAGCCCACAATAAAGCCATGCTCGGTTTGCTGATAAAGGTTCTGCACCCGCTTTCTCACCTTGTCGGAGTGCTCAAGGGATTTGGGATTGGCTTTTTTGAGAAGCTGCTCGAACTGCTCGGGCGTGTGGCGCTTAAAAAATACATTGACGTCCTTGACCGGCAGTTCCACCGCATAAGACGCAACCCCTTTTTCTTTTAATCGCAAAGATACAGTATCGACGGCGTTGCGGCCGGCATCGTCGGCATCGAAGACCAGGTAGGCTTCCTTGACTTTGCGGTTAAAAAAAGAAAGGTGCTCATCCAAAAGACCATTGACCCCATAGATGGGCATCACGTTCTTAAAGCCCTGGTCATAAAGAGACAGGGCATCGATGATCGATTCGGTCAAAAGAATGGATTGGGAACGTTTCACCGCCTGCCGATTGACCAGTCCGGACCGAGATCCCGGAAGGTACAAATGTGACACCCCGTTATCATCCTCGATATTGCGGCCGTACAGGTTCACAATCGAACCCCGATTGCTGTAAAGCGGGAACACCACGCAGTTATAAAAAATCTCATGGCCTTTGGCATTTAAGATTCCGATCCGCTTTAATGCTTTAATCACATCCGGATCCTCGGGCAAGATCTCCAGCAGCGTACCGTTGACGTAGCCCACGGCAAAGTCCTTTAACGATTGATTGTCTGTGATTCCCCGATCATTGTTCAGATACTTGATTCCCCGGCTGTCCTGGGTGAACGTGTGTTGATAATAGGAGACAACGCGACCCAGCAATTTGCGCTCTTTTACGGATAAAGGTTGGAGGGCAGCAGGTGCAGGCTTTTTCCCTTTAACTATGAGCTGTGAGCTATCAGCTATGAGCTGACTGACCGCTTCGGGGAATGTGACTTTATCGATGAGCTCTACAAACCGGATCACATCACCGCCGGCGCCGCAGCCAAAGCACTGCCATAAATTTTTATTGGGGTTGACGGATAACGATGGATTGGTGTCGTCATGGAAGGGACATAGGCCAAAGTAACTTTTGCCGTTCTTTTTTAACTTGATACCCTTGGCCTTTACCAGGGGCACCAAGTCAACGTCTCGTTTGATAGCCTCGATGATTTCTCTTTCTATCGCCATTTCTCGTTCTCCCCTCATTGTCTCTAAGTTTCTCAAACATCACATCACGCAGATGATTCAAAGATTCTCTTAGTTGCAACGGATTGACCAGGGCCCGGCCGGTCCGATAGTCCTGATCCAGCTCGGCAAGGTTTTCACCGGCAATCAAAAACGTGGCGATCCGCCGGCCGTTGTTTCTGACGCGGACTGCGGTCAGCTCGCCGCCGCTTGCCAGCAAAAATGCCCCTCTAAAAATGTCCGTGGTCTCCAGATTGATCAAAAAAATCACCCCCATTTCAAAAAATATTTCGTCACTAATACGTGCCATTGATAACCAATCCGTTTCCGCTTGTCAAGCATTTATTGGGCTTGACTATTACCTATTGATGACCAATAATTGATTTTCAACAATAAAAACCTTAACATTTGATATTTTTAGATGACCATATGGCTATCGGGGACAAAATATTGGCTTTAAGAAAGCAACAGGGCTGGAGTCAGCAGCAGCTGGCTAAAAAGGTTGGAACCAGTGGCCCGATTATCGGAAGATACGAACGCGGGGAGATGGTGCCATCGGTTGAAGTGGCTAAAAAACTGGCGGACACCTTCGTTGTAACCCTGGATTATCTGGTCGATGATACAGGCAAAGCCGCAGAGATCAAAGACAAGGCAATGCTTCAGCGGATAGTCGAGATCGAGGCCCTGGAACAAGAGGATAAAAAAACTATTGTACAAGTCATCGACAGCCTGCTAAGAGATGCCAAGGCCAAAAAGGCCTATGCCACTCAGCAGGGCTGACACACTCTTGAGACACCATGGAATTTGACTTTTTGACCATGGAGGCCGATAATATAGATATGATTGTCACACATCACAGAGAAAAGCTTATAAATGCGATCATTTATTTTGCCAGCCACACCAAATACTGCGGCAAAACAAAGTTGCTCAAGCTTCTGTATTTTTTAGATTTTTCCCACTTTAAGCAAACGGGCAAATCCGTGACGGGATTGGACTATTTTGCCTGGCAGATGGGGCCGGTACCAAAAGAGCTGTTTGAAGAACTCACCGACAATATGCAGCCGGATATGAGCGCCTCCATTCACGATCTGCCGGCAGGAGAAGGCTTTCAGCAGATCTGGCCTAAAAAGAAATTCGACGGCCAGTATTTTTCAAAAAAAGAGATAAAACTGCTGAAGGATCTCGCCTTTATCTTCGAAGATGCTAAAGCCGACGCCATGGTTGAGTCCACCCACCTTAAAAACGAACCATGGGACAGAACCCTTAAGGAAAAGGGTGAGTTTAAAAAAATCGACTACATGCTGGCAATTGACAGTGATATCGTCAGCATGCCCTATGACGAGGCTAAGGAGCGGAGGCAGGAACGTTCAGAGATGTACAAGATATTTGGAGCGGGCTAATTGCAAACGCGGGGAGCTATCTATCATCACAGACAGTTGGTCTTTCACAACGGCCTCACCGGTAAAAAATATCTCATCCTTTTAAACACCCCAGGCAAAAAAGAACCTTATCTTTTTGTAAAAACCACCTCACAAAAAAAAGACAAACCTTCAACTGCCGGCTGTATCAAAAAGCGCAGTTTGTTCTTTATCCCGGCAGGCAAAACATTCTTTAAACTTGACACCTGGGTGCAGCTCTACGAGATTTATCCGATTTTACCCAAAGATATCGATACAAACAAAGATATCAGCGTTGAAGGAAGCCTGGATGTTAAGATGATTGACGATATTGTCAACTGCCTGTTTGAGGCCGAAGAAGACAACATCGCCCCGATCCACAAAAAACTGCTCAGACCCCCTATGCAGGATGCCTTGCTCAAGCTTAAAGCCAAATTTGACCAAGATAAGTAGAAAGCGGAACCTCTGCGTGCTCGGGCTTCAGACCTTGAAGGACAGGTCTTCCGCTGCCTGCGCTCGCAGCCGGTCTGATTTAATATCCCCCGCCCGCCCTCCAAAAAGAAGGAACCGCCGCTGGTCTATCTTACCCGTTTGCGCCTGTCATGATAAACTGCATTTATACATAAGGAATTTTATCGTACAGAATTTTCTCTATCTTATTTTGCTGCGGTAAAATGCCGTCCGATAAAATTGTCTTATGTCTACTGCCATTTATCTCGCCAGACGCAAACTCAACAACAAAGGGAAGCGCCGGAGTTGATCTTATGCCCACCCACCGCCCGGGGTAAAGATTGGATCATTTTAACAAAGCATTTAAAAGAAAAGGGCGAATGAGAATGTGCTCTCTTTCGCCTTTACTTCTTCTCTGAACTATAAGCTTATGTGCCATATCTTCTGACACAATAAGATTTAAATTATGAAATCAAAATGATTTATAAATACCATATATTATCATGATACCTAAAAGGATAAAAGCAATGCCAATTATGCCCCGCAATTTATATTGAGCTTTAATTTGGAGCAGTGCATTACTTCCAGGTTGTGTTATTCCTTTTCCTGAGATTGCAGAGTAGGCCATGCAACCTCCACAAGCTATAAACCCAACCCCAATTGCTACAACTAATAAAGTCCAAATCATAATTCATAAGAATTAATCAAAAGATCTTTTCTATTACTGCATACCAGCCTTAAGCGCTTTGCAGCTTTCAGTTTTTCACTTTTACAATTTACTTGGTTTGGTCCTTTTGCCTAACCGACCAAAAAAAGATTTGAGCATTTTAAAGGATTCAACAAACGCTTCTCCAAGTGGCATTTTCAGAAAGATATGACGCTTTAATACCTGGTGTATAAACCATATATAAAATAGTGCTTCGAAGATTTTAACGCAGTAAAAAGCAATCTCAGACCCTAAGAAATTAAAATAATAATGAGCGGTGATGGCAGAATAAATCATATATATAGGGTAAAAAATTGCTACGCCAATTAAATAAAGCAGTATCTCAATCATTTGTAGAATCTTCCTAAAGTATAATTAGTTAGTCAATTCTCTATATATGGCTCTCTTTAGCTGAACTTGGTTTTTAATGTTTCTACCAAACGCATCCGTAATATGAGATTTCAGTTCCGTCCCAGCTTGACTAAATACATACCGAGCATTTCTGAACGGTGAATTACTCATACTGCGGCCAGCCGCAAAATCAAACACGTCATCTTTTAAAAGATTCGACCAATCATTAAATTGGATTCTTTGAGTCTGAAAATAAGCCGACAACTGATTGCTCTGAAGAGAATCTCTAGTACATGGATACATCTCTGAGAGCCCCTCCTCTACTCCCTTTGCAGCTAGCTCAAAGCCCCAGAATGAAAGTTCGCCAAGCTCAGTTGGAAAAGCTGCTAAAAATGATCCAGCTAGATCAACTATTTCATACCCTCCAGGAATATTTTCTCTCTCATACTTATATCTCACAGCCATACTGTGAGCACCTTCACCTACAGTAGCAAGAGCTCCTAATGTTTCTATGCCAGCTTGACCAGTATATAAAGCTACTAAGACTGCGCCTGACTTTGCATATTCCCAAGCTTCTCTTACGAACAGGCCGTAAGGATCAGTAAAGTTGATCGGATTAGCGCCTGCATAAAAATAAAGGTTAATTCCGCCTAGTAATCCAATGGGATCCGGGGTTAAATAGCGCCCAGTCTTTGGGTCATAGTATCTGTGCCAGTTATAATGGAGGCCCGTCTCCTCGTCAAAGTATTGGCCGGCAAACCGAAAGTTATTCACCACCGTCGAATTCGGATTAACCGCCGCCTCGCCAAAAGACTGATACTCCGCTTCCCAGACCACCGTGCCGGTATCATCGGTTAGCAGAATCGGCGTGCCCAGGTAGTTGTTGAGATAAAAATACATCGCACCGGTGGCGACATCCACCTTGGCCAGACGGCTGCTTCCCATGTACAGGTACTCGGTGGTAACGGTTCCGTCCGATAGGCTTTCTGCGATGATATTGCCGTCAAAGTCATAATGAAATACCGTCGCAACCCCGGCAACTTCCTTGATCTGACGTTGCCCTAATCCATTATAGGTGTATTCCTCTAAAATGTCGAGCCCTTCTTCGACCCGGATCAGCCGGTTGTTCTGATTGTAAATAAAGGTTTTGCTGTCGATATCCGTGATGTTGCCGTTGGCATCGTAGCTGAAAGCCGCAGGATTTGCTCCGGCGATCTGATCCAGCCGGTTGGTGCCCGGGACATAGCTGTATGTATCCGCTTGAGCGTCAATGGTTTTGCTCAGCCGGTTGCCCACCCCGTCGTAGGTGTAGCTTACCGAACCGTAGTTGCCGGTGGCGGTTTCCAGCCGGTTTAAGGCGTCATAGGTAAAATCCTGGCTTAACCAGGGGGTGTTGGTGGCCGCGATATTGGTCAGGTTTCCATTGTTGTCATAGGAGTAGACCTGCTCCATCTTTGCGCCCGGATTGATCTTTTCCAAACAGCCGCATTCGCCGGATTGGTTGTCAACCGAGCCGCCGGAGCCGTTATCCATGGCCTTGGGGCCGCCGAAGGGATTGTAGGCCATATTATCCATGAGGATTTTGGTGGCAGCGTTGTAGGTGGTTGCCACCGTCTGAATCTTCCGGTTGTTGCTGTAGCGGGTCAGATCGACCGTGCGGCCCGACGGATAGGTCATCGAGGACAGGCGGCTTGCCGGGCTGTACACCCGCGAAATCGAGTAGGCGACGCTGTTGACAGTGCTGACTTTACTGACCAGCCGGCCGCGGCTGTCGTAGCCAAAGCGGGTGCTTCCGGCCGGATCGGTCATACCGGTGCGCCTGCCGATGCCGTTGCCGCCCGTGTCGTAGCTGTAGGTAATGTTTTGAGCGCTGTCGGGGAAAGTGATCTGAGTCAGCCGGTTTAAATCATCATAGTCATAGCTGACTTCAATGGCTTTGGCATCGGTTTTTTGAACCAGGTTGCCGGCCGCATCGTATGAAAAGCGGGCGGTGCCGGTATCCGGCGAGGTGATGGCAACCACCCGGCCCATGTCGTCATAGGTGAAGGTCGTTTCCTGGTTTTGGGCATCCATGACCGATTGCAGGTTGCCGTGCAGATCGTAATCATAACTGGTAATCAGGCTGCCGGGCTGGGTGACGGCAATCAGGCGGTTGAGGGCATCGTATTCATAATCGGTGCGGTTGAGGTTAAAGTCGATCACCGCGCTGACACTGCCGTCGCTGTGGTAGAGGTACTCGAAAAAACTGCCGTCCGGTTTGATTTCTTTCCGCAATTTGCCGGGGATCGCAGCCCCCTGGTAATCCCAGTTTTTAACCAAGGTGCAGATATCGCCTGCATCGCACTTGCTGCGCCCGGTCAGGTTGCCCTGGCCATCGTAGCTGTAGTCGATATAGTTGCCGTCCCAATCGAGTTTATTGACCAGCCGGCCGCTGAGGGCATCGTAGTCAAAGCTGAAGCTGACATCGTCCTCATCGGTGGTGGTATTGGGCCGGCCGGCGCTGTTGTACAACACCGTGCGGCTGCTGCCGTCGGCCTCATGGGTGACGGCCGTCACCCGGCCGCGACCGTCGTAGGTGAAGATTTCCGACTGGCTGTTGACATCGGTGACCCGGCCCATCTGTCCGGCATCATCGTAGTCGGTAAAGCCGGTGCTGCCGACAAACGGCCGCGTGATGGACAGCAGGTTGCCGGTGGCGATATCATAGCCGAATCCGGTGGTGTCGGCGGTGCCGGTAAGCGGTCCGTCCACCGTTAACAGCTGCCCTTTGGCATTGTAGGTCAGGGTGGTGATGTATTCGTAAGCTACCGTCGCCCCGGTCGCATCTTTGGTAAAGCCCTGCTCGATGACGCGCGACGGCAAATTGGCGGGATTTTCGTTGGGCGTGGCATTGTAGTCATCATCGTAATCCCAGGTGGTGATTTTGTCTCCGGTTCCCAAAACACTGGGCTCGCTGCGCGTCAGGGGTGCGTTCAGGTCCGGATGATAGGTATAGGTGATGGTCCGCTCCTCGGGCTGGCCGGCAGCAAGGATCACCGTGCCCGGATTGCCGCGGGCATCGTGATTCTGATACTGGTGGATGGTTCCGCCGGCGGTTTCCACTTCAATCAAATTCATCTGGGCATCGTACTGCCAGCGCTTCAGATTGCTGCCGTCATAGGGTGCGGCGGCAAGACCGGTCATGGCCGTCACGAGCTTGCGGCCGCTGACCTCTGCGATGGTATAGCTGCGAACGGTGCCATAGGCATCGGTGACATCCGCCTGGGTTGGAGTTGCGTAAACGACGGTAACATCCGTGCCGTCCGGATTGGATTGGGCGTTGCAGCGATCCTGGGCGTCGTAGGACCAGGTGCCGAGCAGTTGATTGGCCGCGTTGCGTTTTTCGGTCAGGTTGTGGTTGCCGTTGGGATCGGTGTAGCTGTAAGTAAAGCCGGAGCCGTCCGCATAGGTCACGGAAGTCAGGTTTTGGTGTCCGTCATAGCCGTAGCTGACCCAGATGCCGTTCGAGACTGCGGAAGTGACGGGACCGGATATGTGGTCCAACAGGCCGCTCACATAATTGAAGGTGAGTGCGCGCCCGCTGGCGGTATCGGTGACGGTCTCCAGTTTGCCCTGGGCATCGTAGGCAAGGGTTAACTCGTTTCCTTTTTCATCTTCGATCCAAAGTAGTTTGCCGGCTGCTGAAAACCCATGCCGGCTGCCGTCCAGCCGGTGCCAGACGTACTCGTCGGCTTCATACTGCATATGGCTTTTTTCGTTTAACAGACCAGGATAGTTGTCTGTGCCGTTGTCCGCAAAAAAGCGCGCCCTGCCGGTTTCGTCCATAACCCTGATCGTATTCTGGCCGTCTATTTGAATGCCGGTGATGAAAAAGGCTTCAAAAGTGTGCGACCAGCCATGCCCCAGCAAACCTGATACAATGGATCGGCTATTATAAAACGCATTCAATCGCAATCCAAGGCTGTGGGGGGAAGAAAACCCAACGTCATTGCGGCTTTCTATCATATTGCCGTGTAATATACGGACTAAATCACCCACCAGCCCGCCGCCGCCCTGCTGCTCATTCAGGTCCAAACCCAGATTGGCGTCACCACTGACGGTCGCAGACAGCGGGATCGAGCCCGGATCGGAAGGATCGTATCCCCGATCGATCTCATCGCCATCGGATATGTGGTCGTTGTCGGCGTCTGAATCCACCAGATTGTTCAACCTATCTCCGTCATGGTCATTATTCCAGTTTGCGCCCCAGTAGGCAAGTTCGTCCCCGTCGTTTATACCGTCTCCATCGGTATCCGCCAAATTAGGATCGGTGCCGTAAATATTTGTTTCTTCAAATTCGGTTAGGCCATCGCCATCTAAATCATCATGAACGCTGGAATAAAAAACCAGCGTATCAAACAGGCTGTGATAGGTGGCTTTTCTCCAGGCCGAGGCTCTTGCCGCCTTGGAATATCGCAGCTCGTCCATATAGCCGTCATGGTAGTCGCTGCCATTGTAATGACGGCCAATCCATTGTAGTGTATCCGAAGTCGTTCGCGTTTTATTGTTTAGCGACCACGCCGC
>Ga0209637_1000341_pt1 | contig 16057 bp, 10 predicted proteins | sample OlaalgELextract3_2_FD_187379 | JGI IMG/M metagenome (GOLD analysis project Ga0209637, IMG submission 187379) | Olavius algarvensis symbiont microbial communities from Tuscany, Italy - Type G ELBA extract 3 (SPAdes) (version 2) | ecosystem: Host-associated > Annelida > Digestive system >... | reverse complement strand
GGGTATTTGTTATTTTTTGGCGAAATTAACAACCACCCTACATATAAGGAGGATTTTTTTCAATGACTCGTATTATTACTCACTTTATGACTCATTCTAAACCCGTTTTTGGACAAGAGTGATGTTAGTTAATTTAAGTAATTTTCTCAGAAATATTTTCTTTTCTTCTTCATTAGTTTTCCTCCAAACTTCTTTTACTAGCGTTGCAATTTGTATTTTTTCATCATTCGACAATTTTGTATGCATAATGCCCCCTTATAAAATAAATTTACAATTTTCTTTTCTGAAATGTTGAACCTCTCTTTTGCCTCGTTTTCTCGCTCTCTGAAATTTACACATTCCTTACTCGTTAGGTTTCACATAGTTCTTTCATAATTTACACCCCCTTCTGTATATAAATAATTATGTAATTTGCCACTCTACTGCATAGCTATTAATATCAAAGATATGACGCTATAAAAAAGGGATGAAATAATAGTAAAAAGCCTTTAGAATGAAATTCTATCCCCTTGACTTATACTCCCCATCTACTTTATCTCTAAAATGCTTGATAACTTTTTGGGGTTCCTTTTCAGTGAATAATCCATCTTTCGAAATTCCACCTCCTATATAGTATTACTTCTATTTATTTTATATACTGCATTTCGTTAGCTGGGAGATTGAAATTCTATCTTACAAAACAGCCGAGAACAGCTCAACGGGACAAAAAATGTATTAAAACAAAAAAGAATGAGATTTTATCCCGGAGCCGGGCAACAAAAACCTGGGATAGGCGTAATATTTTCGTATTAAAAGTTGTTTTGGTACAGAGGATAGCAAAAAGTGCAGAATGCTGATATTAAGCAGAATTAAGTATATGTTTTTATATACGGTGCAGGGGTGACTTTTGAATTTGGCAGGAGTTGTTGTAGCTTATTTGCAATACGTCTCAATAGTATTGGGGGTTGAATTCCATCGTTCAGCTATAATGTTATTTGCTATAAGAGCCGAGGGCATTTTTTGGTTTTCATTATATGTTTCACCGTCAAAGTCTACCTCATCTTCTTCACCATCAAAATCAACTATATTTCCTTTGATATCACAATATACTAAATTTCCTTGTAATGCATTCCAGTATTTCTTAGGCCAATAATTCAACACTTTGTCTCGTTGTTCATCTGAAAGTTTGCGGAACTTGTCTACGGTGCATTGAACTTCATTTCGCTGATTTCGAATTTTGGATTTATACTTTTTTATGACTCCCAACCTCATTTGTGAAGGAGCTGGTTTAAAGAACCAGTCTTCTGGCAGGGCATCATTTGGTATGCTTGCTACCATGTCTTGAGTAATACGAAGTAATTGCCTTGAGTCCTGGCTCGATAAACCAAACTGGCTATTCAAAATCGAAATTATCTGCTTTTCACTAAATTCAGCTATTAATGCATGAATCGATTTTTGAATATCAGCTATTTTACTGAAGACCATATTTTCATCTTTCGTATTCATTTCTAAAGCCTCCATTATCTCTTTCCTTCTATCTTATCAGCCCAGATTATAATATGCAAATTGCCTACTGGCGATGCCATTTCATGGTAACCTGAATAAGCAACACTGTGGTTGAAGCGGATTAAAGGGGCTGTAATGACGATATGGGCGTTAATGGACTACCAAATTTATGGTCAAAACAATTTGTTGGGGATAAAAAAATGATTAGATGTTTTAAAGTCGTTTATGCGTGAACCATAAGGGGTGCTTCAGGTTTCATATTGCAAATTTGCAATTCGATAATACCACAATATGATTCAACGGATCTCTCAGCTTGAGTACGTTTTACTACACTTACCATTTAAAGGATTGAATAATCTTTGATGTTGATTTGTAAGCGTCAGCACTTTTTATCCAAAGTTCGTCGAGATGTTTTTTAATGTCTTCCTGGTCGTCAGGGTCATCGATCTTCCTGTAGATACTATATACTCTTGTGTACTTGGACTCTGGGCGGAATGCCTTTTTCCCGAATTTAAATCCTTCTTTCTGAAACGTATTAATTAAACTTAGTCGTTTTTTAGAATCTTCCATGCTCCCAACTTCAATTATAAACCCCAATTTCGATGTCTGAGCACTCAATCGGAACCAACATGCAACAGGATATGGTTTTGAAAGGTGTTTCCAACGGTTTGAGCATGGTGGCATTACCTTTTCCCACTTTTTATCCACAAACCAAAGCCATTTGTAATCAAGACATAGTCTTACCAATTCACTATGTTCGGATATAAATTCTTCTGCAGCTGCACTAAATTGGTTAGTCGCTCCCCACTCAACGATAAGGTCAAGTGCATCCTTATGCTTTTTATAAATTGCCTTGCACAGTTGAACGATTTCGTCATCCTGCATCGTTAATCTCCTGAGAGTTGTCAAATAGTGTTCAAGAAAGATGTTAGCGTCTTCTGGAATACGGTCCTGACGTTGACGTTTAATGTGGTTAATAATCTGAAACATTTGTACATAGCTCCAGGGGATATAACCCACAGCTTCAGGAATGTCGGCACCATCACCTATATCTTTTGTTAACAGTACCGGTACGATATGGTACTTTGGAAATTCTTTTTTAATGACATCCAGATATTTTAACAGTTGCCGCTTTGTTGCTTTTGCTTTAATCTTGTTTTCTATTACCAGCACCAACTTGTTATCTTCACTAATAACAAGTAAATCAATCCGCCGCCACTCTCGCCGTACTTCCACATCTGTCAAATTCATCAGTTCTATACTGACAGGTGTTAGATTATCCCCATTGATTTCGTTATCGAGTAATATTGTTGATAAGAACCTCCTGATAAATGCCTGCCCAATACCATGGCTCTCTTGGGGATCCATTAACCACGCTATTACATTGCTATGACGAATCTCAGCTTTCTCTATTTGTAGAACTTTTAAGATATTGAATACAGCGAGTCTAGCAGATAATTCCTCCAGCTCGGGATTATCCACTAAGAAATTATTCAGCAGTTTTAACTGTTCTTCTTTGTTTATTTTAATTTGGGCATCATTCATAGAACATCTTAACCAAATGCTATTTATTCATATATCTCAATATTATCTTTCTATCTCGTTTTGAAACTAAATGCTCAATTCTATTTGATTGCCACCCAGTATTTTTGCATGAGCCGGGTGGCAGGTTAATAAAATCAGTTGCTTATTTTCTGCAAAATCCTTTATGGCATCAGCGGCTTTTGATTGACGATCAGGATCGAGATCGACAAGAGGATCATCCATAATTATAAAACCTTCCTTTTCTTCGAGAAACCTCTTTGTTATCGCTAACCTCAAAGCGATTCCAAGTACATCCTTTGTACCTGTGGAAAGATTCTCATAGGGCATCACGACACCGTCTTTCCTGCGGAAACCACTTGGAACACTCTCTTCCATCTCTACCTCTTCGTATCGACCGCCTGTCATCTTTTGCATCAATTCCGCAACATCCTGCTCCAACACTGAGTATGTTCCTTCGTCCATTTCCCCGAGTAATTCTTCGGTAACCTTTTTAATCCTGGCTATAGCCATGCCTTTTTTAAGTTCCGCATTGAATTTTTCTTCGGCTTCGGCCAGATCCCTTTCAAATTCCTCAACGGACCTGTCGGGCGATTTCGCTTCCAATTGAATCCTTTGTTGTATTAATTTATGGTGTTCCTCTGTCATCCACTTAAGACTGGATTCCATCTCCTCATATTTTCTGATGAATTCATCCACATTTTCTACTTCCGTCGGCAACAGCTTTAATTTGTCAAGTTCATTCTGCTTTTGCTTTCTTGAACCAGCCACCTCTGCCAACCGTTCAAGTAATTTGTGATGATCACCATATTCTTTCACAAAGTCACCCAGCTTCTCCTTTACCTTAGATAGTTCATCCTTAAAGCCTTTTATTTCAGCTTTTGTTTCTGCCAAATCGCTAAGTATAGTTCCAAGTTCCCTCTCCGGCTTTTTCACTTGGATTATTTTAATAGTTTCAGCCAATTCTTCATATGTATCCTTTCCTAATTCCTCTTTTAAGTTGGTTTGTGCATTTTTTAGTCTTGCCAATTCCGTTTCGTAGGTAGCATTTATTGATTCAGCCTCCTCAAGGCTTTGAACATTGAATTTCTTTAAAAGGCTTTCTATATCCAAATTTAGCTTTTCGTATTCTCTCAATATTTTATCATATTCAACCTCACCGGATTTAACCTCTAAGTCCCATTCAGGATGAGAAAGAAGCACTCTTCCATGCGCTTCAAAATCCAGCGTTTTTCCACGTTCTGCTTTTGTTCGGTATCTATCCTCGATGCCTTTTTGAATCTCCAACTCTGCATCCTTTTTGGAGGTAAATTTAACGGATAGCTTGCCGGCTAATAGTGAAGCATCGAGTCCGGTTTTCTTATTAAACAATTCTCTGATGTTCTTTAGATCGTCGCCAGTAAGCTTGTTCACATTTTCCAGGCTTTTGTTTGCTTTGCCCACTACCTGCTTCTTTTGCTGTACTCTATTGTATTTATCCAGAAGCTGTTTACCCTTTTGATAGCTCTCAGCGCTTTCTCGCTCTTTATTGAATTTTGTTATTTTGGACTCCAACTCAGGAAGCTTCTTGTTTATTTCGTCAGCCTTAGCTTCAGACACAGGCCAGGCTTTATTGACTTTCTCAAGTTTCTCATACTCGAGTTGAAATCCTTTGATTTCAGCCTCAATCTGCCTTCGTTTAACCACATCATCTTTAAGCTTCTTGTTGTTTTTGACATAGGATTGCACCTTGTCCATCTTATTGGCATGATCTGATATTCTCTTATTCAGATCGTCTAAATCTTTTTCATAGAACAAAGCATCTTCAAGTGCTTTTCTTACTCCCTCTTTATTGTAAAATAGGGCCGTAATGATGCCAGCGCCTTTCACCCATGGAGTTTCAATGCCTCGATTGCCCTCTGGATAATTAGCGTCAATATCCCAACGGCCAAAATAGCTTTTATACGAGTCTTCAGTTTTGGTTCTGAACGAATCAACAGAGACTCCGTCCATCTCCATCACAGCCTTTCTCAAAAGGTCTCCGATTGATTCAGAAGCCTCCTTATCTTCCTGGATATCCTGCACTGTTCTCGAAAGACCAGACTGATAGGTCATCATGATGGTTTTACATGTAGCTTCAGGAATCTCAATGCATTCTTTTATTAGATCCTGAACCGAATCATCGTCAGTTATGACTGATCCATCGGCAAGCGTAAGTGAGGATGAAATTGAAGCTCCCCACTTACGTTGCAAGACGTAAACATTTCCCTGGTTTTTAAAATGAATGGTTACTTCAATTGTGTCTCCGCCGGCCACTGGAATGAAGTGCCCCATCTGTTTCTTGAATTTAACCGGGGTTAGCTTTGAGGGGGTAAACAATGCATTCTTAATTGCATTATAGACTGTAGATTTACCCGACTCGTTAGGGCCAACCACAACGTTCATCCCATCCTTTAGGTCGATTTCTTTTTTGGATAGCCCACCAAAGGTGTTTATGATTACCTTTTCGATAATCATCTCTGCGTCTCCCTGATAAACTCATATGCTATCTGCAGAGCTTCGAAATCCTGGGTTTCCGTAAGCTGCTTCAACAGCCGATGGGGGAACGATTGTTCCGCAAATTTCTTATCGATAACATCTGGGGTGATCTTGATTGTTACATCTGTTAAATCGAAGTCCAGGTAACTTAATTTCTTTTCCAAATCCGAACGCATCAGATGCAGCTTTTTATAATCATCTTCGGAGAGTCTGCCTTTCATCCTAAGCTTCAAAAGGGTATTCCCGTGGCTGGGATCGCTGTATTTTTTGAGAATCTCCTCGGCATCACTCCAGTTGCTTAACTCGATTTCTTCATGTTCAAAACAATAGGTTCCTATGCTCACAGACTGGAGCTTAATCTTTTTTTCAGGGCTTATTTCTATTATCAATCCCTTTCCCTCATGATGACAATCAAATCCATCAGGTTCCGGAGTTCCGGGGTAAAATATCTTATCCTTAGATCCCGGTTTCATCGGATAGGAAATGTGTGTGTGACCCATTAACCAAAAATCTAATCCACAGGATAGCAATTCGGATTCAGTCATTGGGTAATAATCTTTATTAAAATCTGGTGACAGACCCTCAAGACTGCCGTGCGCTATACCGATATGAAATGTCACGCCATAGTCCTTTTCATAATCCTTGATCCATCCTATAGAGTTTTCGGAGGAATGCTTAGCATGGCATGGAGCAGAGTAGAGATTCGCATCTAAATCATACAGTTTCAGTGGATAAACATCGGTGGATTCCAATACGAGGATATGGTTTCCGGCAAATCCTTTGAAAGTCGCCCATAAACCATCTGGTCGTTGAGTAACGAAATCGTGATTGCCAGGCAAGACGACGACTAACCTGCCCTGAAATTCGCCAAGAATAGTTACTGCCCGCTGTACATCCCGTTTTGCTACAGTTATTCTGTCAAAAAGATCACCACCAACAACAAATAAATCACATTCATCTGTATTAGCGATATCGACACATCGCTTCAGGGCTTCGAACCTGGCTTCGATTAGTTTCTCTTGAACGCTGGGGTATCCAGCAAATTTCATTCCCAAATGTACATCTGAAGTCAAAAAGATTCGCATATTGTATATCCTCAGGTTTATGCTTCTATAGGCAGTTTGCCATTTGTATCGTTTTAAACAATAGCCCCTGAGAGCTAATCAAGCTGCCTTCTGCTTTTTCAATTCCTTAAGCTGTTTTTTTAAATCAGTGAAATATTGTATTTCCGAATATAGAATGTCTGGAGTAAGCTCCTTGTAGGCAAACCTTGTACTGTGAAGATGTCCTTCCATCAACAAAGACAGATCCTCGTATTTATTAATGATCGCCTGGACTATAGATTCATCCCAAACAATTTGCTCTAAACGCCCGAAACTAATCCGTTCACTAAACCTTTCCACTACATCATTGAATAGATCAAATATGATGAAAGCCTCATAGCAGGCTCGTAAAGCTCCAAAGCCATCCTTCAACAACCTCTCCCGCTCAGAGAAATCTGCCTCACTCTTGGCACGTTCAAAGAGTTGCTGGGCCTTAGTAGGCTTCTTATAAGACTTGTCAATTGCTGGACTACTGTCAATTGAAACATAACCAGGAACATCATCTGACCAGCCCCTCTGAATCCAGTGGCACAAGATATCGACATTGTCCCGCTTAGCCGCCTCAATCAAATGGTACAGGAAAGCAAGGTCATGCGTGAAAATGATCACCTGCCTCTTAATCGCTTCCTTTGCAAAAACAGAAGCAATCTTTCCGCGCCATTCCAAATCAAAGGACGTGACGGGATCGTCAAGGACTATGCAAGTGCATCCTGGGTCGATATCAACCTCAGTCAGAAAGTCTGCCAAAGTAACAGCACGCTTTTCCCCTTCGCTCAAAATCTTGTCCGGAGTTGCATCGGAGACAGCAGGAATGCATTTATCAAGAACAATCTGTTTATACGTAACCCCTTTTCTCGAAATAGTATCGACTCTGACATTGATAGGGCGTCCTAATTCCTCCAGAATCCCGTTGAACTGCTTGATGTAACCCTCAGCCACGACCTTCTCGAATAAAGCGTCATGCTTCTTTGTTATATGAGCGGTAGTTCCAATCTTTTTGGAAGCAGCTAAAGCCCAAAGTCGACCGACAACATAGGTAGTGACTTCCTTCTGTGTTTGTTTAATTATCAGCCTATGTCGATACAGCATCAATGCTTTCTCTAATTTGCCTATCTCTTCTGCCGGGTCTTTTTTCAACAAATCATCGCGCTGTTTTGCGAGAGCGGCAACTATTTCATTAATTCCTTGGACGCCATTGGCGGGAAGTGGCGAGAGGGGTTCTGCTTTTGAATTCGCAATGAATTCTTTACCCTTGTTTTCCCTGTTGCCGCAAGCAGCCAAGAAATCCTGGATCACCGGCAGATGTTCGGTCTTATATTCTTGGATTAACCTGTAATACACAGAGTCCTCATCGAAGAAGTCGGTTTTGACAACTTTAAATCCTTCATTGATTTTCTTTAAATCGTCCTCCGCGTCCTTAAGCCTTTTTTGAACATCGTCCTCCAGAAATTTCCAGAGACGACGAATTAGATCTACGGCCTCATCAGATAATAACTGGCGACACAAAAGACATCTTTCGCCCTCCTGCGGATACAGCTCTCTTTCAGGTGGTTGACCTTCTGTTGCAGCCAACTCTTTCGCGGCTTTAATGAACTGATACCACTCATCGCTACCAACCTGTGTAAAATAGTCGCACTTAAATTGATCAATACCCATCTGTTTGGCAAGCGCATTGATTTCAACAAAGGAGCTTATAGTATTGCGGAGCGCATCAAAAAAATCATCCTTGAGCTGTTCCCCAACGATCACTAACTTGTCTTTTAATCCCTTAAGGTCAGTAATCTTATTGTTATAGCTTTTCACTTTCTCATCGATATTAAGGGATTTCAAATAATTGAGCCTCTTTTCGTCCTCACTCGCCTTTTTCTCGTCTTCTTCTGTAATTGTGGCGAGCCTCTTGATCTTCTCAAGGTCCGTTTTCTCACTCAGGTTCTTTATAAGCTCCGAAACTAATGATTCTTCGCCAACGAAATAGTTGTCGAAACTGTGCGGCTTTTTCAACTCCTCAATTCTATTTCGCAAAAGCTTCCTCACAACATCAGTCTCTTCTGCCAACCGCGTGAGGCTTTCCAGGCCTGCAGGCGAAAAGCTGAACTCGTTACTCTTTGTTAGATGCACATTCACGCTTGTAGAATCAAAAACATGGCAGAAAGAAAGATCCGGGATTTGCTCGCCGATTGGATAACAGACTTTGCCCTCCCCTTCATCCGAACAAATCTCAATGTCAGCAGTCTGTTCAATCCCTGCGCCTGACTCATCGGAGACATTTGGAAACACCTTCCTGTCTCCCCTCGTGAAACCAGCACATCCTAAAACGCGGGCGTAACCCGACTTTCCGGACGCATTTGCGCCGAAAATAGCTGTAAGCTGGGGACTGAATGGAATAGTCTGATCTTCTGTAAGGGCGTTGATGTTCTGAAGGTTTGATATCTTGGTGAGTCTTGAGTGCTGAGGAGTCGTTTCTTCTGGTATATTCGTTTCATCAAAGAACCTGAGTTCCGGCCGGGGCTCATCCGATTTCTTATCAAGCCCCGCATCTTCAAGCAGGTACCTGTATAGTTCCTGGTAGGTTTCTTCGGTGAAGAGTTCTTCCGCAAGGATTTTATCCAAAATGGACTGCTCCCAATATTTCAGGGATTTAGCCCATCGTATGATATCAGACAAAAGACTTGACATAACTTCCCCTTTTATGAAGGCTCTTTGTGTTATGTACTGAAAATATCTCGATTAATCTGAAATCATATTAAATCATCATTCGAGAGTTTTCTCAAGTTTGCATTCCAAGTCCTTTGTTTATTCTCAGCTCGAATAAATGGTCAAAACAATTTGTTGAGGATGAAAAAATGATCAGATGTTATAGTAATTTCTACCTGAGCCATGAACGGGTGCATCAGGTTTCATATTGCAAAATTGCAATTTTGCAATTCAATAAAACCTCACTTGCATTTTACGGAACTTAACAAAATCAACTGAAAATATTTGACAATTTTGTCAAATTTCTATTTAATTAAGACCAGTTTGTGCCTGTTTGTTTGAATTAGGCATAATTGGGACGACTGACAGACGAACCCTTTTCAACTCCGATATTTTTTATATTTAAAAAGTACAGCATGTTGGTGGATATGATGGAAGACAGATGGTTTTCAGTGGATGAAATTGCAGCGTATTTGGGTATCAAGCGGGATACGGTTTACAGATGGATCGACAGATATAACATGCCTGCTCACAGGACGGGTCGGCTTTGGAAATTCCGAAAGGAAGAGGTGGACGATTGGGTCAAATCGGGCGGAGCCGACGATGCCAAACATAAAGGAGAGGAGTAGTGGCGGAACCTCTTGCTGATCAGATCATGCGCAAGGTCAATCAGGCCGCTGAACTCTATCACCGTCTGATGCTGGTCATTGCACCTTCAGGTGCCGGAAAAACCACCGCGCTCTTGGAGGTGCGGGACCGCACAGGCGCTACATTGATTAATGTCAACCTTGAGCTTTCTCGCCTGATGTTGGATTTGACCCAGCGCCAAAGGGCGTTAAAGCTTCCGCGCCTTCTTCAGGAGATTGTTGACAAAGATACAGGCAATATGACCTTTCTTGACAACATCGAGCTACTCTTCGATGTGGGTCTGAAACAGGACCCACTTCGGCTGCTCCAAGGACTTTCGCGTAACAAGACTGTGGTTGCCTCCTGGAACGGCGCCATCATTGATGGTTTTTTGACCTATGCGGAACCGGCTCATCCGGAGTTCAGGCGATATCCGGTGCATGATTTCCTGGTGGCGAGTCCGGAAATGACAACGTAACGACAACAGATTCCATTGCAAGGGAGCAAGCGAGATGAAATACAGTGACCTAATCGAGTTTGACCCAATTGAGTCCGTGGTCCAGCTGAGGGATGCCGATGAAGCGATTGCGGCCAAAAAGCTTGTAGAGACCTACGTCATTTCCGAAGAGATGGCGGAAAAACTGATTGGTCTTGCCATACCACAATTGCAGTTCGAGCAACCAACCGATAACAAAGGGTTGCTGGTGGTCGGCAACTACGGCACCGGGAAGTCCCATCTTATGTCGGTAATCTCCGGGCTTGCAGAGAATCCCGAACTATCTGCCAATCTCAACAATGCCGATGTGGCGGATGCCGCAGGGAAAATCGGAGGCCGGTTCAAAGTGGTCCGTACCGAGATTGGCGCCACTACTATGTCGTTACGAGACATCCTGGTGGCTGAGTTGGAAGAGCATTTAACCTCGATGGGCGTAAGCTATAGTTTCCCTGCCACCTCCGAGGTGTCCAGCAATAAACGTTCTTTTGAAGAGATGATGTCTGTCTTTCATCAGGAGTTTCCCGACCACGGTCTGCTCCTAGTGGTGGACGAGTTGCTCGATTACCTGCGTACCCGCAAGGATCAGGAACTCATCCTGGACCTGAACTTTCTCCGAGAGATCGGTGAGGTTTGCAAAGACCTGCGTTTTCGTTTCATGGCCGGTGTCCAGGAAGCCATCTTCGACAGCCCCAGGTTTTCTTTTGTAGCCGACAGCATACGCAGAGTAAAGGACCGCTTCGAACAGATTCTCATCGCCCGTAAAGATGTCAAGTTTGTTGTAGCCGAACGATTACTTAAGAAAACCGGAGAGCAGCAGGCCAAGATACGGGAATACCTAACCCCGTTTGGAAAGTTTTATGGCCACATGAACGAGCGTATGGATGAATTCGTCCACCTCTTTCCGGTGCATCCTGATTATATCGATTCCTTTGAGCGAGTCACCGTGGTTGAGAAACGCGAGGTGCTAAAGACCTTGTCTTTGGCCATGAAGAAGCTCTTTGGCCAAGAACTTCCGGATGACCGGCCAGGCCTCATCGCTTATGATTCCTATTGGACAAACCTTCGAGAGAACCCGTCATTCCGGGCGGTGCCGGACATCAAGGCGGTCATCGACTGTAGCCGGGTGTTGGAATCACGCATCCAGCAAGCTTTCACGCGTCCGGCATACAAACCCATGGCGCTGCGGCTTATTCATGCCCTGTCGATCCACCGTCTCACCACCGGTGATATCTATGCCACGATTGGAGCGACAGCCGAAGAGCTGCGGGATGGGCTTTGCCTTTATCAGCCAGGCATCGAGGAGCTAGGCGGCGACCCGGATGATGATCTGCTCTCACAGGTTGAAACCGTCCTTCGAGAAATCCACAAAACAGTTAGCGGACAGTTCATTTCCTCCAACCCGGATAACCGTCAGTTCTATCTCGACCTGAAAAAAACCGACGATTTCGACGCTCTGATTGAAAAGCGCGCCGAGAGTCTCGATTTATCTCAGCTCGATCGCTATTACTACGAGGCTTTGAAGCGGGTTATGGAGTGTACGGACCAAACTTACGTAACTGGCTATAAAATCTGGCAGCACGAGCTGGAATGGCTGGAGCGAAAGGCTGCACGTCAAGGGTATCTCTTTTTCGGTGCGCCAAACGAACGCTCTACCGCAGTCCCTCCACGGGATTTTTACCTCTATTTTATCCAACCATTCGATCCACCCCACTTCAAGGACGAGAAAAAATCCGACGAACTGTTTTTAAGGCTTACAAATACGGATGATGAATTCCGCACCACACTAAGCAACTATGCTGCTGCTCTTGATTTGGCATCAACATCATCTGGACAGGCCAAATCAACCTATGAATCTAAGTCATCTAATTTCCTGAGAGACCTTGTGCAATGGCTGCAAAAGCAGATGGCCACCGCTTTTGAAGTCACCTACCAGGGACGCACCAAGTTGCTTACAGAATGGGCCAAGGGTAAATCGATCCGCGAACTTTCCGGTATCGGCTCACATGAGCGCATCAATTTCCGTGACTTGGTAAACACCATCGCCGGTATTTGCATGGGTGCTCATTTCCAGGATCAGGCGCCCGAATACCCCTTCTTCTCGGTGCTCATCACCGGGACCAACCGGGACCAGGCAGCACAGGGCGCCTTGCGCGCCGTTGCCGGACAGAACCGTACCAAACAGGCAACAGCGGTTTTGGATGCCCTTGAGCTGCTCGATGGTGAACGGCTCGATCCCTATAAATCGAAATATGCCAAGCATATCCTCGTCCTGCTAAAAAAGAAGGGCCACGGCCAGGTGGTCAATCGCTCTGAACTGATCCAGGACGATAAGGGCCTGGAATATATGGACAAGGACCGGTATCGGCTGGAACCGGAATGGGTGGTCGTTGTTCTGGCTGCGCTTGTTTACTCCGGTGATCTGGTGCTAGCCATACCAGGAAAAAAGTTCGATGCCACCGGCCTTTCTCAACTGTCAGGAAACAGCGTGGATGAATTGACCCAATTCAAGCACATTGAGCGACCCAAAGACTGGAACCTGCCGGCCCTGAAGGCTATGTTCGAACTGCTCGGTCTCACGCCCGGTATGGCCCAACTGGTCACACAGGGCAAGGACGAACCGGTGCAACAGTTGCAGAAGGCCATCTCCGAGTTGGTGGAGAAGCTCGTGCTCCTGCAACAGAACCTACAAAACGGTTTGCACTTCTGGGGCCGAAACCTGTTGGCAGAGGAAGAGGCGCAGAAATTTCGCACCCGACTCGACGAGGCCAAGACGTTCCTGGAATCACTTCAGGCCTATACCTCGCCCGGCAAGCTAAAGAACTTCCGTTACGACACCCAGGAGGTGACGTCCTATCGGGACGGGCTTAATTCTCTGGCCGAGGCTGAATCCCTCCAAGAACTGGTGGTCGACCTCAGTTCCACAGCATCGTTTCTTTCCACCGCTGAAGCGGTGCTGCCCGCTGAACATGAATGGGTGGGCAGGATGAAGACCGCGCGCGATGAGATTCTCGTGCAACTCGGCGATCCGGACAAACGTAGCGCGGCTACCTTCCGTCAACAAACCCAGCGCAAACTGACTGATCTCAAGAAAGCCTATGTGCAGGCCTACCTATCGCTGCATATCAAGGCACGACTGGGCGTGAATGAAGACAAGCGCAAGACCAAGCTCATGGGCGACGATCGCCTTAAGGTTCTGCAAAAGCTTTCCACTATTGAGCTGATGCCCCGTCAGCACCTGACCGATTTCCAGAACCGTCTCGCCGGTTTGAAAAGCTGTTTCGCGCTTACCGAGCAGGAACTAAACGCTTCGCCCGTTTGCCCGAATTGCAGCTTTAAACCCGGCTCGGAGCCGCCCACCGCACCCGCTGGCTCGGTCCTGGATGGTCTGGATGAAGAGCTGGACAAAATGGTGGAAAACTGGATCCAGACACTCCTGACCAACCTGGAGGACCCGACAACCAAGGGTAATCTGAACCTACTAAAGTCCGAGCCAAAGAAATTGGTGAACGGCTTCATCAAGAAAGGTTCCCTGCCTGACGAACTCGACCAAAATTTCATCCATGCCTTGAGCGAGGTGCTTTCAGGTCTTCAGAAGGTTCCGATTAAGATTACAGATTTGCGGGCAGCTTTGCTATCCGGTGGTTCACCGGTTACGCCTGCAGAGATGAAACAACGGTTTGAGGATTACCTGGATCAACTCACCAAGGGCAAGGAGCCTGGAAAAGTACGGATCGTATTGGAATAGGAACTGCTAATGAACACAAATAGACGCGAATTCTTATGGCCTTTTATTCGTGTTCATTGATGTGCAGTCGTGGTCCAAAACGGGATTGCAATATGAGCGACAAACAGAGACAACTATTTAAAACAAGAATCGTTCCCGGGAAAGAAGGCTCCGGGAAACTTTTTGAGGAAGAATTTGTGGTGTATGACGGCCCCGTCGAATGCCTTGGGATGACCTTTGATAATGATGAGAAACGTCGAGAGTATTTCCTGGACAAGCTGTGCGAAAAGCTCAAGGACCCTGAGTTTCGCAAAATCGAGGGGTTTCCGATTGGCGAGGACGAGGACATCCTGGCGCTGTCCAACCCGCCGTATTACACCGCCTGCCCGAACCCGTTTATTGTGGATTTTATCAAGCATTATGGCAGGCCGTATGACTCAGGTAAGTTTTACGGTCGCGAGACTTTTGCTGCAGATGTCAGCGAAGGCAAAAACGACCCGATTTACAACGCCCATTCATACCACACCAAAGTTCCTCACAAGGCTATCATGCGATATATTCTACATTACACCGAACCAGGGGATGTAGTTTTCGATGGGTTCTGCGGGACGGGAATGACAGGTGTAGCTGCTCAATTGTGTGGAGATGTAAAAGAAATCGAGGCTCTCGGTTACAGGCTGAAGGATGATGGAACAGTCCTGGATGAGCAAAATAGCGCTGTTTCTATGGTTGGGGAACGTCATTCGATCCTATCGGATCTGTCCCCAATTGCTACTTTCATCGCTCGAAACTACGTTGACTTTTTTGACCTCGAAGACTTCGGAAGAGAGGCTCTTCGAGTTGTTGATGAACTTGAGAGCTCTCTGTCGTGGCTGTATGAAAGTAGCTCTGGTGAAGTGTTGAATGCTATCTGGTCTGATGTTTTTCTTTGTCCAAATTGTAGCAACGAGCTCGTTTTCTGGGAATCAGCGCTAAAGAATGGGAAAATGCAGAAGTCGTTTCCATGTCCTGAGTGTGGTTCAACCGTCGGAAAAAGCGCTTCAAGAACAACAGGTGCCGTTAAACTCGAGCGAGCATTTGGCACAAGATATGATCCTGTTCTTAACCAAGTTGTTCGTGTCCCGAAATTCGTGCTTGTAGAGATGACCGTTAAGTCTGGTTCAAAGCGCGTAAAGGTCAAGATTTCGGATGCAGACAGGAGGGATTTTGACAAGCGATTCGACAATCGTCAGTGGCCGTCGGTTCCTACGGACAAGTTTTTCCCGGGGCGTCAAACCAACAAACTGATAAATGGTACTGGCATCTCCCATATTTGTCATATGTATACTCCAAGGGCTTTGTTTGCCTTAGGTGAATTGTGGCAACTTAAGCTATCATCATCGCGGCATACATCACTCTTTCGCTTTTGCCTAAGCGCAATCAATAACTATGTATCCAGGAAGCAGGGGTATTTCGGCGGTGGTGGGGGAGTGTCAGGGACACTTTTTACCCCGTCTCTTCACTTGGAGCGGAACGTATTCGATGTCCTGCGGCGGAAAATCCGTAAGATCGGCAACCTATCAAGCGCCGTGAGCAAAACAGCGGTTATCTCAACGCAGAGCATTGCCGATCTGAAAAACATCCCTAGCAACACAATTGACTATATTTTCACAGACCCACCATTTGGAGAATCCCTTCAATACTCAGAACTGAATCTCTTTGTTGAAGCGTGGGTACGAGTCAAAAGTATCACGAAAGATGATTCGGAATATGTCAATGAAAATGAGACACGCACGTTAATAAATTAGACTCTAATTGATCAGTTTCCGGTCTATTGATCCAGGCCGCCGTTGGAAGTGATTTCGGCACCGGCTGTCTACTCTTAAACCG
>Ga0209637_1000339_pt1 | contig 16085 bp, 9 predicted proteins | sample OlaalgELextract3_2_FD_187379 | JGI IMG/M metagenome (GOLD analysis project Ga0209637, IMG submission 187379) | Olavius algarvensis symbiont microbial communities from Tuscany, Italy - Type G ELBA extract 3 (SPAdes) (version 2) | ecosystem: Host-associated > Annelida > Digestive system >... | reverse complement strand
AGGGAAATCGCTCGTCTGTCTGTGACAACTCGTCTTCACGCTGGACGTCAGCCAGTCGCTCTGACGTCACACAGAAACCGCTCGTCGTTCTGTGACAACAACCGTCTTCCATCCTGGACGTTGGATCGTTACTCTGACTTCACAGAGTAACCGCTCGTCGCTCTGTGACAACTCGTCTTCACGCTGGACGTCGGCCAGTCACTATGACGTCACAGAGCAACCACTCGTCACTCTATGACTACAACATTCACACGTTAACTACTTAATTCGTTAACCTTAACCCCTGCACTTGTTAACTCCTTAACGTTAACACCATAACCGATTAACCTTAACCCCTTAACGTAATAGCCTTAACCCTTAACCTCTTACCCTTAACCTTAACCCTTTAACCCGTTAATTTTAGTCGCTTTAACTTAACCTCCTAACCCCTTAACCTGTAACCCTTAACGTTAACCCTTTACTTTTTAACCTTAACCCCTTAACCTCTTAACGTTAACCCTTTGACCTGAACGTTAACCTTTTAACCTTCACTACTTGGCCGCTGGACCTTTAACCTTAAACACGTAACCCCTAACCCCCTAACCTCTTTAAAATGATCCCTTGTCCCTTTAACCTTAACCCCTTAACGTTAAGTGCGTATTTCTTGTTGTTACATGTATTGGCGTGTCACGATATTTGCTGTGACTGATACCAGTTATGATTATTACATAGTAATAGTAGTACGTTGCGAACGTAGAACGTTCTGTTATGATAGATCTTTGACAAACACAGTTGTGGCCTTGACTAAGATAACATCATGATGTGATGTGTGATATATATGTATATTGACTACTAATCGAGCTACGATTTACTCTCATATCAGTTTTCTACGCTAGACGGAAGTCAATCGAGGTTACTCGAAAGTCAGGGGGGAAAAATGAGAAATATCTGCCTGGACTTTAGAACGATGTGGCCTTGAAAATTGGAAAAACACCGAAAACGCGTTTTTGCACCGAGGCGAAAATTTCAAAGTCCGAACGTCTTTATAATGGCGTAATGTTAAAAATCTTACCTACAAAAGGGCATAAGGATTCGAGATAGGCCCTATAATGTATGGGAGGTCGAATAGGAAGTGGGGGTCGAAAAGTTCATTCGCGTAATTTCTACTTCCAGTTTCGGCGCTACACAGCTCCCGTCGCGCATATCGGTAAATTAAAGGGCACGTGTTCCGCGTGACCCACAGGCGGGTTCTAGAGGTCATCCGACGACAGAGTCATCACAAAAATACCACTTCCGGTTTGTGTACCAACCGGTGTACCTAACGTCACATGTGCCAAACTGCGCTAAATGTACTAACACTTACCAGGGATGATATCTAGTGTATAAAAATAATGTTATTAGTGTTACTGTACCAAACGTCACCAGTGTACCAAACGTAACATATGCCCAAATGTACCGAAAATGCCCAAAAATCATTCTTGTGTGCCGTAAATGTACCAAAAAGCCACTTGGTGTATTTATTGGTGTAGTGTACCAACTGGTATACCAAACGTCACAGTCACCAAAATGCACCAAGTGTACCAAAACTCATCAGGTATAGTGTCTAGCGTGTACAAACCCTCCCTCCTTCCCTTCCGTTCTCTGCCCCTCCCCTGCCCTCCTGTTCCTTCTCCTCCCTTCCCCTCCCCTCCTGTCCCATTCCCTACTTTCCCCTCTTCCCTCCCTCCCCTTAGAAGTAGGCCTCCCAAATCGAGGTAGTGGATCTGGGGGAGCGCTGTAAGCCGAAATTGATTTTTGGTGCATTTTAACCCTAAAATCAGGCATTTGGTGGCAAAAATTTTTAATCATTTTCCTGAAGATCAACTTGCCAAATTTCATGTATTTCGAAGTCCACCAGATATGAACAGCAGGTGATGGTAACTGCTACCTCAGGCCTATTATTTTACAAGTAATGCAGAATAACTACATGTAGTCTTGTGCTGACCTTTGCAGAAATGCTATTCAGGAGAAATGAAGTTATTGAAGATGTCATGTAGTGAAGCAGTCAAAAGTGGTGAAGCAGTCGAAGGTGATGAAGCAGACGAGGGTATTCCAGTGGACAGTGATGCCTCAGTCTCAATGTCGTTATCTTTAAGCAGGCAGTGGTGATGTCATCCGACATATAGCACTGTTAGTGTACGAACTATTAACTAGTATCAAGAGGGCTGTGAGTTGTGACTCAACCCTATGGTAGGGCTATAAGGTGCGTCGCCTCGCGGTAATCAGTACCACGCACTCTTAGTAAGTAACAAAACAGTGAGTTTTATTGGATTTTACGATGACACAATCAACAAAGAACAATGAATGGCGAATGGAACGGCAGTTAATAAGGGAATGTCAGTAGCAATGAGGTGTTGCAAAACCCGAAATCGGTCTTCTATAACTCGTAACAAGAACTCAGTTAGTGCTGAGGTAGCCAACCGTACGAGAGCAGACGGTGTCATTTTTCCGATCCCCCACCACTTTCAGTGGGGGGATTCGGACCTCCGTCTAACACATGGTCACTGTTGTCCAGGGCAAGGTGTGCGCCAAAAATCATCCCGATCGCTTAAGCCGTTTGGTGTGCCCCGGCTGTACCCCGGCAGTTGAGCTAAGTTTACAGTGACGTTGACCATAAACGAATCAGTTGACTCAGAGATTATTTTGAAGACGTCAACTATGATGTTATCAATCACGCTGAGTAGTTTTCTTGTGAGCATGGCCGATATACGATAGATGTTTAGCTACAAGAAGTTCAGCTGTAGCGGAGAGGCCGCATCATGCCTCGCTAAGTCACTTAAGGTCATTGAAAATGGCACCATCCATAGATCTTATTCGTCTTCCATTGTTAACTATAGCCATATCTTGCATCTTTTATTCAAGCTTCAGCAGCGTCACTTTGCATACAATTACGCACGCGATAACACATTATAGCCCTGCATCTATGGCGGTATTGCCGAGGTCATAGCGCGGATGTTTTTCGAAATGAAACAAAATATTGGTCCAAACACGTCAAACACCCCCTCTTTCACTTAACTTGAACGTTGACATAATGACCGCCTTGGATTTCTGTCCAAACTTTTAACGCAAACTGTCCGAGTCCATAAGCTATCAGCCAGTGCAGAAATACTGCCGAAAAGTTAAACACCTTGTGAGTAGGCTGCGAAGTTACGACTGTCACAAACAGACGACAACGGACAGACGGAATTGCGACGACATAATGGGGAACGTAACGTGCCGTAGTAACGTTGGCCTGAAATCGCGATTTTTCACCAATTTATCGCTTTATCTCCAAAATTATACAAGATAGGGCCATAGTTGCTATGGAAGGCGAATAGAACAAGAACTTAGCTATCGCAAACGAATCGCGCGTGAGCTGCGCACACAATACGCTGAGGGCATCTATAGGCATAAATATTACACCGTGACCTTGAAATCTAGGTTAAGGATCACTCAAGTTCACTGGAAACGGAAACATTGGATAGATCATACACGACTTAGTAGTAGTCGAGTTATTTGGCGTTATCGTGACCTTGAGGTTATAGAGGTCATTGAAGGTCATTAAAAGTGGTACCATTTGCAAGCTTGGGTACGGTTTCCTACTCGCCTTCCATAGTAATAATAACCGTATCTTTAGCCATTTCGGAGATATTCAGCATCAAGCAATGGCCTGACGTTGAAATCTGGGTTTGGAGTCGTTCAAGGTCATTGAAAATGGCGCGGTTCGACAGTCCATGTATGACTTTGTATTACTCCGCCATTGTAACTATAGCTCTATATTGTACCCTTTGCGAGTTATTTGACGTTGAATATCATCTTGAGTGACCTTTAACCCACATTTCAAGGTGACGGTCATCGAAACTGATGCCATTCGAAAGCTCGGTGCGGTTTCCTATTCGCCTTCTATAGTAACTATGGCCGTAACTGTAGCCGTTTGTGAAATGTTTAGCGTCAAAGAGTGGTGTGATCTTGAAAACAAGATCACTGGAAATGGCACGATTTGATAGATCGCATAGGAGTTCCTATTAACATTTCATAGTAACTACGGCGCTATCTTGTATCGTCTGGGATATATAGCGACTTATTGGTAAAAAATCGATACATTTTTATACCCCACCTGTATTTAATTATCACCCCCGCAGGCGTGACACCGTCATAATTTCGTGAAGATATTTGGTGCTGATAAAACTAGAATGATTGAGCTACCATATGGTAAAAAAACTATCACAATATGTTAAGCCGTTTTCATCTGATACCGGAACGTCACGGACAGACAGACAGACGGACACACAATGTCAGACAGACATATTTGCTATATCAGTATCGCACGTCAGGCACAATTTTCAATGACCGTGAACGACCCGTAAAGTCCCGTTTATAGCGACACAACTCAACTGAACTCAACTCAGGTCTTAAACGCCCGTTTATAGCGACATAACTCAACTCAACTTGACGTCGAGTTGTCGACACGTTCACAGCGTGAATAACTGTCACCTATCAATGAACGTAGTGACCCAGTTGACTCAGTTTGTAGGTCGTGACGTCATAAACAAAAACACGACTGACTTGGCTGTACGCTGTTCAACTGGGTCAGTTGAGTTCAGTTGAGTTGAGTTGAGTTGTGTCGCTATAAACACCCCTTTACGCACATTCAATGTTACGCCAATAATCTGTAACACTTAACAAACAACCTGATTGAGTTTTACCTACAGACGTCGAGGCGAAATTGATTTTTGGTTTGATGTTAATTGGGAGATAGGCGCTATATACTTATATAAGTCACAGGAAAAAACCCATAATCAATCAATCAATCAAAGAAGTGACGGATGCACGCATTAAAGTGCCTCTGTATCCGTATCTAAAATGTAAACACAACTTTTAACTCAAATCAATCAATATCAACTGTCAAGTCTGATCGATCTCCAATTCCGTAGGTTGTCAGCGAATACCACAAAGAAGGCATGTTGAATTAGCGGCAAACTCTGAAATCGGAAACACGGGTTTGAAGAAAGACCTGGGTTTGCATGCCCTATTGTGGTCTCAGTGCATGTCATCAGGTGTGCCCCGTTACAGATTGTAGTGCCCCGGTAGTGCCCCAGCAGGAATAAATTTCTGGCGCCGCCACTGCGTATACCATCCAGATATTCGCCAATCATTAGGCACATGCAGTGACTGAATGCCGTAGGTCTGAAGTTCCTAGAACGGCGCCTGTGTCAGCGTGTCCATTCTGCAGTTTGCGGTCTTCCTGCTGCTAATCGCACTCGTCTACCTGGACACGAAAAGTCCCTTTTTAGGCCCTGAGCCCACCACAAAATGTGAAAGGCTAAGACATATCTGTATAAATGCTGAAATATTAACCGATACGGTTTCGATATGGTCAAAGGTGATATCAACGCATCTCTAGTGACATTTAATTTGTATATTTATTCTATGTTTGAAGTTGTTTGTTTCGTTGAGATCCCGGATGTTGACTAGCGTGGTTTCATCGATTATTGTTTGTTTCTTAATAGGTGTTAATAGGTATGTATTTGCTAAATGCTGTTCCGTCGGCGGTTCCGTCATTCCGTCGTTCCGTCTACTTTTAGGGTGCCCCAAGCCGTTGTTGACAAAACACAACACAACTAGGCAGCCAGCCGCAGCCACGCCGCAAGCCACCTAGTTCCAGGTCGTCTCACCGTAGCTCAGCGTCACGTCAGTCAGTGGACTTCTTCCAGCTAACAAATCGCGTTGCTGACACTGTCCTTCTGTCCGTCTATCACACATGATGTCCATCTGTCTGTCCGTCCGTCTCACACGATGTCCGTCTGTCGTTTGTCCGGTACACACGATATCCATCCGTCTGTCAGTCACATAATCTCTGTCTGTCCGTCCGTCATACACGATGTCCGTCTGTCACATGATGTCCTTCTGTCTGTCTATAACACACAGACACAACAATACAGTAGCCCTATATAGATTATTACGGCAGACGGAACATGATTTTTAACGGTTAGGTCTATGAGTTAACAAAGGGAACACTGCAGACTAGCACAGAACAGGACGAAATGTTAAGGAACAGTATACATTTGTCCGTTGTACAGTCCCCGAATTGTGACTTTGCTTTTTACTTATTCAGTTGTTAATAGTATTCTGTATAGGCCTAATCTATGTGCCTTTCTGTGAATAAACGTGTTCATGTATGTTAAAACTGCTTTTATGTTCACCAGTGGATAAAGGAAAATGTTGGAATTGGCTTTAAGGCTGTTCCATTTCTTCTGTCTCTTGTTCCGTCTGTTCCGTCTGCTGTTCTATATGTCCACGCTAACGGACTAGACCCATGATGTAGCTAGCACACACAGAATCAGCCCGAATCAGCCACACTAAGCCTTTACCCCGTAACCGTAGCTATTACTCATTTTCGTCCCGCTGACAGTAGCACGCTGAGTTGGCCTCAGCACACAGTAGGTTACCAACATGCTCAAGGCTGCTGGCACTAAACCACATGTGAATCAAACTCGCAACCTCTCAGTTACAAGTCCGATACTCTACCAACTGGACCATGTCTGTTCCTAGATCCGTTCTGCACTCACTGGTGACGTCACTCATTCTGACATAGCTAAATCATGGAAATGCCACTCTCGCCGACATTCTGCTGTACGTGCTGAAGCGGCTTCAGTTGCTCATGAATACTGCTTCTCGGCTAGTATTTTCCAAGTGGAGGTACATACACATCACCCAACTGCTCCGTCAAGTACATTGGATGAAGGCAGCGGAGCGCATTAATTACAGTCTATGATGTGGATACACTTTAAACTGTCTGTTGTCGCCTTTCAATGTGTGCATGTATCGCTGTACAATATATGGCAAACGAGCTACGTCATATGCCAGATGTCGATACAAGTAACAACCTACAATCTCCATGGACGTTTCCTCTTTGTCAGACTATCTTCATGTGATAGGACAATTGGTAACCATGTGTTATTCATCGCTGCACCACTTCTCTGCTAGTAGAATACTTCGCGATGCAGCGTCACTGCATCAGAGACACTCGGCACTTTCAACCGTCATCTGAAAACGCATGTGTTTGCAACGTGATTGCGTTAATTTTTCAAAACTCCGGACATCGGATACGTACATTCAACTGAACTCAAACATGTAATGATCATCAAGGCTGATTAGTCATCTGAAGCTCTTTGTGTTCTCCACTAATGACTGTGTAATGTAATAATGTAACAAACCGGTATATGATGCAGAGCTTCATTATTGTATTTGTAATACATATTGTCTGTTTTGTTCTGTTGCAGTCAGAAATCAAGTTATGTTTCGTGTGAAAATTACCGAAATAAGAAGTTAGTTCATCATTATATTTACATACCTAACTAACTACTTTAATGTTAAGTTCTATGCATGTATTAAGCAAAAACGCAGAAAGAAACATATTTTGCTAAGAAATAACATTACTTCAAGTCACTTTACCAGAGCGTCTAGCATCTGCACACATCCAATTCATTGCTAGAAAGCTACCTAACATTAGTGAAGCTGACATAGCAACCGTTACGGATAAATGATATGTAGAAGTCACTACTTGTACACATCAACATTGTCTCGTTACTACTTGTACACATCAACACTGTGTCATCACTACTTCTACACATCAACACTGTCTCCTCACTTGTTCTCCATATCAACACTGTCTCGTCACTACTTCTACACATCAACACTGTACACCAGTTGGCTATTCAACCGGCAACGTGCCAGGAATTATTGGAGTGTTTTGACGCGTCTCACCCTGTGTGATTGGACTCCCTGCTAACGCCACGCAGTTCACCTGCTTAAGTTGTAGCATGTATTGCAACTGCAACTCCCGAGTGACGTGCCAACACTGTCAAGCATTTGAAATTCTCAATGTTCATGCTAACCATTAGGCTGGTTTTTGTATATTTTTTTCGTACATTGTAACTTTTTTGAAAGCAATGTGTATATGTACAAGGAGAGCGGGTTTGAACGGGCCAAAAATATTACACCCGGCCTGCCAAGCTTACAGCTTGACTCATCATCATCAAAGAACAGATTAAGGTGAGGTGACGTAATTGTCAGAAGATTGCTAGGGCACGTTACAGACACGAAAAACCGAAAACGCAGTCCGGCCTTATTTTTTTACAGAAATTTTCAGCCGTGGCAACACTAACGGTTGGTTGTACGAATGTCACTAGTACAGACTAACTGTGATGCTAATGTCTACGTTCATAATGAAGGCTGTCACATACCTTATATGATAGCTGCCATTGAACAACAGACTACTATCAAATCTGACGTATCTTTAGCCACAACAGTGACTTTCAACTACATCTCTCGCACACATCCAATTCATTGCTAGAAAGCTACGTAACATTAGTGACGCTGACATAGCAACCGTTACGGATAAATGGAATTTGTATCAGCTTAACCAGAACACAGCAAAAATGATAAACGACGTGGACACAAATCCACACATTCATATTGATGATTACTAGACAACAGTCGCTACACAGAAGGTACCTACTGATAAAGTGAAGTATCCAATAGTGGCCAACGTAATCAAACCTGCTCTTATCATTCGTGATGGCAATTTAGATGTCGAAACAGGATTTTCAATAAGCAATAATATACTTACACAAAAGCAAACTGACATGTCAGTCGAGACACAAAATCGCCTGCTGTCGAGCAAAGACACATTAGCTTTCCATGATGCAGAAACGCAGTTGCCATCATCGCTACCAATTACAAAAACACTACTACAGTAATGTTGCACTGCCTATACAACATATCAGACTTGTCTTGACCGTGAGAAAGAAAACACACGACAAGATCAAGCAGAAAAGAATGACTAACAGAAAAAACGAAAACAGAAGTGGTTGAAAGAAGAACATCCTGCTGAAAGCAAAGACAGAAAGCCAGACAAATCAAAGTTAAACAAAGAAGAAGCCACAACACAGGAGCACTTAAAGATTGGAAATGCTATCATAGTAGAAGCTAATACAAAGTTAGCCAATGCAATTCAGAAAAAGAACATGCAGCAGCATTCTGTCGACCAGATGATATTGCAACAAGAGCAGAAAAAATTAATGGATACCACAAAGCATTTGCAGAGCATAGCTGAACAGAGAAAGAAACTAGCACGGGGCAGTATGAATGCTTCTGCCTAGCAGAAGGACAAAAAACGAAAACGAAACAAATACTGTAACGAATCAAAGTAACAGTTTTACTCCATTTGCTTTTACAACTATACTCACTGAACTTGCCTAGTCTGTGTGAACAGTATTATTGTTAGTGTTAACATATTAAGTTAGTGCAACTGTTAATAGACCTACTTGACACTGTTATGGTGAAATTTTTGTCAACTTTGTGTCCCGTTTCTTCTATGCAGACAACTACTAGTAACCATCTCAGTCTGATATTAGCTTTTATATTGTTGCCATCATCGCCTACTATTAGTTAAGGTGTCAAGTGTGAGTGACAATTCTGTTACAATATTGTTTTAGTGCTGTGTTTAATGTATTTGCTTACTGTATGGATGCTTGTATGAATGATACTGCATGTCGTGTTATTACAATGTTTATTGTAAACATTAAAAACTAGGGTTGTTAAGATCGTCCGATTTTTCTAATCGATTAATCGTGAGCAAACGATCCGATTAATCGATTAATCGCTCTTACTTACTTACATATTCCAAACAGTAGGATATGGCTTAATAGCGATGTACAAGATTACCAGCTGCGCAGCTTATACATAGGCCTGCAATTGCACTTGGCGACCAGGGGCCTACTCACGACATTGCCGGCGGAAGTCGGGATTAAACGGCTGCCGATTTTGAATGAATAAAACGCGTAGAACAAAGAAGCCGTGTTGATACGCAGCATGAGTATGTTTCAAAGTAGACAGTTGGTACGATGAAGTGAGCGCCGTTCTCTGCCGCGTCGGTCTCTGGGGGTAGCCTACGCCATTCGCCAGATGTAATCGACATGCCATCTCCCCTCCCGCAGAGTCGTGCCGCGCGCCGCGTGAGAGCCACGCGTGGCAAAGCCACCGCCGCGTGTTGCGGCAGAGCCGCGCGCGGCAAAGCCGCATGTCCACGTGTCGCGGTGAAGCCGCCTTGCAACCGCCCTGCGGGCGGGCTCAGCTAGTCTCTATATTAATCGTGGTAGGTACGTGCACGCAATCTTGTGCCCGCGTCCATCTGTCGCGGCAGAGCTGCACGCGGCTTCGCGCCGCGTGTCGCGTGTCCGCGTGTCAAAGCCGCCTTGCGATTAATCGATCCCAGGAAATTGTATTCGATCCTTCGTCCAGGATCGATTAATCGATTAATCGTTAACAACCCTATTAAAAACTGATATATTTTGATACTTCTTACAGCTCAGCAGCTAGTCACTAAACAACCTTTGGTAGTTCACTTAGTTGATAGAGCCACTGTTTTCAGACTGGTTAACTGACACACTTTCGGATGAAATATTGCCGATATAGTTCTAAGCTGAAAAGAATTAAAAATTAACTATTTTATGAGTAATGCTGTATATATTTATATTGTGTAGAAACATTGGATGACATCTCGACGATGTGTCGTCAAAGGAGGCGAAGACATTTGTCGTGGCCATCAATGGCTAATGATATGGCGACAGTGGCAGCGTCCATACTTGACATACACGAAAATCTCACGACATGTATCAGTCAGATGAACAAAGTAATTTCAGTAAACCTATATTGTTACTTAATTTTACTATGTATTGTATGACATTTATCATTATCAATTATCATTGCTAATCTGATGGTTGGCTATCCCAGCAACAGCTAGGCTTCTTGTTTTACAAAATATAATAATAACCAACATGATCGTTTTGTGACTTTGTTGTCACGGACTTCTACAGGAGCTCTGTGACTAAAGCTACATGGCAACTACCATAAGTATGCAGCAGAGTCAGAAAATCACTTGGCCTTAGCAGAATATTTCGTCATCAATCGTGCCCAAACGTTCTTAATGTCCGCAAGATGGTATAGTACGGTTTAACGTCTCACTCGACACATTATAGGTCATTTCGTAGAGGATTTTACGGGTCAGATGACCCAACCAACAGTGTCATAGCACTGAAGGATGACGGTTAGTCAACGAGGTCAAGGGCCAATCTTACCAGGCTCAGCTCACTAAAAGGTAAAGAGAAGGATGTAAGCAAAAAAACATTTAATACATATATAGCAGCATGAAGACCGAAGACACAGATATGCTCAGAAGACAGCTAAACAACCAAGATCAAAGCCTGATACAGTTGACCGACCTGTAAGAACTGCTCGTATCTTTGTGCACCATTATAATAGTGCACAATACTACAAGACAGAGACAGTTTTCTCTATATTCCCCTTGCTGCAGACCAACATCACATCTCAGATGTGGCCATGTGGAGGTAAGGGGGATCTTAATATCCGCAAATAGTAGTTAGTAATTTCACTAGATGAACAAGACAAATACATACATCATTATGTCAACAAATATAATACTTTACTACTGAGTAACTTCATAATGAATGTTCTGTGTTCGTGTTGCAGATTGAAGAGAAACTAACCCAAAAAGAGGTATATATTTTACATAAAAACCTGTCATATTGCAGCCAAATGGCTGTAAGCTTTACTTATTTACTGCCCGTGAAAGTGCCACGCTCACATCGGTTCTGTTTACATTCGCGTAAATAGTATCAAAAGCACCAAATTTTGGGCAATTCCATTTTTCTTTTCCGCCAAATACGAATAACAATATAATCTGAACCTTCCCCTGGTTATCAGCTTGTGTTTGATACCGCACTTGCCAAGTTTGGTTGGCTGCCAGCGCAGAACAACTGTGTCCAACACACAAACACACACACAGCTTTACATTCGCATAAATAGTCTGGAAACCACCACATTTTAGGGCATCACATTTTTGTTTTCCGCCAAATGCGAATAACAATATGATCTCAACCTTCCCCTGGTTATCAGCTTTCGTGTGATACCGCACTTGCCAAGTTTGGTTGGCTGGGGACGGAGAACAACTGTGTTGCACACATAAACACATAGACAGACAGTACGCAAATTTATAGATAGATACATCTAGTATTACAGAAAGCTACAGTAAACCATCGTCTGTGACAATACTTTTCATATAACACAGTACTTAATACTAATACTTTAAACTGTTTCAAGACTTGATTACATAAAAACTGTACAATCAGAAATCGATATGAAACATCCAAAGTGAACTAGAATTTATTAAACTTTATATATTGTATATGAACAGAACGAGATTGAGGAGCTGAAACAAAACAATAAGGATCTCAACACTGAGCTGATGCAGCTACGACAGCTGGAGCAGCCCGACAAAGATATCGGTATGATTATCTACTACTATAACATATAACATTGTTATCCGAAAATAAATAACTTACATGTTATTCACAATCATATAAATATTTGTTACAATTTATTCACATATCAATGCATGTGAACATTCCATTGTAAGCTGAAGACTGTACTTTTCCTGAGGTCGTTTCACAATCAACACGCAATCATCATTATACTGCACAGTTATATGTCTTTTACACTTGTAATTGACATTCATGATTTACATTTCAATTCATGTAATTTACTACCGGTAAATATTCCAATAATTAGTTAAACATCTGTACAACTCTATCTGTGTGTCATGTACTTGATAGTCTGTCATAACTTAGTTATTACTTTACTGTAATTAACATTGTGAAATTGTAGCAAGTTATAATTGAGTTATCAATGGAAACATTTTAAACGAAACTGTTATATATTTTTCAGAATACTCAGAAATGACGACAAGAAATGAGGTAAACATTGCAGTTGTCTATCTGATCAATAGTGTCATACTATATAAAGACCACAAATTAAAAGTAAAGAAACTCAGTAAAATAAATTAATCAGTACACATTTTCGAAAACGTGTACTTAGTACAATTTTCCATTCAATACTTTCAATAATTTAACAAGATAGTGTAGCGACACACTTGAAGTGTGATGAGAACTTTACTGATAGTATTATTACAAATACCGTATTCTTCTCATTCGGCCGTGCAGGCTAGCCTAAAAAATTTGGCACAATTTTTGGGTAAGTCTTAACTTTACCAAATATTAAACAAATTTTAAAATCATTTCACGCCCACATCGGTTCTGTTTACATTCACGTAAATAGTATGAAAACCAACACATTTTGGGCCGTTACATTTCTCTTTTCCGCCAAATGCGAATAAGAATATAATCTCAACCTTCCCCTGGTTATGAGCTTTTGTTTGATACTGCACTTGCCAAGTTTGATTGTCTGCCAGCGGAGAACAACTGTGTCCAACACACAAACACACAGACAGCTTTACATTCGCATAAATAGTCTGGAAACCACCACAACTAAAAGCCCACTAAAAGAAAGATACATAGAATTAAAGATACAGAAATATACATAGATGTGAAAGTAACAAAGAAGAGAAAAGAGAACGTGAATGGCACGGCACAGCCCACCTTTTGTGATCACTGTACAATGCGATCCCTACTAAATCACACTAAAATAAAGACAAATGTCAGTAGGGTAACATAGAGATTAAGAGAGACTTCCACTGATGCAGTGTCTGCTGCTGCACATGAACCCTGGCTCTGAGCTTATTTGTAATGGCGGCCTAAACTCGCCACTTCACAGGATCGTTGTAGAGCATGTGAATATTTCGTGGCAGTAGACAGTGCCACCCGTCTACCACATCGACCTTCTGATGACCCTGCCGCTGCATCGTCCGTGACACGAGAAAACGAGAAAACTATAATAATAATAAGGCTAATAGAATAATAATAGTTTAGCTGTCACTGTGTATTGTCGATGACTGTCTGTAACGGTTGCTAGCTGGATGGATGTCAGTTTAGCTGTCACTGTGTACTGTCGATGACTGTCTGTAACGGTTGTTGCCTGGATGGATGACGGTTTAGCTGTCGCTGTGTACTGTCGATGACTGTCTATAACGATTGCTGGCTGGCTGGATGACAGTTTAGCTGTCGCTGTGTACTGTCGATGACTGTCTATAACAGTCGCTGACTGGATGGATGACAGTTTAGCTGTCGCTGTGTACTGTCGATGACTGTGTGTAACGGTCGCTGACTGGATGGATGACGGTTTAGCTGTCACTCTGTACTGTCGATGACTGTCTGTAACGGTTCTTGACTGGATGGATGACGGTTTAGCTGTCACTGTGTACTGTCGATGACTGTCTATAACAATCGCTGGCTGGATGGATGACTGTTTAGCTGTCGCTGTGTACTGTCGATGACTGTCTATAACAGTCGCTGACTGGATGGATGACGGTTTAGCTGTCACTGTGTAGTGTCGATGACTGTCTATAACAGTCGCTGACTGGATGGATGACTGTTTAGCTGTCACTGTGTACTGTCGATGACTGTCTATAACAGTCGCTGGCTGGATGGATGACTGTTTAGCTGTCACTGTGTACTGTCGATGACTGTCTATAACAGTCGCTGACTGGATGGATGACGGTTTAGCTGTCGCTGTGTACTGTCGATGACTGTCTATAACGGTCGCTGACTGGATGGATGATGGTTTAGCTGTCACTCTGTACTGTCGATGACTGTCTGTAACGGTTGTTGACTGGATGGATGACGGTTTAGCTGTCACTGTGTACTGTCGATGACTGTCTATAACAGTCGCTGGCTGGATGGATGACTGTTTAGCTGTCGCTGTGTACTGTCGATGACTGTCTATAACGGTCGCTGACTGGATGGATGATGGTTTAGCTGTCGCTGTGTACTGTCGATGATTGTCTATAACGGTCGCTGACTGGATGGATGATGGTTTAGCTGTCGCTGTGTACTGTCGATGACTGTCTGTAACGGTTGTTGGGTGGATGGATGACGGTTTAGCTGTCACTGTGTACTGTCGATGACTGTCTGTAACGGTCGCTGACTGGATGGATGACGGTTTAGCTGTCGCTGTGTACTATCGATGACTGTCTATAACGGTTGCTGGCTGGATGGATGACGGTTTCGCGGTCGCTGTGTACTGTCGATGACTGTCTGTAACAGTTGCTGGTTGGATGGATGACGGTTTCGCTGTCGCTGTGTACTGTCGATGACTGTCTGTAACGGTTGCTGGTTGGATGGATGACGGTTTAGCTGTCGCTGTGTACTGTCGATGACTGTCTATAACGGTCGCTGACTGGATGGATGACGGTTTAGCTGTCGCTGTGTACAGTCGATGACTGTCTATAACGGTTGTTGGCTGGATGGATGACGGTTTAGCTATTGCTGTGTACTCTCGATGACTGTCTGTAACAGTCGTTGACTAGATGGATGACTGTTTCACTGTCACTGTCTATTGTCGATGACTGTCTGTAACGGTTGTTGGTTGGATGGATGACGGTTTCGCTGTCACTGTGTACTGTCGATACTGTAACGATTGCTGGCTGGATGGATGACGGTTGGATGCTGGTTTCTAACTTTAAAGATAAGCTTGATCAAGATTTTCACTGATGCAGTCTGTGTAGCTTCAGCTGTCGCTGTGTACTATCGATGACTGTCTGTAACGGTTGCTAGCTGGATGGATGACGGTTTCGCTGTCACTGTGCACTGTCGATGACTGTCTATAACGATTGCTGACTGGCTGGATGACGGTTTAGCTGTCACTGTGCACTGTCGATGACTGTCTGTAACGATTGCTGACTGGATGGATGACGGTTTAGCTGTCACTGTGCACTGTCGATGACTGTCTATAACGATTGCTGGCTGGCTGGATGACGGTTTAGCTGTCGCTGTGTACTGTCGATGACTGTCTGTAACGATTGCTGACTGGCTGGTTGACGGTTTAGCTGTCGCTGTGTACTGTCGATGACTGTCTATAACGATTGCTGGCTGGCTGGATGACGGTTTAGCTGTCACTGTGCACTGTCGATGACTGTCTATAACGATTGCTGGCTGGCTGGTTGACGGTTTAGCTGTCACTGTGCACTGTCGATGACTGTCTATAACGATTGCTGGCTGGCTGGATGACGGTTTAGCTGTCACTGTGCACTGTCGATGACTGTCTGTAACGAT
>Ga0209637_1000328_pt1 | contig 16565 bp, 18 predicted proteins | sample OlaalgELextract3_2_FD_187379 | JGI IMG/M metagenome (GOLD analysis project Ga0209637, IMG submission 187379) | Olavius algarvensis symbiont microbial communities from Tuscany, Italy - Type G ELBA extract 3 (SPAdes) (version 2) | ecosystem: Host-associated > Annelida > Digestive system >... | reverse complement strand
TTGCGGGTATTTGTTATTTTTTGGCGAAATTAACAACCACCCTACATATAAGGAGGATTTTTTTCAATGACTCGTATTATTACTCACTTTATGACTCATTCTAAACCCGTTTTTGGACAAGAGTGACCCTACATATAAGGAGGATTTTTTTCAATGACTCGTATTATTACTCACTTTATGACTCATTCTAAACCCGTTTTTGGACAAGAGTGCAATTATGAGTATCTTTAAATCAAACAGGTAATAATTAAAACATAAGGAGACAAATTATGACTGATGAAAATAACTACATTGAAACCGACAAAGAGAGAGAAGAAGGACATGTTGATACGCGTGAGAGAAACCATGAATGTGAGAATAAGGATCCGAATCTCGGTTGCGATATGGGAATAGATGTTGCCGGCTAATATTCAACTTAAATATGGATTGATTGGAAAGTTAACGAGAACATCAACATATAACAGGGCAGGCCCATTCAGGGTTCTGCCCTATTCATTTTATACTTTGCAAGCTCTGATAAAGGAGATTAACATGAAACTGGTTGAATACTTTGATAGTAAAAAAGGGGTAGGCGTTCTGTCCACGGCTGACAGTGAAGGCAAAGTTGATGCCGCTATCTATGCAAGACCTCATTTTATGGAAGATGGAACCCTGGCATTTATAATGCGTGACCGTCTTTCCCATCACAATCTGCAGTCCAATCCCCATGCAACTTATCTGTTCAAAGAGGAAGGTTCCAGTTACCGGGGCAAAAGGCTATTTATGACCAGAGTAAGGGAAGAACAAGATACAGGTCAGCTGGAATCCTTGAGGCGTAGAAAGTCAGCCTACGGGAATAGTGAAGACATGTTTCTTGTCTTTTTTAAGCTGGACAATGAATTACCGCTGGTAGGTGACGGAAGCTAGTTGCCTTGTATTATTGCAACTGGTATACAACCTATCAGGATGTTCGGGGAAAATACGAAATTATTAATCTGTCGCTAAACCAATAAAAGGAAACCCGGCCATGAATTCAGATCCTGTTCTGGTAACCGGCGCTACCGGCTACGTCGGGGGACGTTTGATTCCGGCGCTACTCGATGCCGGTTACCGGGCGCGTGCCATGGGGCGCAGCCTGGATAAAATCGGCTGCCGCCCCTGGGCGGGGCACAGCCGGGTCGAATTGGTTCAGGGCGATGTTATGGATGTCGAATCCCTCAAACAGGCTGCTGCCGGTTGCCGGACAGCTTATTACCTGGTCCACTCCATGATCGCCCAGAATGAAAAATTCGTTGAGGCTGATCGCCGGGCAGCGCAAAATATGGTTGCTGCAGCAACAACAGCGGGATTGCAAAGAATCATTTACCTCGGCGGTCTGGCTGAAGCGACCCATGGAGATTTAAGCAAACATTTAAAATCACGGATCGAGGTCGCCGAAATCCTGCAGGCCGGACCGGTCCCCACCACTGATCTGAGGACACCCATGATTTTGGGCTCAGGAAGTGCCTCTTTCGAGATTCTGCGCTACCTGGTTGAACGTCTGCCCGCCATGACGACCCCTCGCTGGGTGCGCTCCTTGAATCAACCCATTGCCATCCGCAACGTTATAACCTATCTCGTCGAATGCCTTAAACATGATGAAACTATTGGTCAAACATACGACATTGGTGGTCCCGATATATTAACCTATCGTGATTTGCTGGATATTTATGCAGAGGAAGCCCATCTTCCCAAACGGCTGATTATTCCGGTGCCGGTACTAACGCCGACGTTAAGTGCACTGTGGATTCACCTGATCAGCCCGGTGCCCGCATCCATCGCACAGCCACTAACCGAGGGACTGACCAGTGATGCGGTCTGTACCGAAAACCGCATCCAGGCCATCATACCCCAAAAGATGTTGACCTGTCGGGAGGCGATCCGCCTGGCCCTGGAACGCGTCAAACAGGAACAGGTGGACACCTGCTGGATGGACGCGGGCGATTTGTTGGAACCTGAATGGGCCCATTGCGGCGATGCTGAGTGGGCCGGCGGAACCATCATGAATTGCGGCTATCGCGCCCGAATAAATGCCACGGTTGATGACCTCTGGAAACCCGTAAGCCGAATCGGCGGCAAATCCGGCTGGTATTTCGAAAATTTTCTATGGCGCCTGCGTGGCATAATGGATCGCCTGGTGGGAGGCGTCGGTTTGCGACGGGGGCGGCGGCATCCAACGGAAATCGGAGTTGGAGATGCCCTGGATTTCTGGCGGGTGTTGGAAGTAGAGCCTCCCCAACGGTTATTGCTGTTGGCTGAAATGAAAACCCCCGGTGAGGCCTTGCTTGAATTTCAAATTACCCCTCTGGCAAATGACCAGGTGGAACTTCAAATGCTTTCCCGGTTTTTGCCCAAAGGATTGTTCGGGATATTGTACTGGTATGTTCTGTATCCCTTCCACCAATGGATATTCTACGGCATGCTCAAAGCCATTGCAAAATCCATAAACAAACCCATGGCCTCCGATCCCGAACGATTCACCCCCAAACTGCATACTTCTTGTGCCCTACCGCAGAATAAATCATAGAGCTCTTAAGGAGAAGTATGTCCATTCATCCGACACGTACAAAATTCTTGAATGAAGCCGACGCGCGCGAGGGAGATTATGTCCTGTACTGGATGCAGCAGTCCCAGCGAGCAGTGTATAATCATGCCCTGGAATTTGCTATTCAGCAGGCGAACAAACTGGATCGGATGCTGCTGGTGGTCTTTGGGTTGATGGATGATTACCCCGAGGCCAATCTGCGCCACTACACTTTTATGCTGGAAGGTTTAAAGGAAACCCGGGCAGCCCTGGCATCACGGGGAATTAAAATGGTATTGAACCTTGGACATCCACCGGAGGTGGCCCTGAGCCTCGGAAGGCGGGCGTCTATGATTATCTGCGATCGCGGCTATCTGAGACACCAGAGAGCCTGGCGCCGGGAGGTGGCGAAACAAGCCCAATGCCCTGTCGTGCAGGTGGAAAGCGACGTGGTGGTGCCTGTGGAGGTGGCATCTGAAAAGGCCGAATATGCCGCGCGTACGATTCGTCCAAAAATTCACCGACACCTCGAAACCTATCTGGTTGGTCTTAAGCAAACCAGAGTAAAGCGTCCATCCCTGGGTATGAAGATTAAAGAAGTTGAATTAGAGGATACCGAGGGGTTGCTTCGGAAACTTAATCTTGACCGCAGCGTACCACCGGTGTCCGATTTGTTCAAAGGCGGGACCTCCCAGGCGGTAAAGCGCTTTGATGGGTTTGTTCGCCACCGGCTGAAATACTATGATCAGCACAGCAATCAACCGCAGATGAACGATATTTCCCATATGGGCCCCTATCTGCATTTCGGTCAGATCTCACCCCTTTACCTTGCGCTAAAAATGAACCGTGCCCCTGATTCGCTCAAGGCAGTCAAAGACGCTTACATCGAGCAACTTGTTGTAAGGCGCGAGCTGGCCATGAACTTCGCCTTCTATACATCCCGATATGATGCTTACACGTGCATTCCGGGCTGGGCCCGCAAAACCCTGGCCGATCATGAGCATGACACACGGGAATACCTTTATAGCCGCCGGCAGCTCGAAAATGCCGACACCCATGATCAATACTGGAACGCTAGCATGCTGGAAATGAAGCATACCGGCTTTATGCACAATTACATGCGGATGTACTGGGGTAAAAAAATCCTGGAATGGTCGAAAACACCGCAAATTGCATATCGCACGACCCTGGCATTCAACAATAAGTACTTTATAGATGGGCGGGATCCCAATTCCTATACCGGTGTGGGTTGGATCTACGGGGTGCATGATCGCGCCTGGACCGAGCGGCCGATTTTCGGCAAGACCCGTTATATGGCGGCCTCAGGTTTGGAGAGAAAATGTGATATCGCAGCCTATGTTAAAAAGGTGGATGACCTGGTAAAAAAGGTGTGTTGAATATGCCGACGCAAAAGTTAGTGTGGCGAACCACGGTAATCAGCTAAAACATATAAATCCCATCAATTTTATTCTTTATTGATCCGGGTCAGGTAATTAACCAGATCATCTGCAATTCTGGATGTAGCCTGAACAATCCCCCGCGCCATGCTGGCGTCGATTATCTGACCTCTTGTCATGGCCCCAACCGCATAGATGGTGCTGGATTGTGCTACTTTATTATTAGGTCCCCTTTGCATGATATGGTGAGTTCCGGGATCTATCCAGATGCTTCCCGTTTTATAGGCGCCGCCTGCGGTTTTCAGCTTAGTCGTAGTTTCAATGTTTGAATCGGCCGTGTAGCCTGGGGGCCGCAATTCTTCAATTAGAATGGTTCCGGACTTGAGTAAATTCTTTGCCAATTCTGAAGGATTTGTTGAAAGGGATTTTTCCTGCCCCCGGGCATTGACAACATAGGTGTGAGCTTCGGTCTTTAAATTGCCTCGACCATCCCTGTAGGTGAATTCATAGCAGTCCTCAACCGCATTTTTGACCAGGCGATAGTTCTCTCCCAGTTTGCGCACCTCAACAATTCCTGCTTTCAGGAGGGCCAATAGTTTTTCAGCATTGATGGAAGGCTGGGTTGCGGCATGGGTAAAAAAAACGGAGGTGTAATTTTTATCAAACCGCCGTCTATCTTCAAGGGTCAGGCTCAGGTAGACGTCTCTGACCATATCAACGCCCTGATGCAAGATCGTCTGCCAGATGAGCTCCCCATCGCGGCCATCTCCGCCGAGGGCGTCGTCTAAATACCCTTGCAGCAGATCCGCTGGTTTTCCGGTTGGGTTTATGATTTCCTCCCAATCAATGGTCCGGCCATAGGCTGTTTCCAGCTCTAAATTCAGCAGTTCGAATATCTTATCCAGGGTCAAATCCCGGCGATTTTCAGCCATCAGGCGACTCAGATTTTTCCGATTCAAAAACCGGTTCCGGTAACTGCCCATTTTCCCTCTGACCTTCGGCAAAAGACCCCGCCTGGAGTAAAGCACAAATTTTCTTGAATTTTCGGAAGGTGAATAGGTCAATTCACCGTCTTCACCCCGAACAAATGTCCCGTCCGAGGTTAACGTCAACAGGGTTTCGATGGCACTGAGGCTGGTACCGATGACCGCAATTTTGGTGCCAGGTGGAATGCTTTGGCGCAATTTTTTGGCAGGCCAGGGCGAGGTGAAATAATGATCCTGATCACTATCTTCCGACCAGTGGCCGGTGGCGAGCAATGCACGGTCAGCTTCTTTTGAGAAATAATGTCCTGATAAAAGATGTTTTATGCCCAGCTGGATCTGATGGCCATTCTGCTTGAGTTCAACGACTTCAGATTCCGGATAGAGGTTCACTGCAAGACCTGCTTGCTCTGCTGATTGCACCGCCTCCTGAAATCTCGTCTGCAAATACGCGCCCATGATAGCCCTTGGATAATGGTTGCACGCTTGCAGGGATCCGTTCGGCTCGGAAGACATTTCATGAAAATAGGAAAATTGCGTTCGCATGTGATCTGAATTTTGTATTACCCAGTTTTATAATCGTCGGGCGCGCCTTCCAAGATACCCATGTCCGATGCGCACATGTTGGTGATATGAAAAGGTAAGGCATATTTATCGCTATGGGGGAAACCGGGTCCGAATGTATCCTTCTTTTCGTAAACTTGAACACCAATTCCGGCAGGGTTCAAGTGCCCCTTTTCCGCTTCCGCCTGCACCCTGTTCATGAATTGACACAGCATGGCTGTGGCGGTTAATCCGCCACCAATTATTGCAAAATTAAAACGCATGATCCCTCAATATTGATTCAGCTATTGCATATTTAAAGTCCTTATCGTATATGCCGGACTCCAAATCTATCTACTGCTTGAGTTTTACAGATACACAATATATTTTCCAATTTCAAATTCTAAAATCCTGTCCTTTTAATTACCAGGTTTTTCCTATCATTCCACCAACCTTTTTCTCATATTGATTCTACGATTTAAGTGCCAACTATATATTTGTCAAATAAAGAAATAACAGAACGGTAGTGGAAAGGTAATGAAATAAAACGGACATTATTACTGCTACCAGTTCTGATCATAATTTTTAGATTTTACTCCGATCTCTTTTAATTTCATAACAGAGGTGGCCAATGAAACATTAGAAGCTTGCAGTTTTTATTATGACAACTCTAACAATAGCTGTATTTGCATCTTCACCCAGTTTTCTTCTGAACGCTATTTTATAAATCATTTAACTTATGATAATCCTAAAATTGAATGTGGACCCGGAATGAAATTACGCATAATGCCCAAAACACTTTTGGTTGTATCGACGGCCGTGCTCGCATGCGCGATATTCGACGGCCAGGATGCGCTGTCCATGGATCTTAATCAATTCCAGTGGAAAAACCGCCTGCTTTTTATTTTTTCCCCGCAAATGGACGATTCGTTCTTCCAAGCCTTGCAAAGCGAAATTTCAACTCAACCGGACGAAATTTCAGAGCGGGACCTGGTCGTTTTTAAAATATTTGAAACCGGCCCATCCTATATGGAAACAACCCGGATTGATCCCCAGACTGCCACCGCCATCCGAAACAAGTTTGCGGCACCCCTTGGACAATTTACCTGTATTCTGGTAGGTAAAGACGGCGGGACTAAACTCAGGCGACACGCTCCGGTGAAATTAGAGGAGGTATTTGACCTTATCGATGCCATGCCCATGCGCCGGGAAGAAATGCGTCAAAAAAGTCAACGTGACTAATCCAATACAACCAAATGAATCCAGCGGAGTAAAATGATCATATACCGGCTTATCCTGTCTATAATTTGTGTCTGCCTGACGGCGGGCTTGACGGTTGCCCAGGAACCACTGCCGACCGAATCCGGTTTTTCCGGCTACATAGAGATCCTCGGCGCCTATATCAGCACCAACTCACAGCTCAACACCGACAGCGACAACAAGAAAACCGATTCCCTGGATAGCTCCGGCGAACGGGTCAACAAATTCAGACCGCTGCCTTTAGGACTCCTTCGCTATACGTTTGCCGACATACGCACCCAGTTTTTTATGGGGGTCCTGCCGGAAAATGTGGCCCAGGGCCAATTTCTGGTGGAAGCTGGCGCCCGGCATATTTTGTCAAACGGCACGGGCCTGCGGGCATCTGTCATACCCCTGACGCCGATTGCCCAGAAAACATGGGAAGATCCGTTTGTCATAGGCCAGGATCGTCAGCGGACCGACATTGACTCCTACGGGTTCAAACTTGCGGCTGAGACGATTCTGGGTACCGGGCTGACAGTGAAATATGGTTGGGTCCGGCAATCGCTTGATGACGAGAAAAGCGGCACCCTCTTGTTGTCACAGCCCGGCAGTATGCTCACACCGGATGATTTGGATGATCTGGATCGCGATGCCCATTTTCACCGCCTTACCACTGAATATTCATTTCAAATCGGTCGCCGAATGCGGTTAACGCCGATTTTAAGATACACCCGGGGCGATGCTGACGGGGACGCCAACAGCTTTCATGCGCTGACGCCGCAATTATCGTTTTTATACTTTGGCAATCAACTGCAAGCCAGCGTCAACGTCTCAGCCAAGGCTGAATGGTACGACAGCAAGCATCCGGTATTCGATAAAACACGCCGTGATTTCAGCCCCGGGCTATTTGCCATTATGGGCTACAAGAATCCATTCGGGTTGAAAAATTTCAGAATCGACTGGTTTAATGCATTTTTTAAATCGAATTCCAATATCGACTTCTATGAATCCTCCAATTTTATCACTGCCGTGGGTGTAGGCTACCGATTCTAAATTGTCTGTGCCACCTAACCGCAGAATGTCATTGCACTGCTTGTTTTTTATGTCAACCAAACATAAAAATCCCGGATACCAGCTGAAGGCTATCCGGGATTATTTAATCGGGGTAATTTAATCCAGTTTCTCCGGGTTGCATAGGTTGTCGGCACTGACCGCACTCCTTCCGCAGTTTTTACAGAAATGCTGCGCCGGTCTTATCAGTTTAATAAACTCGTCAGTATTGGTTTCGATATATCCTTCTTCCTGCAAGGCACACAGGGTTTTATCTTCAACATTGCTCATTGGTTTACTCCTTTCATTTTAAGATGGCTGTTCTTTCTGGTCGAATTGTTTTCGTATTTCTTCAATCCGTCGACGGTTAACTCCCAAATCGGAGTAACCTGTCCGTGAAGCAGATCTCACTTGAATTAGTTTTTTAGCGTTATCAAAATAAAATTCAACATCATCTACAAACCGAAAAATAAAAGACACAAATTCAGCATGGATATAATCTTCCTCGATCTCCACTATGCGAACTCTATTAAACGAATTGAGAACCCCCAGCAGTTCATGCTGAGCCACAGCTTTTTCCCCTTCGTAAGAGATCGGTTCAATAAAATGATTTTTATCCCCTGCAAGAGAAGACACACAGTTTGGGGTATCTGGACATGGTGTCAATTTGCCAGGTGCTTCCGATACCATTTTTGCACCTCCTCCTGACCATTGAATTTATGCAGTCCGATCATGTTTGACCCGTATGAGTCCCGTGGTATCGAAACCCAATGCAGCGGATCTATTTACAAGCTTTAAATAAATGGCCTCATCCAGCGTTGTGGTTCTCGACAAAATCCAAAGGTAGGAACGGCTCGGGCCGGAAACCATCGCATAACTGTAGTTTATCCTGTCAAGTTCGATGATATGATAACCTCCGAAAAAGGGACCAAAAAAAGATACCTTCAAACTGCCAATGGTTTCATCGCCAACAAAACGAGCTTTGCCTTCTATCTGTTTCCATTCACCGTCTTTTTCATTGAAGCCCCGGTTTAATACCGCTATTTCTCCTTTTTCTTTCGCTGTGTATATTGTGCTGACATTACTGAGATTTCTTTCGAAGGAATGGTCCAGTCTCGCAATTTCATACCACTTCCCCAAGTACCTGCCACCATCAAACTCATCTACTGGCTCCAGACCTTTCGGGACACTTGTACATCCTAAGACGGTGGTCGCCACCAAAATTAATAATCCCAGCGCTCTATATTTCATTTTAATATCTCCAACTGATCGTGTTATTCGAGATTCGTCTATAGGTTTAGAACACAATATACCGAAAATCTATTAGAATAGCTGCCTGGTATATGAAAATCAACCATTTAACAAAATAACGATTAATAATTACCTGTTTATTTGAGCATCTTGCTCAATTGGGTCAGCACTTTTGGCCCCAGACCGCATACATAGGATCAGAGTACATCAGATCCGGAAAATACTTATCATCGTGCGGGCGTGGCAGGCCCCTAAAAGAATAGGTCTGCAGGTTTTTATAACCTCCCGAGCGAATGAAGTATTCGAGTACCATCCCCATGCGCTCGAATTCGTGTAATTCCTTCCAGATTCTAATTGCCTTGGTGGGGAACCAGCGATTGGAAAATGTAACGATGAAATAACCATCGGTTCGCAATACCCTGGAAAGCTCTTCAAATATCGCCAGTGGATTGGTCAGGTATTCAACCGATACCGTGCATACCACCGCATCAAAACTATCTGATTCAAATGGCAGAACAGGACTTAGTTTGAGATCCTGAATCACATGTTCACTCAGACGTGAATTCTTCTTCAGTTCAAGGCCGTTGAGCCCCAACCCCACCAGACGCCTTAAACTCAATTTTTCCGGCAGATGTGACTGCCAACTGCTCATCAAGTCCAACACATCCATATCGTCTTTTAAAAACCGCCCATAGGTGTTTTTTATCATCTCTATGGCGGTATCATCAATGTGCTGCTCCAGGCGCGGTTCTTTATAGAACCGGGCATCAGACGTCTCATCATCCCGGGCAAAAGCTTCGGCGGAAAGAAAATCTGTCTGTTGGCCCTGCCATCTTGCCTGCATGCCGGGACCGGTTGTCAAAACATCCATCCAGTCGACACTGCTGCCGCCCCGTTCGGTTTCCTTGTTCTCCACTTTTCCAACAACTCCGGAAAGGATCAGATCTTTTCCCGCCAACGGGTGATTAAAATCCACCATCATGTTTCCATTATTGACGTGAACGAGCCTGAAGGGTTGAACATTGGCGCGAAACACCCCGGCAACAGACTTCAAGATTCCCTTAGGATAGAAACGTCCGACTGCCGGATTAGCTTGGGTGCCAGGGGTCGATTGGGGGTCAAACTGCTTACTTTTTATCTGAAAAAGACTTTGCTTGGCATATTCCTGAATAAAATCATTTGACGACAGCTTAAGATCAAATCTTTCGCCGGCCTGTTTTCCGTTTATTTCTTCAAGTAGGGACGGCGGAATATAATCCCGCCAGATGTTGATCCGGCTGGCCTGATAACCGTCTGTATGAGCCACACCATCGCTTTTCCACTTCAGGTGAAATACCATATCCACTGTACTGTCAGAATCTATGAGTCTCGAATCCACTTTTAACTCCTTTCAATTTGCAGCCAGATTTTGCACTGTTATATTGCAGCCCATTGTGAGGCCAGCCGGATCTGAGCAAATGAGTTAATTGAAAAAGAATCTCTTTCAAGATTCAAATATAATTTAGGCACCATGGAAAAAACTGCAATGGGAGAGGAATCACTGTCTATTGATAGGAAAAAACTACTACTGTGAAATGGACATTAGATAGGACCTTAGATTGGTCCGCTTATTGGTCAGGCCGAACTTAAACCGCAGGTTTTTGCGGTGGAAATTGACTGTGGTTTCGGAAACGTTTAGAACATCGGCGATTTCTTTGCTGGTTTTGCCGTCTTTGACCAGGGCGGCAACCTGCATCTCCTGGGGGGTCAGCAGGATTTTGGCATTAGAAAAGCGCTGCAACAGGGGAGAAATGATATCCTGCAGATGGGTATCAATAATTTCTACCAGGGTTCTGTCCTTGGCCTTCAGACGGGTATTTTTCAATTTGTCAACATAGGGCAGGACAAGATCCTTGACGTTGTTCAGGACTTTTTTCTCGAGCTCAAGTTTATCGTCTTCACGCTGCTTGAGCAGCACCTTCATAGCGATATTGGCTTCCTCGAGACTCTGCTTTTGTTCGATAAGCTCTTCCTGGCTTTTTCGCAGGGCTTCTTCGGTCAGTTTTAGAGCCGTTATTTCCTCATGGCTGGCAACCACCCGTGTAGGGCCGAAACCGGACATGCGTATGGCCCGCATATAGTACCAATGGGGGCCGTCCTCAGAATGACAGGGATAATCGTATAGAAATTCTTCCACTTCACCACCAATAACCGCCCGAATTCCTTCAGCAACTTTATGGGCATCCTCGGCATCGCTTCCAGTGGTTGCTTCACAGATTGCAAGATAATTGCTTCCCCGGTCGTCATAGTCTTTCGGCATTCGGCTTTTTGCAGAAAAGTCGCGCCACGCGCGATTGGTTTCGAGGATAATGCCATTCTCGTCAAGAATGGCAATGTGCGCAGAAAGGGAGTTGAGGACTGTAATGGCGAGCTCATCGGCAAAAAGCTGGCCTGCATTGTTATCTTTCTTCGCTTCAGTCTTCATCATTTGAAAGCCTTTATGGATGGTGGTGGTTGAATGGAACCAAAATAGTACATTCAAGCATCGGTTTCAACATAGTAATGCCTCAAATAGCTAATTATTTTAACTTTAAGGAATCTGACGTTTATTCATTTCCCATATAGTGTCTGCTTATGGCGTTAATGAAACTCTTCAATCCCGATTCCCGAGCCGTCGCGATTATAGATCGTGTCGCGAGAGACGTCCAGAATTACCTTATTGAAATCAACAGCGGAGTGGCGCGGGGGCCAGTTGAAAATCAACCCGGGTGGACACGCTTCAATTTGCGAAAAGAGGACATTGCTGGAGACCAGCTATACGTCTACGGGGATGCTAACGGGACGGTCGACTACAAGATCCCTCGCCTCGAACTGGTGAATTAGACTGGCAGAGTGTCGCCGGCAGAATACCTGACACTCATCATTGGCCTGCATCTTGTCGGGACGGCTTATGGCGCCGGCTTCATATACAAACCGGCGATATCTTCTGATCCGCTCTTTTCGGCTTTTAAGACCCTTGTCCGCCGGAGGCGGATTAAATTCTTCTAAACCAAAATCAGTAGACAGAAACTGGTCTTTGTTTTGGGTTTGAAGATGATATCCAAGTGAATTCCAGCGATAGTCTTCAGGACGATCAACTAGGCCGGCCCGCAACGGGTTTAGGTCGATATATGCCAGACAGTTGACCAGGGTTTCACCTTTATCGACTATAACGCTTTTAAATCGATCCCCCCAAAAATACCCTCGGCGGTTATGGCGCCGATTGTAGTACCTTGCAAAACCGACCTTAATTTCGCGCATAAATTCCGAAAGACTGGACAACTTTTCACGTAAATAGGGAATCTGACTTTCGGTGAAGTCACGTGTGTCGGCATAATAAGTTTCAAAGCGCTTTTGGATTTGTTCATCGGTAAACCGGTTTTCCGGAATCATTTTCACCAGCAAATGAAAATGTTATGTGCACTAATCCATTATGTTAAGTCAGACCTAAACCCTTCCTTAATTCCCGCTTTTTTCTTTCTTTTCACTTCACATAATCAACATATATAATCTTCATTTTTTAATAACCCAAAAAATTGGAGGTGTATATGTCTTTATCGATTAACGATTTTTTTAAATGCCCGGTTTCGTTAAATAGACTTCATAATTGTGGTTTCTTGAGTTCATATCTTAATCCCTTTGTTCAATGGATGGCAAAGCAACAATTCGCGGATTTTACAATACGAAGCCATATAACCAATGTTGCTCATTTTAGCCATTCATTAAATAGGATAAGGCCAGATGTTGAGGATCTTAATGACCATATTCAAACCTTTTTATTCAAGCATATTCCGAGCTGCAAGTGTAAAGGAGGCAAGCAGCTCCGGCAAACCAGACGGGTTTCTAATTCCTTAAATCGATTCAAAGATTATTTGTCCGATTGCCATAGCATAGATTTTATACCTGATAATTCGGCATATTCACAAATCCACAATGAATTTCTTTACTGGCTCTCTGATAAACAGCGACTGGAAAAGGGTACGATTAAATTACGCTCCAGTTACCTTAAACAGTTTTTGAAATGGTATAAAGAGACTTCAAATTATAATGAATTACGCCTGCTTAACCCTTTTGATGTTGAATCATTTTTTATAAAAGCAACCAGCCGTTGGACAAAGGCATATAAACGCTCATTACAGGCGACTTTACGCAGCTTCTTTGATTTCTGCCATCAGCGGGGATATATCATGCACAACCTGCGTTTTTCACTTCCCGTAATCAAGACCTATCGGCTGTCTGAAGTTCCCAAAAAAATTGATGATGATCAAGCGCTAAAGCTTGTCGATAGCATTGACCGATCAACCATAAGCGGTAAAAGAACTTATGCAATTGTACAGATTCTATATACTTACGGTGTGCGTGGATGTCAGCTCAGAGCGTTAAAACTAAGCGATATTGACTGGCATAAAGAACAAATACATTTCCCTGCAGTAAAAGGCGGGAAAAGTTGCTCTTTTCCTTTAACCGTCGAAGTTGGCAATGCGCTTTTGGATTATTTGGAAAATGCTAGAAAAAAGTGTGGCTATCAGCAAGTTTTTTTAACTTTAAAAGCGCCTTTTAGCCCGTTGAAAAAAAGTCGAACCCTGTCTCAAATTATCAGATCTGCAATGCTCAAAGCAGGTATCATCAGCCCCACAAAAGGCGCTCACTGCTTCCGCCATGGCTTTGTTTCAAGGATGCTTAAACAAGGTGAATCTTTCAAACATATCGCCGATCTTGTCGGCCACAAACACATTGCCACCACATTTATTTACACCAAGATCGATTTTAACTCCCTTGCCCAAGTCGCATTAGAACTGCCGGAGGTGAAATATGAAAACTGTTGATTTTACCAGCTGCCTGGCGGATGAAATGGCACATTTTGTCAAATTTAAGCAAGGCTGCGGTTCTGATTACCACAGTTGTGCCAAACTGCTGTTCAGATTTGATCAGCATCTCGTCGCGCTATCATTTAAAAGCAAGGCGCCTACCAGGCCGATTTTTCAAAATTATTTTGAAACAATAAATCACTTATGTGCCCGAGGATTCACAAATCACTACAGTGTATTACAGCAGTTTTCCGCCTGGCTCAGCCTGCATCAGACCGACGGCTATGTCCTTGAAAGACGTCGGGCGCTTGATCGTTCTCATTCCAGGCCCGCATATATTTTCACTGTTGATCAAATAAAAGCAATCCTTGACAATAGCGCCAGTTTTTCTAAAAAAAAAGAGCTTATCCCCGGAGTCTACCAAACTCTTTTCAGCCTGCTTTATAGCACTGGCATTCGAATCGGTGAAGCGCTCGCCCTGACCCATGCCGATTATATCAACGATCAGAGGCTTATTCATATTCAAAAAGGTAAATTTCGTAAGCAAAGATATCTCGTGCTTAGTAACTCGGCCGCTAACCGGCTAAATGAATACATACGCCACTATAAGACCATATTGCCTCTGGAAGAAGACTCGCCTTTGTTTGTCAACATTCGCACAAAACCCCTGACCTACAATAGCGCGTACTGCGCCTTTATCAAAACACTTAATAAATCAGGCATTAACAAAAATCATAGTGGTCCAAGACTACATGATTTTCGTCATCGTTTTGCAGTTCACCGCCTGTTGCAATGGTATAAAACAGAAACAGATATCAATGCCAAATTACCCTTTTTGAGCACCTATATGGGCCATGTGGACATTACCTCAACTCAGGTTTACCTGCAGGCGGCCAACGAACTTTTGCAAGCCGGATGTGAACGTTTCCATAATTTTTTCATCAATCATATTAAATAATTAAGGAGGTATCTGATGAAACAAACCCAATACCTTTCATATTATATTCGTTTATTTCTCATTCAGTATCTTTCAAGTGAAAGAGGGTTTAGTGAAAATACAATTCTGGCATACAGGGATGCCTTAAAGTTGCTGCTTAAGTATTGTGCGCACTATTTGAAGATTAAAATAGAAAAATTGCCGTGCGATCAGATTGATGATGAAATTGTTCGTAAATTCCTGGACTATCTTGAACAGTACAGAGGTTGTGCGGCCAGCACTCGCAATGCACGACTGGCTGCTCTGAAAACATTTTTCTACTATTTGGGATACGAAGTACCGCAGTGTCTTGATAATAGCCAAAGAATCAGTGCTATCCCTCAAAAGAAAACGCCTCATAAAATGGTTGATTATCTGGATCCTGACGAGCTTAAGGCCATTATTGACAGCATTAACACCGCGAGCCGTAACGGCATCCGTGATAAAGCGCTGCTTCTGCTCATGCACAATACAGGAGCGAGAGTTCAGGAAATAGTTGATATAAAGCTCAATGATCTTCGTCTTGACGCAGCAAGTCAGATTAAGCTTACCGGTAAAGGCAAAAAGCAGCGTGTATGCCCTTTATGGCAAGAGACCATTGAAGCAGTTAAAGCCTATATATCAGTGAGAAAACCAAAACGGCAAGACGACAATCACCTGTTCCTTAATGATAGAGGTGAAAGCATAACACGGTTTGGAATTAGATATATCATTAAAAAATATACCGATAAAGCAATAGAAAAACAGCCTTCATTGAAACAAAAACGGGTCAGTCCCCATACGCTCCGGCATACTACTGCAATGCATCTGCTACAGGCTGGTAATGACCTGAATGTTGTCAGACTCTGGCTCGGGCATGCAAGTTTGAATACTACTCATATGTACGTTGAAATCAACATGGAGATGAAAAAAGAAATTTTATCAAAAACTCAACCGCCAAAATTGAAGCAGGAAATAAAAAATTGGCAAAGGCCGAAAATACTCGAATGGCTCGATGAACTATGTGAGCAGGTTGATTTATGTGAAGTATAATTTAAATGGATTGACTATTTTGTGGAGAAGTAAGGGGGGGACTCAACATAATGGATTAGTGCACATAACATTTTTTATGTGAAGCTTCACATAAAAAGTGATTGCCCATCAGGAAAAAGCCTAAGATTTCGGTGAAATACAGCGCTGAAAATCTTTTGATCAAATCCAGCATAAAATCCTTTTCAACATCTTTCAAAGGAAATCCATCCAGCGCGCTGCGGGACATAACATGATATACGGCTTTTTCCTCGGCGATGATCAATCGCGATGTCCTTGGCATATTTTTGCCTCCTTTCTTTGCTTGCATCTTTTCTGCTCGTCACTCTGATCATATCAAATAATCAAAAGTGTCAAGTATAATTAACCTGTCCCTATTTTCTTTATTGCAAAAAATCGTGGCCGAGTTATCGGTCGATACGCTTTGCAGGATGGTCGGCAAGAAGCAAGAGAATAGCCTTGGTAATTCTTTTAGATATATTCAGCGTTATGGAAGTGAACTAAATCTGGCTGTCTATAATGCTTGCCTCAAAGAAATGTCCGAAACCGAAATAGTGTTAAACACTATTATGGGTGATTGCTCTGAACCGGATTAATTCAGTATTGCACTATCACTCTTGTCCAAAAACGGGTTTAGAATGAGTCATAAAGTGAGTAATAATACGAGTCATTGAAAAAAATCCTCCTTATATGTAGGGTGGTTGTTAATTTCGCCAAAAAATAACA
>Ga0209637_1000324_pt1 | contig 16729 bp, 3 predicted proteins | sample OlaalgELextract3_2_FD_187379 | JGI IMG/M metagenome (GOLD analysis project Ga0209637, IMG submission 187379) | Olavius algarvensis symbiont microbial communities from Tuscany, Italy - Type G ELBA extract 3 (SPAdes) (version 2) | ecosystem: Host-associated > Annelida > Digestive system >... | reverse complement strand
ATTGTAGAAATTAAACAGCCAGCCCAACTTCCAATTAACCTATTATACAAATGTTAATTTTCAGAAATACGATACCATCTGCACGCATAACAAGAGAGTTATATCATCGTTAATATCGTTATCTTAACGAAAATGTATCTTTTTAGGCATTGAACGCCGATTTCGGCTGGTTGCTGTAGTAATCAGTCCACTCAAGGAAACTTAATAATAATTGAATCGTGGATTACCTTTTACCATTATATGATATATCGTATTGTTAATTGACGCTAGTAATGTCGTACAACGGACGAGTCCTTACTTACTAAAAATTTTACGACACAAACAGCGCGAAATACAAACGGGTTGTACAGTGACCTGTTACTTATTTAGTAACATATCACTGGGTCTGTACTCGTCTGCTCAAGCTGACAAGTGACTGACGACCAATCTATAATTACCGTATTACCTTGAACAGGAGATATCTTTTAAGTACAATCCATCCTCAAACAACAAACGGTAAACACCGATAAATTCTAGTAATTTTCTAATCCTGGAAAAAACGCCGTGCCTGGAATAGAATAGACGCTAAGGCGCTCTATTTAATACAAACCGGGTAGTCTATACAACCACTTCGTAAAATACGAGAGTTTCCGTTCCAGTGACTACGGTAGTACGGCGTATATTTCAACATTGACATCGTAATTTTTTTGTGGTTATTAGTTATTGCAGAGAAGAGATTGTCAACGCTGAACAATCATGAATATCAGCAACGATTTCTTTACCGGCTTGTTTCGTAAAATCGTAGGCCTACTGTAACGCGAACATTCGATCAAGTCTTTATTTTATCCATCTGTGAGATTCTCCAACAACACTCTATAGTCGCCGTCGGTAAGATAACTGTTTATTTAAACGACGCTTCTGCTTACTACTTACTACTATTTGTGAAAAGAATAACTGTTAAGCCTACAGCACCTTACCTGTTTTTAGATTAGGCCTACTACGCAAAGATCGCCTCGGCAGCATTTTCATGCCTTATTACAGATATATTCATATTTATTAGCATGAATTACGCTCTCATTTTGCAATAAGTTAGATTACAGAAACATATTCTGAGCTGTTATGATACCTTACCTGCGTGTACATTTATTTGATAAAATGTACTGGACTTTAGGCATCGTAAATCGTTAATAAGCATTAGGCCTATTACACTGCAATGCTGGAGCTCAATTAAGTAACTCGCTCGACGTTGAATTGGTGTGCTGCAATATGTTAAGTAAATTAATGACAAAGCACTCCAGGACAGAACTGTTTCTTAGAACTTGTCAGTGAATCAACAGATGTTAACAACTTCGTTGATGTTGGTATTTTGTCACGGGTGAAGAAGACAACGTGTCGTTGGACTTCACTTCCGGCGTTCAACGACTATCACTCAGCGTCTACAACTGAACCATTTCTGTCAAGTAAACACTACTATACATTACTAATTACACTCAATTAGGTTTGTAGTTCAAGCCACGCAGCATAAGCCTTTGTCTTTCTGCGGTTGGTCGATTATCAATGCCAATCAGATAATTAACCACATAGTGTGTATGTGCAAATAACAATATCACTACTACGCAGTGATGTAGTCCTCGTCGATCGAGGCAGACCTGGGCCTCCAGAACACACATTTCTGGCCGTGGGACGTATGACCTTGGCTTTGGCCTCTAAAGTCCTAGCCTAGTCTTGACAGCTGCACTAACAATTTCTTTTGCATCACCCTCAATCTCACGGCCTGATGACTACTGCTAAGTAAACCTAAAGTATAAAGTTAACAACTGTTGGAATAATAAATCAATAATTTATATGTAATCAATAACAGATCACTATCTAAACAAAATTTAGTTTATTGCTTATCCTGTCAGGCTGCAAAACAGTGTGTGTCAATTTCTGCTCTGTCTGCTGAAAGGCCTTGGCATTGGGACCTATGGCCCCAATGGTTGACGCTTCGGTCTTGGCATTAAGATTTAGGCCTTGACTACATCACTGCTACTACAGAAAAAATAAAAAAATGTTTTATCAGCATTCCATTTCCATTAATTTAGGGCTAGTTGCTTGCACAACTATCAGTCAGAGCATAACGGATAACAAATATACAACTTTTTCAGTTTTCCACATGGCAATGTACTTTGACGTGACTCTTTGTTATTGCCCATTCATGCTGTATGTCTCTGTTAATACTGAGAGATTACAGTGATGCCTATATTTAAGGCAATTTGAAAATGCAAAGCGAATTTAGTTACTAAATGTACAGCACAACGAAACTGTCTTGAATTAGCCTACCTTGTTAGCAAACTGAAGCGTCGCACAGCATCGCACGGCAATGATCAAGGGAAACAGTAATGCATTGCACACATTTGACATAAGACTGATGATTCTCACACTGTTAAATTTACAAACCCGTTGTTTGTGCTGGCAGTATTTCACCAAGCCAGACTCCGGTCAACAGTTGTGTCGTGACTCGTGACGTAGCTTCTGTTCTCAGTTCAACACAGTTTATGGTAAGCTGATATTAACCCTGTCTGTACAAACTGCCACGCTATCAAAATTGCTGCTCTCCTGATATTCTGCTGCCAGTCTCTGTTCTTATCTTCCACGCTGTCTTTAGAATTATATTTTTTGCTCTTGAAGGTACAGGTACAGCAGATGTAATGCGTCTACACACGACAGTTACAAGTTACAAATGCACTCATCTAGCAGCATATAAATACATCAAACTCTAACAGAAATAAGTCCCACATCCAAGAAACATAAATAGTAATACGTTATTTTTTTAAACTGCGATTAACTATTTAATGCGTTAATGCGACGCATTAATTTTACAGCCCTAATTAATACTCTCGAATATGTTTGTACTTTCACAACGCGTTGTTGACCAACATTTAGTGAAGTAACAGGCAACAGTTAAAGGTCATGCTTTACAAATATGTGCCATTTTACATGTAAGTGTATCGCATAATTTCACAGGAATAAAAACTGACATCCAATGTGCTTAGCTTTAAGCAAGACGTTTGTACCATACTTGAAGCAGACCATTTTTCACGTACAATCAGATGCAACTTGACAATACATCAAACATCTCCTTAAAATTCAATTAACCATTTTAAACAACCATCACAGTAATCATCAGCAGTTATTACTGCCCCGACAGGCAATCAGTGATGCACACATTTTATATTAGCCTGTCACATGCTTGCATGAAATAGAATTAAGTTCAGAATAAACTTTGTGCCATAAACTTATTGCAGATATAGTACACCAGCAACGTCAGCCAGCTGGTGTGATATAATGAAGACAAAATAATACTTCAGTAATTTATAAGCCAAATCCTACAGTGGTCATTATCAGTTGGTGTGTAAATGATTGGTTGTGTGTGTGAAACGTATAGATTCGTTTTAACTCACGTACAGTGTCGAGCATCAGGACGATTGTGTCTGTAAACAACGCCACGTCTTTTGCTCCACTCAACTGTGCTGACTACTGTACCAGATGCCAGTCCTGTATTTAGTAAGTATAACATATTCCTCGGTGCACCTACAACATACAGCCCTGTTAAATACTAGGTAGGTAATATGAGGTACTAATTTTGATATCCAGTGCACGACGCTGTTAAAGTGTGAATAGCTTATTACTGACCATTTTATAAGAAATTTATGCGGAGTCTGTTAGTGAAAGAATTTTGAAAATTGAAAACAGTATACAAATACATGAAAGTAAATTTAACGAAACAGTACAGAAGTAAGACCATACATTCCAGTGTTAGAATAAACTGTTATTTGATTGGCTGATTATAATCACAAAATCACTTTTGGTCTGACATTTTTGTTTTGTAATTTTATCTGAATACGACTTATTTTGGTCATGACAGCTGAAAATCTCGGTCTCGAGCCTCGACGTCACATTCTGACAACTAGTGAGAGAAATTCAAGATAAATTTGTGCTGGAGGCCTGGTGACTGGTCATTTTCTCTCCCTACTTCCTCACTGCTGTCCCTCACATTTGTCACTGCTTGTATCATCAGCATTTTGCCAAGGTTCATCATCTCACACTTCGACAGCTCACTGTCAACAGTCACAGTCACATTCCAACAACACAATGCCAGGCAGTCTACATATGTAGGTTTACTACTAGTTGTCACGCAGCTTGAACAAAATGACAAGCTGGTTTTACTACTCATTCACCAGAAGGAGGGAACCATGAAATAGGACAACTGGACCGAGTTATTAAGCATTTGGTGTAATTCAAGATACAGCATAACACAGTCTTTATTCATTAATCTCTTTAATTATACAACCTTTTCACAAGTCAATGACTTGTTTAATGATGGTTGTTTGATCAGGGGTACTGAAGACAACGTGGTACTGACTGTCTGTGTGAACTGCCCAGCACAACACTATACTGGCGTCTTGATTTCGTCAACCAGCTACTGTTCTTAACATTACTAACATTGTTAACATTACGGATTATTGTCGGTGACACTCGCTGAATACACATTACTGTCGTAACATTGTGCCCACAGTGAGGTACCGTTGTGGTTAGATATCATAACCTTCCAGGTCACTTAACATTGGTAACACACACTGTACACTAGTCACCCCAGTGTAGTGATAACCGTATAAAACTTCTGCTGATTCTGACTCACAACTGGCAGTAACATGGTGACAAAAGACCGTAAAAAGAAGCAGAAACAAAAACAGTGGAATGAAGAAAATAAAGAAGAAAAGAGAGTAAAAGCACAGAGCAGCTATATGCAGAACAGACAGGCTGTAATTGACCGAGCAGGAAGCAGAATGCTCACTGATCGTACTCTGAGAAAGCATAATGCTACCCGCATTAAGGCTAGACTACAGAATGACACAAAATACAAAGATACTAACAAAGCGTGTGCAGCCAACAACGATAGCAAAAAACGCAATAATCCCGACAGCAGAGAACAGCATCTGTTGAAGATGAGACAGAGACTTAAAACCAAGTTAGCTACAGACTCGCAGTACAGAGAAGAACAGCGAGTGCAGATGAGACAGCGCATGAAAAGCAGATTAGAGAGCGATGCAAAATACAGAGAAGAACAGCGAGTGCAGATGAGACAGCGCATGAAAAGCAGATTAGAGAGCGATGCAAAATACAGAGAAGAACAGCGAGTGCAGATGAGACAGCGCATGAAAAGCAGATTAGAGAGCGATGCAAAATACAGAGAAGAACAGCGAGTGCAGATGAGACAGCGCATGAAAAGCAGATTAGAGAGCGATGCAAAATACAGAGAAGAACATCTATGCAGCATGAAAAAAGCATATCACGTCAATACTGCATATCATGATGCTAATAAAATGCGAGCAAAACATCGATACAATCAACTGCATCACCTGGAAAACTATAAACTGCATCGTAAAGCAACTATAGCTGCTCGACGTGCAGCTGACATGTCTGACAGTGATGACATTATTACCCGACAAAGGAAAAAAAAACGAACACAAAACTTGAGCAACAGGACCAGACCACAGAGATGTCTCACAGACCGACAGAAGTACTGGATCCGCCGAAGTCGTCTTCTCGCTGTCTCCAGGCGCCGATCACAACTCCTGCAGATGAGAACAAAGATGCAGTCTGAGTCAGGCATGTCCATATTTGATGTACAACTGTTGTTCAACAAAGCAGAACATCACATAAAAGCTGCTTCAACAAAAGTACAGAAACTACATGCAAAACTTTCTGCTAAAGCCCAGGACTGTCTTCAGTACATTCCTACAGACCGCCATGCAGCTGAAGCAGATATAGTAACAGCTTTTGAAGGTCTTCGGATTCACACCTCTGCAACAGAGCCATACTTCTGGGAGCACAGTTCCAAGCTGCTATCCACTACCACGCCAATTCCAGTGGATCATACAGGACAGGCTCATGTTTATAATGTTGTCTCATCAGGTCAGTCCACACACACGGGTTCGAAAAGTGACTGTAAAAAATCTTGGTACTGGGAGTGTAACACTGGTGTTTGCTCCATAAGCAATGGTCAAATAAAAGGAACTGTAGACCTTCTCAACACTATAGCCAATACACAGCCAGCCAACACAATAGATTTCTACATCAACATCGACAGATGTAAATATGAGACACGAAGTGATCGCCGTGGTCACTCAGTTCACTGCACAGCAAAATCAGGTTGTAACAGTCTACTCAGACCAGCAAGGGCACTTTCATGCCATTTTCCTAATCTGCGGTCAATGATTCGTCGCATCTACGACCTGCGCCGTCTCAGTCTGTGTGTCCGGGCGGTTAACCATGAAATGGCAAGTGGTGACTACAGTAGACTGCAAGCAGCCATCGAACTGCTAGATCAGACAGTTCAACAGATATGTGTGTCAGGCACAACCGAAAATACTGGTGATGATGATGAAGATCCACAGCGGCAATCTGTCAGTGAAGATGCAATACTGGAACAGTATGGTAAGTCTCTACACGAAGTGGCAGAAAGTCGTGACACATATAACATTCAGTCCTGTGATGTCTGTGAACAATTACGGAAAGACTTGAGAACACTGAAATCCTGCGAAAAACTGAAAGGCTTTGAATCAGAAAAAATGCATGATATTATAGAACTTCTGTACCAGAACAAAACGCAACATGAAGATATTGATGAATTTCTGGAGAGCATGATAATCTGCAGCTACTGTGTTGACAAACTTCGAAGCAATAAGGTCATCAACAGAAGTGTCTTCAATAGACTTACTGTAATACCTACACCGGACTGTATCAGAAACTTGAATCTTTTTGAGCGTACACTGATCAAATTCTGTATGACATGTGTCACTATTGTTAGACTGGGACAGGTAACCAACAAAGTACGTCCTCACAGTGAACTGACAGCTGCTCTGAAAGGACGTATTGCTTACCTGCCTGTCAATGTTCAAGCCAATGCCAAGTTTCTGCCAGAAAATCTGCTGAATGTAGACAGTCTTGTGTTGCTGGTCGGTGGCCAACCTACACAAAAGCACAAAATCTGGACATCAGTTGTAGACCTGTGCAAAGTACATGAAGCTTTAAATTGGCTACGTCAACATAATCAATTGTATAAAGATGTACCTGCCTACACAGTTGAAGACCTGGATAGGATTATAAAAGACAGAGTAAATACAACCGAGACGAATAACAGTACTGAACAAGACAACATTCTTCTAAAAAAACTTGACGATGCTTCAAAAAGTTACCTGTATGAGAACTTTACTATCCAGCCGCTAAACAGCAGCATCCCAGCAGATGTGGTAATTGACTATCAACTCAACAAGGTCAGTGGGCAAAGCATGGACATATTCGACACAGATCTGGACGTCAAAGCATTCCCTGAATTATTTCCAACTGGTGAATATGGCATAAAAGATACTATGAGAGAAATGAAAATAGCAACAAGCGATTTCATACGAAGCAGACTTTTAAATAAAGACCCAAAATTTCGGTTAAACATCAATTATCTTTTCCACTGTTTCCAGGTCCAAGAAGTCAGCAATATGTGCCACAGCATCGGCCATATGCTACGTAGTGTGAGTGGCAACAATATGTCGGCAAAAGCATTTCACGAACGACTTGAGAGGAAAGACGGGGAAATTAACAATAATATGTTCAGTTTAATGGCAAATATGAGGGGATCAAAGGAGTATTTTGCGAAGCTTGGAATGGATGTTAAGTGGATGATGAAGACGCTTGGACCTCCAACATTATTTGTAACTTGCTCAACAGCAGAATGGTTATCAGATTCTTTCATTAATTATCTACGGAACATAAACAGCAGTGTACCAGGCATTGACTCAATGACTCCTGCAGAACTATGTGCGATGGACCCTGTAAATGTCAGCATACACTTTCACAAGAAATGGGACGCTACATTCAACAAACTAATTCGCTCGAAAAACCAGCCAGTTTTTGGACAAGTTCAAGACTATGTATATCGAATAGAATACCAGGCAAGGGGAGCACCTCATGTACATGCCATTCTCTGGATTAAAGATGCACCAATTTTGGGCCAAAACACAGCTTCTGAAGTACAAGAATACATCAAAAGTATCATAACTTGTGCCAAGCCAGACAAGAACAGCTCACCAACCTTACATTCTTTAGTGTCTCGGTTTCAAACTCATAAATGCAACAAATACTGTCTAAAAACATACAAAAGAGCAAACAGATTTTTCAAGAAATGCCGATTTGGATTTCCTAGGCCAGTAAAAGGTAACATTTCACTGAATGATGTCATTGACTGCTTGGCTATCAACAGACGAAAACAGCCTCGCAAACGACTGTACCACCTGCAAAGAACAAAAGAAGAAACACATATCAATGATTATAATGCAGCACTGCTACTAGCCAATCAGGCAAATGTTGACGTTCAGTACATAGGACATCTTGGCTCACGTCTGCCTTATTATATCACTGATTACATGACAAAAAATGAAAAATCAGAGCAGGACACAATGTGGAAAGACATTTTTACTTCTACTAAATCTCTTGGTTCTAATGCAATGTCGTACATTTTACAATCAGTAAAGAGCAGGCAGGTCGGTGCGAATGAAGCCGCTGATAGACTTCTCGGCCACAAACTGTACAGCAAATCACGTCAACTACGCTTTGCAGATTTACAGAAACCAGACAAGGCAAAACGGGTACTGAAGGCAGCAGAGGAAATTGGCAGACTACTGAAAAGCAATCCAGAATCACCTGATATATTCCAAACTCACTGGGTATTGGATGTGTATCCAGACAGGCCAGAAGAGCTGGAATCAAGTTCTCTGCATGAAATCATAAGCTGGTACGAGAAGGAGAAAGATATGCCTGGCAGCTCAAAGCCTTTGCAGTTGAAGCACTTGCCATATTACCTGCGACGCAGAAAGACAACTCCTTACATAGTCACACATCAAACTATAAATCCACACCAGTCAGACGAAAATAAAGAAATATACTACTACTATCTTCTAAAACTCTTTAAGCCCTGGCGAAATGAACAACACCTGCAAATTCCTGGATTAAACTTTTATGAGACATATATTTTTGAATCAGACCATCTACCTGATATGGTCAAGTATCACCAGCAAAACATGGAACTCTCACAACAAGACGAAGGTATGGAGAAGGCAATAAAAGACAGAGCACAGCAGCTCAGCAAAATTGTTACAGAGCAAGACCAAGAAGATGACGAACATGGAGCTTTGGCTGGCTGCATGACAGATCATGTGCAGAATGCCATGGAAGACCTGATTACTGCACATTCACTAGCAGCCAGAAATAAAGAAAGAACCAATCTTGAAGAACAATACGCTTTGTTGAATACTGACCAAAAAAGAATTGTTGACAAGGTTGTTACTGCAGTCTGCCAAGAAACAGAGCCCATCCGTCTCATTGTCAGTGGCCAAGGAGGTACGGGCAAAAGCAGAGTTATTACTATAATAGAGCAGCTAGTTTCAAGACATTTCAAATGTAATAGTTTATCAGTTGTTGTTGCTGCGCCTACAGGACTGGCAGCTTTTAATATTGGAGGCACAACCATTCACAGACTACTGTGCCTGCCAGTTGAGCACGGCAAGCCTGCTGATTACACCAGACTTAGCCAGGACCAACTAAAAATCATCAGAGCTACACTGAAAGATCTACACTTACTAATTATTGATGAAGTGAGCATGGTGTCTTCACTAACACTGTTATTTATACACATGCGACTGACAGAAATTATGTGCAATAATGACTATTTTGGAGGTCTAAGTGTAGTTTTCTTTGCAGACTTGCTGCAGCTGCCACCGGTGAAAGGTAACCAACCATTTGTGCCAGTCACTTTCCTTGAGGCAAAACAACGTGTAGGGTCCATTGCATCACTCGATTTATGGAAAATTTTCAGCTATGACGAGCTCACTATCAATATGAGACAAAGTGGTGATCGTCAATATGCCGATCTCCTTTCAGATTTAAGAACTGGCAAAATTACTGATACCGCACATTCCTTACTTTCCCAAAGGCTGATAGTACATGACCGACGTGCTACAGTTAGCGAAGTATGTGAACTGTACATCAAACTTGTTGAATCCAATGATAATCCACTGATACTTCTCCCAAGGACTGCACTGTGTGACGAAGTTAATGCTGCCATGTTGCAAAGAATTGGAAATGACATACACAGACTGACTGCAATAGACACGCTTGACACAATAGTCAACAAGAAGCTACTATCTAAAGTACAAAAGGCATACGAAAAAACAGAAGAGGACACCACTAGAACGGCAGGTTTGGAGAAAATAGTGTGTTTATGTGTTGGTGCAAGGGTGATGTTAAAGAGGAACAAAGATGTTGACGCAGGACTGGTAAATGGATCAGTGGGCACAGTTGCTGGCTTTGACACAACAACCAGTAGCACAGGTACAAAGATCCACAGTGTCATCGTTCAGTTCAAAAATATAGACAGTCTAGTCACAATACACAGAGAATCATGTTCATTTGAAGTTCTCAAAAACATCTTTTATACACGAAAACAATTTCCTCTGATGCTTGCATTCGCAATAACTATCCATAAGTCGCAAGGACTCAGTCTACAGTCAGTCATAGTTGATGCAGGTGCTGGCACATTTGGCTGTGGTATGGTGTACGTTGCACTATCGCGAGTGACATCACTGAATGGACTGCATCTTATTGACCTAGACAGGAAAAAAATTCAATGCGATCAGAAAGCAATACAGGAATACAATAGACTACGACAGTTATATACACCACATCTTAGCATCATACCACAGGAAAAAATCACACAAGAACCAAGACAGACAAGCAAACCTGAAGGAACAAAAAAACGAAAACGATCATCTACTGATAATAACTACCAAGTTACACAGAAACGACAAGCCACAATTAACAAACAATCCACAACTGGTCAGAGCACCAGTATCAGCGTGGACGTTACAGTTTCTCATTCAGAGCAATGCAACATATACGACCACTGCCAGACAGCATCCATTGGCACAGACTTGCAGCTCGATATTTGTGAACGCCTGAACTTGAGATTCAAGCCTGAAAACAAAAGACAATGTGTCCATGACAAAACACCCACAGCATACTCATTACAGCAGGAAATTCAAAGAAAGACAGGTAGACTAGCAAATGTCCACATTTACAATATCACTGGTGATGGCAATTGTCTGTTCCGAGCTTTGTCTCTAGCAGTCACAAGAAGTCAGGATCAACATGTACTGTTGCGGTCTTACATAGTCAACCACATGTTACACGACTCCAACAGAAATTCAATGGAACAACTATTCCTGCAGAAAAAAGGCCAAAACAGTCATTTTTTAAATTATTTAATTAATATGGAAAAGCCTGGAGTTTGGGGCACAGACCAAGAAATAACATCTGCAGCCAGTCTGCTACAGTGTTCAATAATATGCTACTCAAAGTACTCCTCTGACAACCAATTCTGTCTTCAGCATTTTCCACCACACTTTGCTACATCACAAGCCTGCAACAGCAGTTGCAATCATCCAACGATCTATCTCCTTAACAGTTCTGGCAACCATTATGAAACTGCAACTGTTATGCTAACCACATCAGAAATGTGAAATAGTCGTCTACAAAGTTGACTGTAAGCATTTTCGCTGTGTAAGGCCCTGTTATCGGGTAGTTTCAGCATTTGGCTGGCTACCCGATGGAGCAGGTGTTTAACATATTTGTTCATACGATAGGTGCTTCAACCTAGTCATCTTGCAGTATTCAGTCATCTATTTATATGACAGTCGTCTGGCAATGTTATGTGGACTGTTGATGAAGGCTGAAGTGTGTCACTGTAAGTCGACTACAAGCATTTTCGCTGTGTAAGGCCCTGCTATCGGGTAGTTTCAGCATTTGGCTGGCTACCCGCCGCAGCAGGTGCTTCACATATATCAGTTTGTTCACAAGGACCTGCTGTGTCGGTGCTCCGACATAGTCATCTTGAAGTGTTTTCAGTCATCTATTTACGACAGTCGTCTGGGAGTGTGCTGATGAAGGCTCAAGTGTGTCGCCACCGAACACCAGCGCATTCCTGTTAAGTTGATGCTGATGTGGGCGAGTCATGCATTACAAGAGATCTGACTTCACTGGATTCAACTTCAGGCGATTGGATGCCATCCACTAACCAATGGCCTCCATACACACCGCATCAGTCAGTCTGTCGACTCATCAGTGCCATGGCTTAGCATATATATACAGTTGTGAGTCATCAGCATAGAAGTGAGCACTATTCATCTGTATACTGTGGCAAATGACACTAAAGCATCAGCAGTTTATTTCTCCTAACAATGTGACTATGTGGCAGAGGTTTTGTTCACACAGAAAGAATTGTTACAGTGCTGTAGAATATGTTGTAAACATTGCATGAACAATATTTGCTGTATGATGTAATTATTCAACTGTAAAGTAATTTGTAAATAGTGTTTTGCTTAATTGCTGTTGTACTGAAAAACTGTCAGTAGGTTACACATCAGAATAAGAGCACTCGGACAGCGCAAACTCTGTCAAGCCCAAAATGTGATCCAGGATTCAAATCCAGATTTCCGGATTAATTGGGATCCCAGTCCGGATCTGTGACAGACCGGTCCCAAATATTTTGTATTCATTCTCTTGACGGCTTGAGTCATTTCCTACAGTATCGTAAAAAAAATTCAGCTGGTGACTATGAGAAATGCTAATAAATCTAAAATCCCTATTTCCGCAGTGGTGAAGAAAATGAAAAAAGTCCGGAATCAACGTGCGGATACTGATCAACACTAAAAGTTAATCAGTTTTATATGCCCAACCCTCTCCCATGCCTACCATGTTTGGTCAACGAGCGTTTCCACATTCGTGATTTATCCTGCTCACAGAATGACAGACGTTATTGTTATTCAATAACGTTATTCCGCTGGTTTGGCAGAGCAATAAACAGACCACTTTATTGGTTTCATGGTTTGCTTAAAACCACTAATTAAACCTGCATAATGAAAAGCAGCATTCATGCAGTCACACCCTGTTGAGTCACAGCAGGACTCGTCTGTACATTTACAATGTTTTTCACTAGCATTGTACCACAAAAGTTACTCACATATGTCAGTGAGGCCATGTGTCACAGGTTTTGTTTTGTACAGATAGAAAGAATTGTTATGCTGCTTTAAAATTTGTTGTAAATATTGTGCGAACAATGTTTTCGGTATGATGTAAATATTGTGTACAGCTTTTGTACTGAAAAACTGTCAGTATGTAACACATGTGAGAACAAGATCACTCGGAGATCGCAAACTCTGCCAAGCCCAAAAAATGTCATCACGGATTCAAATCTGGATTTCCAGATTACTCTGCATCCCGATCTGTATCTTTGCAAGACTGATCCCAAAATATTTTGCATTCATTGTCGTCTTGAGTAATTTCGTCAAGTGTGTTTAAAAAAATTGGTTGGTGACTGTGTGATAAATACTAAAAAAAATCTAAAATCCCCTTTTCCATAGACCCGGTATGGTTAAGTAGGATTTACCGTCCCACTCGACACATTATAGGTCATTTCGGAGACGATTTTACGGGTCAGATGACCCAACCAACAGTATCATATCATAGCACTGAAGGATGATGGTTAGACAACCATGTCAAGGGCCAATCCCACCAGGCTTAGCTCAATATAAGGTAAAGAGAAGGATATAAGCAAAAAACTAATATACAGCACCACGAAGACAAAAGACACAGAGGCGCACGGAAGACAGAGCTACACCAAGCAAGATCAAAGCCCAGTACAGTCAACAAACTTGAAAGAACTGCTCAAACCTTTGTGCACCATTAAAACAGTACACAATACTGTTAATACAGAGACAGTTTTTTTTCAATATTCCCCTTCCTATAGACCAATATCACATCTCAGATGTGGCCAAGTGGAGGTAAGGGGGCAACCACAGACCCGGATCATCACCAAAAGTTACTCAGTTGTACATGGTCACCCCTTCTCCATGCCTACCATGTTCAGTAACTAAACGTGCATTTTCGTGTTCATGAGTTATCTGCTCACAGAATGACAGACAGAACAATCACATTACTCCGCTGGTTTGTCAGATTAATAAAGAGAACACCACTTCATTGGTTTGATAATTAAAACTGCATAATAAAAAGCAGCATTCGTGCAGTCACACACCATTGAGTCACAGCAGGACTCGTCTGTACCTTTATAATGTTGCTTACTAGCATTGTACCACAACAGTTACTCGCTATATGTCAGTGAGACCGTGTGTCACACGTTTTGTTGACATGAAAAGAATTGTGGCGGTGCTGTAGAATACATTTTAAATATTGTGTGAACAATGTTTGCTGTATGCTGTTCCTGCTATTCAATAAATTGTATTGTATCGTATTGTACTATGTGGTCACTCTGATTACCAAATCAGACAAATCGTACATACAATTATCAACAATTATCTGGACACTTTGTCTGCAGTTGCACCATTGTATAAGGGCGACGTTTAGCCTATACCGGTACTGGATAATACGAATACTGAAAATACAAGTGCAGAAGTGATTGAACATTGCTACCCGTACTGTTTAAGCTAATATCAAACTTCTTAAGTTATTTGAACGACTCAATATATCACCAAGTCATTAATGAATTTTGGTAAACAGAGTTATCAACATAACTTTTATGTTAGTTTTTTTCACTCAGCCCAAACAGGTGGGTCCTTTGCTATATGACAACAACAGTTGTCTAAATGTTCTCAATAAACGTGATGATAAAGTACAGTATTTTTTTATTATTTACTATTGTTTCATTGATTCAGTGATCACCATCTCTCTTTTGGTCGTCACAGACATGACAGCCAATGCCAGCAGTAACATACGCTGTTTGCATGATGCCAGAGATCAACGTAGCTAATGACATTATGACAGATAGACAAACATCAATGATCAAACACCTATACTGTAATATCACTAAGCATCAACATACATTACAATCAGTAACCGCGTGCATGTTAGACAATACAGTACCAGCACTTCAAACGGGTGCAAATGCAGCAATTCAAAATCCGGTGTCATGCAGTCGAATCAATTGCGCTTGCAAGGACTCGGATAAACGTCAAAAAACACATTCTGACTTCGTAGGCTGCATATTATCCTCAAATAACACAAAACAACATGTGCTTCTCTGAAAAGGACAATGGTTGCCACGACAACCGTGAGTGATCGTTAGGGCTGTGCGAATCGAGCTTTTTACTGCTCGAGTACTCTATCGGGTATCTTATCGAGTACTCGATGGATACGATACGATACGATACGCTAGTGTGTGTTTAACGTGCAGTAAAAAGTGCTGGAAACCTGAAGTAGCTATTGATCATAGGGTGGTCCGAAACAAACCGATACCTGGTTCCTCATTCAAGTTTGTAATATAATAACGGTTCGAAATGAGTCGAAATTACTGTATAAAATTAACAAAAATTAAACCGAACAACTTAACTAAACATTATTATAACTGTGAAAATATTACTGATTGCTACAACTTGCTAGTAAATAGGCATAGAAATTTGCATAGAAATTAGTTTTTAAAAGTATAGAAAATAAAGCTCGATTTTTTTTTGAGCTAGAGTAGGCTCGAGCTCGAGTACTCGGAAGAGCCCTAGTGATCGTGAGCAAGGTCCATAGATTAAAACTATTACTCTGTGGACCTTGATCGTGAGTAAAATTTAACATCGCTTGTAACGTAACGTAAAGAGTGCATACGCGCCCTACGGGGCAGGCAAAATTGCGATTGCGCTTTTGCGAATGCCATTTCCTTAGTACATTATCTGGTGTAACTATGTAAACGTGAGCTAAAGATTACGATTACTATAGCAGACTGGAAGGAGATTGTCGATTATGTCCAAGAGCACTACTCTTTCATGTGATATACGCAGCTGTTTAGTAAATTTATACTGATTTTATACGGCATTTAAATGTAAGATGTCTATTTTTAGCAAACGAAGCCTTTTGTGGGCACAGTTTAATTATGTATACATGAAGAAAAAAAAACAACAACTATAAATGGATAAAAGTCGCGACTTCAAACTGAAAGTTGAAACAGTTGTTTACAGCGATCGCACGTTTAAAAATGAAAAAAATGCGACGTCTATATTACTTAAGACAACATGTTGACATTCTGGCTAAAATTCGCATTAGCAAAAAAGCCCTTACGTGTCAGAATGATAACACAAAGTAGGGAAATACGCTGCTATTGTCATCATGCCATGCCTGCAGTGCATTTGTGATTATATTAACGTAAGCTGATCAAACAAGAGGTCAAAGTAATTTGACAAAAAGCGCCTCACGGGGGGCCCATTCCCTGACCCAGGGGGTCGAAAGTTGTACCATTGAATTACTGGGGTAGGGTTTCCTATTAGTGTTCCATAGTAACTATAGGCCTAGGATACACCGTTTGGCCACAGTGCACGCGCGTGACAACCAACCAACCAACCGACGATCAACGACGTCACGACACAGCCTATCTCAATAAGCGCCTCTTCTACTAACGTAAAGTGAGGCGCTTAAAAAGTAAACAAAACGCATTTTATAAACGTTCTACTGATTACGAGGCCTCTACCCTAACAGCGACAGATAGGAAAACAGTAATAAAACTGCAAATATAAATGTAAAAAACCGCGGTTTATACACAAGTTAACGGCGAGTGACACATCTAAAACGGCAAAAATCACAAAAAAAGGTGATATTACTCAACAGC
>Ga0209637_1000322_pt1 | contig 16775 bp, 18 predicted proteins | sample OlaalgELextract3_2_FD_187379 | JGI IMG/M metagenome (GOLD analysis project Ga0209637, IMG submission 187379) | Olavius algarvensis symbiont microbial communities from Tuscany, Italy - Type G ELBA extract 3 (SPAdes) (version 2) | ecosystem: Host-associated > Annelida > Digestive system >... | reverse complement strand
AAACTCGTAAAACAATGCGTTCTGCTGCGCCGGTAGTTGTCCCATCATGGGAGACTTCCTAATGAAGTGGATACCGAACTCGATTATCTCATGGCCGAGTCATAATCGAGAGTTTTTCAACAGAATCTGCTGATGGCGGTCTCGATCCTGTTATTGATCGGCGCCGCCGCGACGCCGATGTTGTTGATCGGCTTCGTTATCTTCTTCGGTGGCGCTTACGGCATGGTCAGCATCATCCGTCCGGTGATTGCGCGCGAATTGCTCGGTGAGCGCCAGTTCGGGGCGAAATCGGGTGCGCTCGCGCTGGTTTATCTGGCGGGATCGGCGTCGGCGCCGTTTCTGGGATCGCTGGGCTGGTCCTGGGGCGGTTACCGGATGGTGTTGCCCGGATTGACGCTGATTGTAATCCTGGGCCTTTGCCTGTACTTGGCGGCGCAACGCCTGGTGGCGAAAAAATAGCACTAAAACCCCCGTATCCATAGCTAAATGAGATATATTTGATTTCCTGCCGTATGGGGTGCCCGTCTATGTCAAAGAAACTCATCAATCATCTGCAATCGCAGCTGAACGATATCCGGGAACAGGGGCTTTACAAACAGGAACGCCCGTTGGAGTCGGCCCAGGGCGCGAGCGTAAAAGCGCAGAGTTGGGAGCAGGACCTAATCAATCTCTGCGCCAATAATTATCTCGGTCTGGCGAATCATCCGGCAATGCTCGAGGCCGCGCACCAGGGGCTGGACAGCCACGGTTTCGGCATGGCCTCGGTGCGTTTCATCTGCGGCACCCAGGACATTCATCAGGCACTTGAGCGCAAGATTGCCGATTTCGTCGGCATGGACGACGCCATCCTGTTTTCATCCTGCTTCGACGCCAACGGCGGCATCTTCGAAGTTTTACTCGACGACAGCGACGCGGTGATCTCCGACAGCCTCAACCATGCCTCGATCATCGACGGTATTCGGTTGTGCAAGGCGCAGCGCCATCGTTACGCCAACAACGACATGGAGCAACTCGAGGCGAAATTGATCGCGGCCCGGGGGGCTCGCTTTCGCCTGGTGGTAACCGACGGGGTTTTTTCGATGGATGGCACCTATGCCAACCTGCCGGCGATATGCGATCTCGCCGAGGTGCATGACGCGCTGGTCATGGTCGACGACAGCCACGCCATCGGCTTTATCGGCGAGCGCGGCGCCGGCACGCCCGAATTGCACGGCGTCGAAGGTCGGGTGCATATTACCAGCGGCACCTTCGGCAAGGCGCTAGGCGGCGCCAGCGGCGGTTATATCACGGCGCCGCAAGCGCTCATCGATATGTTGCGACAGCGCGCCCGGCCTTATCTATTTTCCAACAGCCTCGCACCGAGCATCGTCAACGCGACCCTGAGGGCGCTCGAACTGTTGCAGCAAAGTGCCGCCCTGCGCCAGCGGCTCGCCGACAACACCAATTACTTCCGCGAGCACATCGGCGCGGCCGGCTTTGACGTGATTCCCGGTAGTCACCCGATCGTACCGATCATGACCGGCGACGCGGTCCTGGCGCAACGTCTCGCGAGCGAGCTGATGCAGCACGGCGTATATGTCACCGCATTTTCGTTTCCGGTAGTGCCGCAGGGGATGGCGCGCGTACGCACTCAGATGAGCGCCGCCCACGAACGCGCGCAACTCGATTGCGCCATCGACGCGTTTGTCGCCGTCGGCAAACAGCTGAATCTCATTTCCTAGGAGCCCGACATGAAAGCCCTGGTAAAAGCCCATGATAAACCCGGCCTGTGGATGCAAGACGTGCCGAAACCCGAGCCCGGGCCCGAAGACGTTTTGATCAGGGTCAACGAGGTCGCGATCTGCGGCACCGATTTGCATATCTATAACTGGGATCAGTGGGCGCAGGAACATGTGCCGGTGCCGATGACCGTGGGCCACGAGTACATCGGAGTGATCGAAGCGATTGGTGAATTGGTGCATTCGGCCAAGGTCGGTGACCGGGTCTCGGGAGAAGGACATATCATGTGCGGCGAATGCCGCAATTGCCGTGCCGGGCGCGGACATCTGTGTCGCGATACCCGCGGCGTCGGGGTCAATCGTCCTGGTGCGTTTGCCGAATACGTTTGTATTCCGGCGCAGAATGCCTACAAAATTCCGCCGGAAATCAGCGACGATATCGCTTCCATTCTCGATCCGCTCGGTAATGCCGTGCATACCGCGCTATCTTTCGACCTGGTCGGTGAAGACGTGCTGATCACCGGTGCCGGCCCGATCGGGTTAATGGCGACCGCAGTGGCGCGCCACGTGGGTGCGCGCCACGTGGTGATCACCGACGTCAACGAAAAACGCCTCGCTATGGCCGCTCAGTTCGGCGCGACGCGTATCGTCAAGGCCGACCAGGAAGATTTGCACGACGTCATGGATGAGCTCGGCATGCTCGAGGGATTCGACGTCGGGCTGGAAATGTCGGGCAATGAAAATGCGTTGCACGACTTGATCGATATCATCAACCATGGCGGCAAGATCGCCTTGCTCGGCATTTACCCGAATATCCCACGGGTCGATTTGAACCGGGCGATTTTCAAGGGCATTAGTCTGAAAGGCATTTATGGACGCGAAATGTTTGAAACCTGGCACAAGATGGTGGCGATGCTAGGCAGCGGGCTCGATGTAAGCGCGGTGATTACTCACCATATCGATTTCGCCGAATTCGAAACCGGCTTTACCAAACTGAACGCCGGCGAAGCCTGCAAGGTTGTCATGAAATTGGACTCGGAGTAAAAAACAGGCCAGGCCTGTTTTTTACTCCGAGTCCATTTTCCGGAAATTGCGCCGCAATTTCCGGACGGTCAGATAATCCCGCCGCTAAACTGATAGACAAAGCCGGCGATGGTGGCACCGCTTAGGCCCAGTGCCAGGTAGAGGACAAATACCGGTTTCTTGACCAGCGCCCAGACCGCAATCGCGGCCGGAATCGAAGATACCGCCCCGGCGGAGGCGAAGGCCATCGCCGCACCCGGCGTCATGCCGATTTCGATCAAACCCGAGATCAATGGAATCGCGGCGTAACCGTTCAAATACGAAGGCGCGCCCACGATTGCCGCTAGCGGTATCGCAAACGGATTATCGGCGCCGACGTAGCTCGCGATCCAGTCCGACGAAACATAGGCCAGCATCAGGCTTTCGAGGAAAAATGCAAGCGTCAGCCATTTGCCCAGAAACACCGCGATGGCGAGCGCTTCCGCATTAAAGGCTTTGATGCGCTCGGCCTGATGCCAGAACTTCCATCGCACCGATTGTGGAGCAGATGACGAGCAGCCGCTATCACAACAGCCGCCCAGTTCGGCGCGTAGCGGCGATTCGAGGCCCCCGTAGCGTTGAATCAGCAGGATCGACAATCCGGCCAACACTCCCATCGCCATCGCTGCCACGGTTTTGGCGACTGCGAACCCGAACCCGATGCCGGCGGCGGTAAGGATAAACATCTCGGGATCCATGATCGGCGAGGCGATCCAGAATGCCATCACCGGGGCCAGCGGCACCCCGGCGCCTAGCATGGCGGCAATCAAGGGGATGACGCCGCAAGAGCAAAACGGCGAGATCGCGCCGACCAGCGCGGCCAGCAGCGTCGCGCGCACCGGGTTGCCGCTAAACGCTTTGGCGATCAGCGAGTCGGCGCTGCTGGCTTTGGCGTAGGCGGCGATACCGATGGCCAGTGCGAAAAATGGCAGCATTTCCCACAGCGCATCGAGGGTGAAAGCTATGCTTGGAGCAAACTGCGGAGAATCGAAGGCCGCGAGTAGAGCCAGCATCAGGACCAGTGCTATAAAAACCCGGTCTTTGACGATCGATCCGATATACAGCAGGAATTGCTGGTTGCGGGTTTGGTTGTCGGCGATGGTGTTCATATTTCTAGTAATCTCGAAATAATGGTCTTAAAAAATCATGCAGCATCGTCCGCGGCCGCCACGTCGGCACAGCATTCTGCGGTCAGGTAGTCAACCAGTTCGCGCAGCAGGTCAAACTCCATTTTGCAGATCAGTGTCGCCTGGTGGCGATCCTGGCGGATCACGCCGGCAGATTTCAAATGGCCAATATGATGCGTCAGGGTCGAACCCGGGATCTCCAACTTTTTTTGGATCATGCCCACCGGCAGGCCTTCATCGCCGGCGCGCACCAGCAGCCGGACGATCTTGAGTCGCGTCGGATTACCGATTTTGGCGAGAAGGTTGGCGGCGGTATCCAGTTTCATGGTTGCGATGATAGGCAGTTATCCGGCAGCTGTCAACTATGTTTCTAGAATTATCGAAATAATAATAAATATCGCGTCCCCGAGGCAAATCTTGTAGCAGTAAATGGGATTAATATTCGATGAACTTATTGGGGTATAAAAAAAATCGATAATATCTGTTGCACTGAATTTTACGTTTTGATATCGTCGTGGCCTTATGCATCCGAGTCTATTCAACATTCGTAACGCCCACCCGATGTGCAGCTGTAGCTGTACTCCGGGGAGCGTTGTCCTATGTTGACGTCGGTTTGTATTCTTACCTAGATTTTATTTCCGCATAACCACGCTCCCCTGAAAAATTTCGCGTCAGAGGTTTCTCTGAATGGTTCAATTTTTTTGGAGTGTTATCAATGTATAGCTACATCATTACGGCCCGAGTCTCGGTCACCGGTAAATTTGACAGGCTACGCGGCCCGATCCGGCTTTTTCGAAGTGGGGTTTTACCGCTTGCGCCGAGAAACAGGCGCCCTAATTTAGCGCTGCTCTCCGCCGGTATAGGCAGCGATTTGAGTCAAACCGCGGTTAGCGGGTGGGCGGATTATCATGACTGACCTTAATCCGGCTGCCGGGATACGGCTGGGAACGCCATCGGCCTTGCAGCAAGCTAATCGATACCTGGAAAAAATTTCCGCCGCGGAACGCATTCAGTGGGCCGTCGATCAATTGCCGGATAACCAGGTTTTAGCGTCCAGCTTCGGCATTCAGAGTGCCGTGATGCTGCATCTGGTGACTTCGGTCAAGCCGGACATTCCGGTGATTCTGGTCGATACCGGTTACCTGTTCGAAGAAACCTACCGCTTCATCGATGAATTGGCGCAACGCTTCGACCTGAATCTGCATGTCTATCGATCAAAATTGTCCCCTGCCTGGCAAGAGACGCGATATGGAAAATTGTGGCAGCAGGGCTTGGCAGGGATCGAACACTACAACAACCTGAACAAGGTGGAGCCGTTTAAGCGGGCCCTGAACGAGCTGCGTGCCGATAGCTGGTATTCCGGTTTAAGGCGGCAGCAATCCGGCAGTCGCCGCGAGCTCGCGGTGTTACGCCTGCAGCATGGTCGTTGCAAGATTCATCCGATCATCGATTGGGACAATCGCGATATCCATCGTTACCTAAGACGGCATAAGTTGCCCTACCACCCGTTATGGGACGAGGGTTACCTATCGGTAGGTGACCACCATACCAGCCAACCCTTAACCCCGGGACTAAGCGAAGAGCAGACTCGATTCTTTGGCCTGAAGCGTGAATGCGGGCTGCACGAGTAACAGCATTAATACTATTACCTAATCCAACTGGAAATATCATGTCTGAAAATGTAATTTGGCACCGCCACGCGGTAACGCAAAAAATCCGTGCACGACGAAAGTCCCAGCGGCCGCTGGTCATTTGGTTTACCGGGCTGAGCGCGTCCGGCAAATCCACAATCGCCGGCGCGCTGGAGCAAATCCTGACCCAACAGGGTTACCATACCTATTTGCTGGATGGCGACAACCTCCGCCACGGCCTATGCCGGGATCTGGGTTTCAGCGACGCGGACCGAAAAGAAAATATCCGTCGTGTCGGCGAGATCGCTCGGCTGATGTCGGACGCCGGGCTGATTACGCTCGCCGCTTTCATATCACCGTTTCGCGATGACCGGCGGATCGTCCGCGATATATTGCCGGCCGGCGAATTTATCGAGGTTTTCGTGGATACGCCGCTCGACGTTTGCCGGGAACGCGATCCCAAGGGTTTGTATGCCAAGGCCGAGCGTGGCGAGATCACGAAATTCACCGGTATAGACAGCCCCTATGAAGCGCCGCAAAATCCCGAGCTACATTTGGATTCCGCCCGATTATCGGTGGCCCAGGCGGTCAATCAGCTGCTGGCCTATCTCGGAGAAAGCGGCGTGCTGCAAGCCGGATATCGACCGCTTGTGGCCTGATATCAAGGAGGCATATGCTATGGAACAAGCCACCGTTTTGGATAGTCCTGCACCGGCTTCTAGTATCGGCGAGCGTCCGGTAAGAAGCCTCGCCAAAGCGATTTCATGGCGCGTAACCGGATCGCTCGATACCATCTTATTATCGTGGATTTTTACTCAGCAGTTGACGCTGGCGATTGCTATCGGCACGACGGAAATCGTTACCAAGATAGTTCTGTATTATTTGCATGAACGCGCCTGGAGTCGAATTTCATTTGGACAAGTTGACTGACAGTCGGACTAGCCGCAACCAAAAATTCGGCGGCGAGGTCGTTTCGTTTTATATTAAAGAGTCGAATCCGTATCAGAGTCCGCTGAGGTGGCGCATGAAGTTACTAAATATCCGCGGCGCGTCCTGGGTTGTCGGTAAGGCTAGAATTTCGTTACAGAGTTGGGTTGCGCGCTGCGCTTCGAGTCCGCCGAACTGCAACAACCCCATCGCTTTGGCGCGCATTTCGTCGCCGTCCAGCGCCAGTTCCGGGTCGCCTTTGCAGTCCTTGCGCGAAACTTTGAAGCTGGCGCCGGATTCGGCTATCACGGTCACTTCGGCGCCCCAGGAGTTCGGATAGTTCGAAGCGTAGGGCTCGTCTCGGCTTACCCGGATGGCGCGGCGCAGCTTTTCACTGCGGCGGCGCGCGTCGGCATCGAAGGAATTCATTCCGACCTGGCCGTCGGTGAGGGCGATGGCGGCGGTGTGGTAGAGCGAAAATTTAGCCTGGTACTCGGTTTCCGGATGCCGGCAGTCGCAGACATCGAGTACCGCCTGGTAGGTTTTGATAGCGATCTCGCTGACCTGCTCGCGGTCCAACAACTGGTGGATTTCGAGCGCGCAGTCGATGATCGGATGCGTATGCCGGCACGATGGCCAGGGTTTGATCGAAGTCAGCGCAAGCTGCCACTCGTCCTCGGGCTGTCGCAGGATGTTTTGCGGTATCGGGTCGGGGCAGGTCGCGGCAAAGAAACCCTTGCCACCCTCCAGGATTTGAGCCGGACCGGTTAACCCGGCCGCCGCGAGTTCCGCGGCTAGCCAACCCGATTCGCTGGCGCGGCCCGCATGCAAATGCTTGCTCATCGCGCCGCTTTCCATGAACTGCCACAGGCCGCTGGACTGGGTGCCGGCATTACCCAGCGCGTTCATCGCCTGATTGTCGCTCAGGTCGAGCAAGCTGGCGGCCGCCATCGCCGAGCCGAACGGCCCACAGGTCGAAGTGTTGTGCCAGGTCCGGTAATGCGCCGGTCCCACCGCGGCGCCGATTCGGCACATGGCCTCGAAGCCATGCAATACCGCCCCCAGCACTTGTTCGCCGCTAGCGCCGGTTTTTTCGCCCAGCGCCAGTGCCGTCGGCAGCACCACGCAGCCGGGGTGGGTTACCGAGGCGCGGTGCAAGTCGTCGGTCTCGGTGACGTGGGTCAGCGCCCCCATTAACAGTGCCTCGCGTTTAAGGTCGAGATCGGCGCCTGCGGCCCAGTCGAGTAAAATTCTACCGACCGGCGTAACACTACCGGCATAAGCTGTCGCCACGGCATCCAGCGAGAACAGGGCGGCCTGATCGAGATCGGATGATGAAATCGGTTTGTTGCGGATCAAGGTGATCAATTCTTGTGTCAGGCTCATTGCATTTCCAATATTAAGTAGTTCGCCGCAGGATTAAGTTGCCCCGTAATAAAATGCGATCCTAGCGCCGGGAAAGAACAGGTCGGCGCCGCCGGTAAACGGCGACCGCTGTGGCAGCGATATCGGTGGCGCTTTACGTCGCTGCAAGTGGCTCAGGAAGATACGGCCGGAGCGTGGCCGTGTCGCGCTAGCCACTGAAAAATGAGCCCTCTGGGTTTATCGACTCCGCAAATCAGGTAGTCGAGCGTGTAACTATTGTTCATCGATGCGGCGAGCATGAGCTCTCCATTCTCGGTGCCGCAGAATAATAGTTCATCTCCCGCCTGCAAGACTTCGCTATCTTGCGGCAGCATAATCCGTTGCCCGTGGCGAGCGATCGATAACGCTATGCAGGGTAGCGAACTTTCGAGATTATGCGGATCGCGTTTGAGTTCGCCCAACGACAACTGTAATCCCTGTTGCAGGTGTTCGATAACCGCCGAGGCTTGCGCGGTACGCAAAGCTACCTGCCACAGATGGGGAGGGTTTTCGCCGATTAGCAATTTCAGTCGATTCACTGTCTGCTGACAAATATCTTCGCCCTGTTCGCGCAGATAGTCGATAAAAACCTGTACCTGCGGCGAGATCAGGTGCTTGAGCACGCGCCTTGCCGTAGTCAGGCTGGATTGCAGCACCAGATTGGCTTCGGTCGCGTCGAAGGCGATCTGGTTATCGTGATTGTTCTGGCGCACGATGGTAAACGCGTCGGGATTCAACGCCTCCACGCTCATTAAGATACTGAGGTTGACGTGATCGCTATCGGTGCCGGCCACGATCCCCGCGGCCTGCTGGATACCGGCGGCCTGCAGCGAAGCGCGGTTGGCTTGATCGTTGATGATGCGCGCCGCGCCTTCGACCTTGTCGGTTTGCGGATCGATGATGACCGGCTTGATGCCGTGCTGCACGAAGTATCGATACATCCATCGGCCCATACGGCCATAACCGCAGATAATCCAGTCGCCGGTCGGCACCGCGATCGGCTGACCCAGTTTTACCCCCGGGCTGCCCACCAGACAGGAGTTCAGGTTGTGCAGCCGCGGTGCGGTAATCGCCATGCTCAACAACTGGGCAAAAATTTCGAAGGGATTGATGATGGTGATATTGCCGAGTGAATTCAGGTGTTCGATGTGACGTTTCGAACTTGAACGGCACAGAATATGGATGCCCGGATTCAGCAGGCGGGCCATGGTAGAGATGCGCGCGTTAATATCCTCGTTGACCGTCAGAATTACCAGTCCGCGGCAATTCGGCATGCGTACTCCGGCGTCGATCAGGTGTTTCGGCACCGTCGGATCGGCGCACAGTCCCGGCATGTCGAGATGATAATCGCGCAGGCGCAGCGCCTTGATGCGCTCCGGATCGGTGTCGATGATGACGCCGCGCAACCAATGGTCGCTCAAACCTCGCGCCAACAGGCTACCGGTATCGCCGAAACCGCAGACGATATAAAAAGGTTGTTGGATGCGCCGCACCGAGCGCGCGAAACGATGTTCATTCAGCGCCAGCAGAAAGTGGGGATTCTGCGCCAGGCGGAAAATCGAGCCGATGGCGTAGAGCCAGGCAATCACGCCGAGGTAGATACAGACGATAGCCCACAGGCGCTGAGCGTCGGTAAACTCGGTCGGTATTTCGCCGAAGCCGGTGGTGGTGGCGGTATAGGTGAAAAAATAAAATGCATGAAACAGGCTCATGTAGGCGATATTGCCGTCGGCATCCTGTCCCGGAATCAAGGCCATGCCGGTAATGCCGATGGCGTAAACGATGATGAGCGCAAAAATCGGCCCACGCATATAACGCAGCACGACCATCGATACCCGGTCGAGATCGGAAGTACTTGCCATACCTTTGCCCTAGCGGCGTGAAATCAGCGTATCGCCGACGATGATGATAACCGTGACGAGGCTTGCGATCAGCGCGCCGCCGGCGAGCGAGACGATGTTGGCCATGGATTCCGATCCCGGCCCCGCGACGGTTTCGTTTTCGGCGACGATCCAGACCACGCGCGCGGCGATTAGCAAGACGTCGACTACCAGGCTACTCGCCAGCAGCAGCGCGCCCACCTGGGAGCGGTCACCAAGCTTGAGTCCGGTGGCAATCAGATTGATCAGGATCGCGATCGTCAACATCCAGACGTTGTGGTGGTTGGCGTTGTCGATGTCGCCCATGACGAAGGCGAAGGTGAAGGCCAGTGCCAGAATAATAACAAACCCAAAAACGACGCGTTCCAGGTTCATATCCACTCCTCCCGCTGGTGTTGTTATGACGTCAAGAATACGCCGATGCGGCCGGCTCGTCACCCGCTCTGAAAAATGTCGATTTATTCGCAGCTGCTTGTATGATTCGTCTATCGTCAAAATCGAAGTGCAGCTCGAATATGAATGATGCATACCCGCCGATCGTCGACGCCGATACCCAGCGTCGAATCCAGACCTACCGCGTCGACCAGATTAGGAAACGGCTGCTCGAGACCGACTGCGCGGCGATTGTTTTGTTCGATCCGGTGCATATCCGCTACGCCACCGGCACGCGCAATATGCAGGTCTGGACAATGCACAATATATGCCGCTACGCGGTGTTGTTCGCGAGTGGTGAGACGGTATTGTTCGAAGCGCCGAGAGCGGCGCATCTGGCGCGCGGATTAGTCGATGACATCCGCCCGGCTCTGACCACCGATTTCATGGCGGTCGGTCATCGCGCCGGCGAAATGGGGCGGCGCTGGGCGGCCTCGATGATTGCGCTGTTGCGCGAACAGGGGGTTGCGGAAAACCGGCTTGCCATCGATCGCGCCGACTTGACTCTGGTGCTGGAAAGTCAACGCCAGTCGCTGCAGCTGTGCGACGGCCAGTCGATTATGGAACGCGCACGCGCCATCAAATCAACGGATGAAGTCGAAGCGCTGCGCCGCTCGCTGCAAACCTGCGAACAAAGCCTCGCGCTCATGCGCGCGCGGGTGCAGCCCGGCATGCGCGAATCCGACGCCCTGGCCTGGCTGATCGAAGGCAGCATCGAACGGGGGGGGCGAATACCCGGAAACCCGGTTGCTCTGCAGCGGGCCGCGCACCAACCCCTGGTTCCATGAAGCCTCGGATCGCGTCATCGAAAACGGCGATATGATCGCCCTCGATACCGATCTGATCGGGCCGCTTGGATATTACAACGATATTTCGCGCAGCTGGGTGGTGGGCGATAAAAAACCCAGCGCCGCGCAACGCCGGCTGTATGCGCTCGCCTATGAACAGATGCGGCACAATACCGAACTGCTCGAAGCCGGACTCGGATTCCTCGAGTATTCGGACCAGACCTACCAGTTACCGCCGGAATGTATCCCCAACCGCTATGCCGATGTCGCGCACGGTTGCGGCCTCGGCGTCGAATACCCGTATATCTGGTATCGCGAAGACGAAGAGTGGGGCGCCTATGACGGTGTCTTCGAGGAAAACATGGTGATCTGCATCGAGTGTTACGCCGGCGAACTCGGCGGGCGGGAAGGCGTAAAACTGGAACAACCCGTCTGGCTCAGCGCGGATGGCCCGGTTTTGTTATCCGATTATCCCTTCGAACTGGATTATCTGTAAACATTGGCTGCCGAATCGTTGATCCGGGTATGAGTCTGTAGGAGTGAGGCTAGTGCGGCTCGTAACCATCAGCATGGTATTCGTCGTTCTCCTGACCGGTTGCGCGGCACCGGGAGTCGGTATTCCGGGCGGTGATGAACTGGCCAGGGCCTGGCGCTATGGGCAACATCTGTTGCCGCAATCCGCGTTGCGGGAAAATCAGTTTAAGTCGATAAGCGAAATTCGGGCATATCCGGACGCTTGGGTTGAACTGGTGGCCGCAAATAAAATAAAACCGGAAATCAAACTGCCGGCGGTCGTTTACCTGCACGGATGTGCCGGTAATCGCAATGGCGATTACTGGGGGAAGCTGGTTAACGGTCTCGGCTTCGCTTTTTTTGCACCCGACAGCTTGGCGCGGCCCAGAGAATCGCTATGCGATACGGGCAACATGAAAAAACTGAGAATCCCGCTGCGTAACTCCGAACTCCGCTACGCCCGGCGTCAATTGAAACGGCTCGACTGGATCGATCAAAGCAGAATCGTCCTGCTGGGATTCAGCGAAGGCGCGCAGACGGCTGCTGCCTATTCCGGGGATGAGTTTGCCGCCATCGTACTAATGGGAACCAACTGCAGGTTTTCCGGCGGGAGTCCCAAGGCTGCGTCGTCGATCGCCGTGTTGAGTTTAATGGGGAAAAACGATCGTTACTATGAGGGATTAGGCTGCCGGATCAAGCGCACGGTGAGCGGCTCGAAAAGCAGGGTGATCGACGGGGCCGGTCACAATTTGCGCAACAACAAGGAAGCAGTCAGCGAAATCAGGAAATTTCTGCAATACGTTCTGCGGGATTAATCACGCTTGCGAATAGTGTTCCAAGCTGCAAAGAGTTAAGGCTCAATGTGGTTGGGCGCTGCATAACAAGACCCTTTTAAGCGCTACCCGGGTGTCGTATTTTGGCCGCTCGCGGACCTTTAAATCCGGTCCGATATCAATCGATACTGATCCAAGTCAAGCGGCGATCAAACTATGCAATTACAGTAGTTGCGTGTGATAGGCAAGAGTACGAACAATGACCATTCATCATGAAGGCGACATGCCTTATATCATGTCAGATTTGCGCGAAGGGATTCATATGATGCGAAATGCTGCGCCCGATATGTGGCAAGCCTGGGCAAATTTCCTGGACGCAGCCCTCGCACCGGTGGACCTGGACCAAAAGACCAAGGAATTTGTCGCCCTCGGCATGAGTATCACCGCGCAGTGTAAGTATTGTGTCGGTATCCATGTGCAGAAATGTCTGGATGCGGGTGCGTCCGACAAGGAAATCATCGCCGTCTGTCAAGTAGCTATGGCCATGGGTGGCAGTACGGCCATGACTTATGTGGCTGAAGTGCATAAAGCGCTCGAGTTATACCACGAGAAGCAGGAGCGCATCGATTAGCGGGCGAAGCTCGCGTAATGCTTTTCGAAATGGCGGCGCATTGCAGTTAGTCCCGCTTTGACAATCGCGTCGCGCCCGAGGCCGATGCGGAAATGGTCCTGCGGGGTGTCGGCTATTTCGGAAACGTAAATCGAGGACGGCAATAACAGGACGCCGCTGTCCTCAATCAATAACCGGCAAAATTTTTCGCCGCCGCCGGGCCCGATGAACTTCGGGAATGCGACGCAACCGCCCAGCGGCGGCCGGAACTCCACCAGTCCGGGAAAATCGTCTAACAGCCGCTGCAAGAGCGCGACATTCTCGCGCAGAATTGCGCGGTTACGCTCCAAAATCCGGGCGAGGGCTTTGAGCGCAATCAATGACAAACGCTCGCTCGGTCCCGAATTGCAAATCGACAGATAGTGTTTGTAACGTTCGACCTTTTGCAGCAATTCGAGATCCTGTGATGCAATCCAGCCCAGGCGAAGTCCCGGCAAGCCGTAAGCCTTGGACATAACGCCCAATGAAATACCCTTTTCGTAGATATCCGCAATTTGCGGCAAGCGATGCGCGGTGTTCAGCTCTACTCCGCGATAGACTTCGTCGCTGAAAATGTAGATGCCCTTGGCACGGCAGAGCGCAACCAGGGCCTGCAGATCTTCATGCGGCATTAACATGCCTGTCGGATTATGCGGGAAGTTGAGGGATATCAGCTTCGTGTTCGGCCGCAGCGCGGCTTTCAAATCATCCAGATCGAGCCGCCACTCGGGCGGGTCGGCCTCGGAATTAGACGGCGACGATACCGCCCGCCGCAGCGGCAAACCGGTGACTTCACAGATCGACAAGGGCACCGTTTCGGCACTCTGGTAATTCGGCACCGGGACTAACACGTGATCGTCGGCGTTTAGCAGCACTCTGGAAACGGCATAAATACCCTCGCCTGCGCCCGCCAGACACAGGACATTCCCGGCCTCCATCGTCTCATAGGAGCTCGCAATCTCGGCTCTTAGATCGGGCGCGCCCCAGGTTTCGGTATAGCCTAACCAGAGGGCTTCGAATCCGGCTCGATCATCGTCACTCGCCATGCCCAGCAAGTCGGATACCGCCAGGCTTTCCATGTCGGAGGCGGTCATATGATGCTCGGCCGTGAATTCCCATTGCGAAAAGAAGACTTCTAGTCCGAAATCCCGCATTTCATTTTTGCGCGCCATTGATTTAACCCGCCGCCGTAAGCTTGGGCGGTTCTTCGCGCAGCGTTTTGAGCAAATCGTAGAGGCCTGCTCGCGATATCCCGAGCGCGGAGGCAACATAGTCGATCGCTCCGCGCGCCTCGAAGACGGCCGCTCGGCTGAGCGCATTTACGATTGCCAGGCGATCGTCTCGTCTTGCACCGACGATAGAAATTCCCAGGGTCTGGATCTGATCTGCAATCACGGTATTTGCAATTTCCCGCCAGTCGTTTTTGACCAGCCCGCTGCTGGGGTTAGCCTCGCTCACCCCGGCGATAGCCGCTAATGCGGCTTGCGCGGACTCTAGCGCATCTATTCGCATATTAATGCACAACAAACCGATGTCCCGACCGTCCGCAGCTTGCAGGACAGCCGAAACGGACTTCAGTCTGGCGCCGTCGGAATTTGATTTGCTGTAGGGCCCGACAGTCTTGTCGGAACTAGTCTCGGATTTATAATCTTTGGTTTCCACCAAAGAAATGTCGCCGGCGACACGAGGCGAAAAGCTGTTTTCGATGTGGGCGATTTTCCCGCTGCCGAGATCATGTAACACGACTTCGACCAGGCCGGGCAGCAGCTTCGTTATGGCCGAACAGATCGGCTTGTATCGGTTTAGCTCTGGTGTCATCGAGGTCTATTAATTGGACGTTTAGTCAATTATTGGACAATATATCAATTGTATTTTCAATGCAATGCAAGGTCATAGACGAATGGCACCTACTTAAGGCTGTCATCCCCGCGCAAGCGGGGACTTTGCAATGGCGGCACGTTATAAGATCCCCCGCTTGCGCGCACTGCTGTCCGGAATAAATTAAGTTGGTGTATTTGAAAGTGTTGCAGTGCCCGGGTTTTACGAATAAAACCATAAGCGACAACTTAATTTCAGGACACTGCAACATGTATACAAATACCCGATTTGGCGAACTTTTGAAAGTCCTTCCTAAAAATACTTTCAAACGCTGCGTTGAACAGCATCGGAGCGATAAACATAACACATATGAGCCGCCCGAGCGTCAAGCACAAAAGTAATTTATCACCGAAGCCCGACAGCTTTAGCGCACAGTTTCATCGATCGAAGTTAAGATCCTGGCTTGGATTCTCTGTGAAGGTTCTGCCTAAACACATATAGAGGGTCCGTGACGAAGCATTTTCTTCCGCCGCCCTAGAATCAATTCGAGTTAACCTGATGCCGGCCTACTCAATTTGCAATGGCTGGATATAAGCGTCCAGTTATTTACAGGCTCGGGGCAGGTGCAGTTCCTTAAACGTCAATCGGCAAGGAGAAGCACACGGGCAGTCCAATCAAACGCCAGGGGCTATCACGCAGCGCTGAGCAATATCGATAATCGTCTGCCGATAAAGAAAGATATTGCGGCGAGCTTTCACGTATCGACACCAGTTAAGTGTGAGGCTCTGCCCGTGCCTTCCTAACTCTGAGCGAGGAACCGATCCTGATCGAACAGGGTTTCCCGCTTCAACATGTAATACACGGCGCGTCCAAGCTTGTGTGCCAGTATGGTCATCGCCTTGGCCTTATTGTGTTTGCGCGTTTTCTTTTCGAGCCAGCGCTGCGCTGGTGGATTACCGCGCAGGAAAAGCGCCGCGGCCTCGCCGAAGGCCCAGCGTAAATAGGGATTGCCAATCCGAGCCCCACCGGTGCCGTGTTTTTTGCCCGCAGACTCGCGCTGGCACTTCACCAGGCGGCAATAGGAGACAAAGTCCTGCACCCGGGGAAACCGCTCAATGTCGTGTATTTCATACAGAATGACCAACGACAGGATATCGCCGATCCCATGCACCGATTGCAATCGAATCACCGTCTTTGGATTCACCGATTTAGCGGTCCGTTTGAGATACCATTTCAGTTGGGACAGCTGGCCATCGTAGAACGCGATGCGTGCGAGATCCAGATCGATACTGCGCTGGACGCTCGGGTCAGGAAAGGCCGAGCGCAGGGGTTCGCGATGCTTGGCATAGCGTAAATTCTGGGTATTCGCGGGCAGATTGTACTGGCTGAGTGTGTTTTTGATGTGGGCCATCAGTTCGCCGCGCTCGCGCGTCAGCTTGATGTGTCGACGCATCAGGTCCCGATGAGCGCGCATACCGCGGGGATAGATATAGGCATAGGGAAACATACCGCCCTTGAGTAGGCGGGCAATCTTTTCGGAATCGATGCGGTCGTTCTTGGCTTTACCGCCATGGATGGCTTTCATGTAGAGGGCATGGCCGAGTACGAACTCGATGTCGTGATCGGCGCAGAAATCGGCAATCCAGTACCAGGAGAACATACACTCGACGCCGATAATGAGATCATCACGATAATCGGCAATCGACTTCAGCAGGGCTTCTGGCGAGGCCTTGATATTTTTGTGAACGAGAATTTGTCCGGTATGATCGAGGATACAGACATAAAGGGAGCGGGCATGCAGGTCAATTCCGCAGGAATAACGATGTTGTTGAGTATAGAATCTCATGGAGTCTTCTCCTTTATTGGTTTAGGTGCCTTCCAGCTTACCGCTTCGGCGGTGAGCTGGGGAGGAGGCTCAATGAGTATCAAGGGTTTCGACAGCTGGGGGCAGTTAATCAGTCTGATGTATGCTCAATTGTCCGGTTGTCGGAGCTTGCGCGAGTTGGAGGTGAGCTACAATAGTCATTCCGCGCATCACTATCACCTGGGCTGC
>Ga0209637_1000314_pt1:5000-17124 | contig 17124 bp, 13 predicted proteins | sample OlaalgELextract3_2_FD_187379 | JGI IMG/M metagenome (GOLD analysis project Ga0209637, IMG submission 187379) | Olavius algarvensis symbiont microbial communities from Tuscany, Italy - Type G ELBA extract 3 (SPAdes) (version 2) | ecosystem: Host-associated > Annelida > Digestive system... | reverse complement strand
AAATTGAAGCCAAAGAGCGTATCGAAGTCTATCCACCGGGTCGCGTCGGCGGTGATATTCAGTCTCCGGTGATCTCCATTGAACCGGGTGGTATTTTTAACGGGAGTTGTGTGATGAAAGCAGCGGCGGAGTCGGCTGATAAATCATCCTTTTTTTCCAAAAAACAACCCGCCGATTCGGAACCGAAAAGCAAACTTTCGACGACTGAATCAAAGAAAGAACCCGCCTTTACCGAACTAAAAAGTAATTGATGATAATCAGCTTCTTCCAAGACTGCGCTTGGGAGAAGCGAACCGCAGAATATCGAGTGTCGAATGTCGAAGGATGGAATCGCTGTGCTCCGGCTTTTTTTTAAACTCTGCAAGGTCGAAGTCTTTTTTCGGCCAAAATGGCCACCTCATCGGCCAGTGGCGCTGCTGACTTCTGATACCTGAACCGCCTCCGGTGCCTTAGAGGCAAATAAAAATTGCCACAGAATGTACTGAATTCTCAATTAGCATACAGGATAATTTGCGCCTTTTGCCATATACCTTACACCGTATACCCATGCCTGTTACTTTCCAGCCCCCAGCATCCAGGATCGAGTATCCAGCCCCGGCAACAAGCCTGCCAATGATCCGGGCCGATAACATTTATGTAACAATCCAGCCTACTTATCTACTAAATATATTTTGCCAGCCAATCCGGAAAAATTTTCAAAAAACCTTTGACAATCAATCACGGCTGATGGTATAGACCGCCGCAGTCCTATTTGCGTTCGGCTGAATCTTAAATTGTATTTTTTTTGCATTTTATGGAAAGAATTTTTGATCGTGAAAACACGAAAATTTTCTTGGATTTTTTTCGTGTTTTCGTTATTTCGTGCTTTCGTGGTTGATCATTTTGGTTTTCCGCCTCGGGCGGATCCGGGTTAAGAAATATCTGAAAGCAAATAACAAGGTCGCTTGAAAATTGCTGATGGAGGTTTTATTTATGAAATTTTCTGGTATATGCCGGAAAGGTTTCCCGGTCTTCCTGTTATCGTTTGCTCTGATTTGTTTTGTTTTCCCCCAGTCCGTTCTGGGATCCTCCGGTGAGTCGGGAGGCGGCGGTGTGACGGTTACCCCCGATAGCTCAGCCCTTATTCAAATCATCAATTTCGTATTTCTGATTTGGGTGCTGAACATTCTACTGTACAGACCCATCCGCAAAATTTTAGCCCAGCGAAAAGAAAAAATAGACGGACTTGAACTTTCCATCGAGACTTCCGATAAAGATGCCTTAGGGAAAGATAAGGCATTTTCCGCAGGCATAAAGGAGGCCCGGGCCAGAGGTTTCAAGGAAAAAGAGGCCTTGATGCAGCAGGCGACGGATGAGGAAAAAAAGATTATTGCAGATATCAACAGTAACGCCCAGGCGGAGTTAGCCGAAATCCGTAACCAGATTAAAAATGAAGCTGAAGTTGCCAGGGAAAGCTTGCAAAAAGAAGTTGATAACTTTGCCAACCAAATATGTCAAAAAATCTTGGGGAGGGCAGTTTAATGAAAAAATCCGGTTCTGACCGGCCGCATCGATCCAGGAAATTCATCGCGGCTCTTTTTTTGCTGGTGCTGCTGTCAGGTGTTTTTTCCATATCAACGGCCCTGGGTGCCTCCGGTGGAGAAGGGGGATCCAAGGGCTGGGTTTCGACGGACACCTTTCGCGTGATAAACTTTGCGGTGCTGGCGATTGTGCTGGTATATTTATTACGCAAACCATTGTCCCAGGCCCTGAGTTCTCGTATCAAAGTAATTAAAGATGAGTTGGAGGACCTGGAAGCCCGCAAAGACGAAGCTGAAAAAAAGCTGGCTGAATATAATGAAAAATTGGCGCAGCTGGAAAAAGAGGCCGAAACGATCGTTGAGGATTACATCAAACAGGGAAATGAGGCCAAGGAAAGAATATTGAAGGAGGCTGAATCCTCAGCTGAGAAACTCAAGACCCAGGCCCGGCGCAATATCGAGCATGAATTCGAACTGGCAAAATTAAAACTGCAGGAAGAAATTTTCGAAACTTCGCTGGAAAAGGCCGAGGAAATCATAAAAAACAAATTTTCGGAAGATGATCAGGACCGCATGGTTGATGAGTATCTGAAGAAGGTGGTGGCATGATGAAAAATTTGGTAATTGCCAGGCGTTATGCCAAGGCGCTTTTATTGATCGGAAAAGAGGATGGCAATACTGAGACCTACCGAGATGAACTGGCAGGGTTCAGTGAACTGGTTGAACGTGAAAAATCTCTCGAACAGGCGATCAACAACCCGCTTTACAATGGCGACGAGCGCAAAAAGGTTCTGGAATCCGTTTTAGAGAAATCGGGATTTTCCAGGATCATGGAGGCCTTTTTAACCCTTCTTTTTGACAAGGGACGCTTTATCTATCTGAGCAGTATCAATGATCTTTATCAAAAGTTGGCTGATGAATTAAAGGGCATTTCGCGGGCCAGCTTAGTCTCGGCTACCGAGCTTTCCTCCGAAACCGTCGATAAAATTCGTGCCACCCTGTCTGAAAAGACGGGCAAAGATATTATTCTGGATGTTGAAAAAGATCCGGGTCTCATTGGCGGGATCGTCACTCGCATCGGCGATCTTGTTCTGGACGGGAGTATTAAAACACAATTACTCAATATGAGGGAATCATTAAAAAGGGGTGAGGGTGTCTAATGGAATTAAGAGCAGAAGAAATCAGTCAGATTATTAAAGAACAAATTACAGATTATGACAAAAAAGTTGAACTGAGTGAAACCGGAGTCGTTTTGTCAGTTGGTGACGGTATCGCACGTGCATACGGCCTGGAGAAGGTCATGGCCCTGGAACTCGTCGAGTTTCCGGGCGGTATCCTGGGGCTGGTGTTAAACCTTGAGGAAGACAATGTCGGTATCGCCATTATGGGCGAGGACATCCACATTAAAGAAGGCAATATGGTCAAACGAACCGGCAAGATTGCCCAGGTGCCGGTTGGTGAGGCCGTACTCGGCCGGGTCGTCTCGGCGGTGGGCGAACCGCTGGACGGCAAAGGCCCGATCGATGCCAAGGAGTCCAGCCGGGTTGAAATGGTGGCCCCGGGGGTCATTGCCCGCAAGGGAGTGCATGAACCGTGCTATACCGGTTTAAAGGCCGTTGACGCCATGACACCTGTCGGACGGGGACAGCGGGAATTGATTATCGGTGACCGCCAGATCGGTAAAACAGCCTGCGCCATTGATGCAATTTTAGCCCAGAAGGAAACGGATGTTTTTTGCATCTATGTGGCCTGTGGTCAGAAAAAATCCACCGTGGCCCAGGTGCATGCCGTTCTTGAAAAAAATGGCGCCATGGAATACACCACCATCGTATCCGCCTGTGCCAGTGACCCGGCAACCCTGCAGTTTATCGCGCCTTATGCCGGCTGCGCCATGGGAGAGTATTTTCGCGATAAAGGCCAGCATGCGCTGATTATCTATGACGATCTTTCAAAACAGGCGGCTGCTTACCGGCAGGTATCGCTCCTGCTGAGACGTCCACCGGGCCGTGAAGCCTATCCGGGCGATATTTTTTATAACCATTCACGTCTGCTGGAACGAGCCGCCAAATTAAATGACGAGCTTGGCGCGGGATCGCTGACGGCACTGCCGATTATCGAAACCCAGGCTGGTGACGTGTCCGCTTATATCCCGACCAATGTTATCTCAATTACCGACGGTCAGATCTACCTTGAACCGGGATTATTCTTTGCCGGGGTCAGACCTTCGATTAATGTCGGTCTTTCGGTGTCCCGGGTCGGGGGAGCCGCGCAGGTCAAAGCCATGAAGCAGGTGGCCGGTACTCTGCGCCTGGATCTGGCGCAATTTAGGGAACTGGAAGCGTTCGCGGCCTTCGGCAGCGACCTGGATGCTGCAACTCAGCGACAGTTAACGCGTGGTGCCAGACTGGTTGAAATTCTGAAGCAACCCCAGTATCAGCCGCTGCCGATGGAGAAGCAGGTTGCCATCCTTTATGCCGGAACCAAAGGACATCTTGATCAATATCCAATCGATGTTCTGGCAAAATATGAGGCTGGTCTGTATACCTTTATTGAAGACCGGTACCCGCAAATTTTTTCCGAACTCAAAGAAAAGGAAGAGATCTCCGACGATCTGGATAAATTGATGGCCGAGGCTTTGAATGCCTATGGCGACGAGTTTAAGGATACGATCAAGTAAAATCGAGTTACGAGTTGCGTGTCCCGCGTTACGCGGGAAGACCGGCTAAGCTGACCCCGCACACCGAATCTCGTAACTCGCACCCCGAATCACGCAACACGCGAGAAGGTTGAACTATGCCAAGCTTAAAAGATGTCCAGAATAAAATTTCTGCGGTTAAGAAAACCAAGCAGATCACCAAGGCTATGAATATGGTCGCTACCTCGAGATTGCGTGGTGCCCAGGCGAATATGCAAAACTTTCGCCCTTATGCCGCAAAGTTTTCGGAGGTATTGGGCAGCCTGGCTGAAAAGTCCGGTGATGAAGCCAGCCCGTTGCTGATGCCGCGCGAGGAAGTCAAGAAAATCCATATCGTCTTGTGTACTTCCGATCGCGGACTGTGTGGCGGCTTTAATGTCAATCTGATTGACAAGGCGAATTCCTTTGCTAAGGAAAAAGCCGGTGGTGATACGGAGATTTCCTTGACCAATTTCGGCAGAAGGGGTCGGGACTGGTGCCGCAAGGAAAAATTTAACATTATCGATGAGCACATCGGCGTCGTCGGAACCACCTTCGGCTTCAATGTGTCGGCCACTGCCGGACGAAAACTGGTAGACGGGTACCTGGATGGCGACTACGATGAGGTCTATGTTATTTTTTCCGAGTTTATCAGTATGGGCAGGCAGACACCGACGGTTAAACAGCTCCTTCCGATACCGCCCATCGAAACTGCCGAGGATGCAGCAGCAGACGACAGCGGGGATTATCAGGCTGAACATATTTGTGAACCCTCCCCTGACAGTCTATTAGGGGGGTTGCTTCCACGAAGTGTCCATGTACAGTTGCACAGTGCTCTGCTGGAAACATCCACCAGTGAACATGCCGCACGGATGGCTGCCATGGACAACGCCACCAAGGCATGCAATGATTTTATTGAAAATCTGACGTTACTGTATAATAAAGCCCGGCAGGCGGCCATTACGGCAGAGTTGATGGATATCGTTGGCGGCGCCGAAGCGTTGAAGGGATAGTTAATAGTTAGTCGTTAATTGTTATTTGTTAATCGGTCTCATTTCCCGGTCTTATGCAAATTCTTATACGAATAACAAATAACGAATAACAAATAACCAATTTGGAGGTCTATAAATGGGAGAAAACATCGGGACTATCACGCAGGTTATGGGACCTGTTGTTGACGTAGAATTTGAACAGGGTAATCTGCCCACAATTTATACGGCACTTAGGATCAGCAACCCCGCAATAAATGATGAAGAGGGCAACTTGGTTGTCGAGGTCGCGCAGCATCTGGGTGATAATGTGGTCAGAACCATTGCCATGGATGTAACCGACGGTCTAACGCGAGGGCAGCAAGTAAAAGATACGGGTAATCAGATTATGATGCCGGTGGGCGAAGCCGGCCTTGGGCGCGTACTGAACGTGGTCGGTCGACCGGTTGATGGTTTGGGGCCGGTAAGCCAGGAAAAGATGATGCCGATCCATCGTGAAGCACCCAAATTTACCGAGCAGGACACCACCGTCCGTGTTCTTGAAACCGGGATTAAGGTTATCGACTTGCTGGTCCCGTTTCCGCGCGGCGGGAAAATGGGCCTCTTCGGCGGTGCCGGTGTCGGAAAAACCGTCATTATGATGGAGATGGTCAACAACATCGCCCTGCAGCACGGTGGTATTTCGGTATTTGCGGGTGTCGGTGAACGGACCCGCGAAGGCAATGACCTGTATCATGAGATGAAGGAAGCCGGCGTTCTTCCAAAGGCGGCTTTGATCTATGGGCAGATGACCGAACCGCCCGGAGCAAGGGCGCGGGTTGCGCTTTCGGCTCTGACGGCTGCTGAATACTACCGTGATGTTGAGGGGCAGGATGTGCTTATCTTTATCGATAACATTTTCCGCTTTACCCAGGCCGGTTCCGAGGTTTCGGCACTTCTCGGACGGATGCCTTCGGCAGTTGGTTACCAACCGACATTGGCCGTTGACCTTGGGGAACTACAGGAGCGAATCACGTCGACTGATAAAGGATCGATTACCGCCGTACAGTGTGTGTATGTGCCGGCCGACGACTTAACCGACCCGGCACCCGCCACCACATTTGCTCACCTTGACGGTACCGTGGTGCTTTCACGGAAACTGGTTGAAAAAGGCATTTATCCGTCCGTGGATCCGCTTGATTCAACATCCCGGATCCTTGATGCCGCTTATATTGGTGACGAGCATTATGATGTTGCTCGCCAGGTACAGATAATCCTGCAAAAATACACCGAGTTGCAGGATATTATCGCAATTCTGGGAATTGATGAACTGGCAGATGAAGATAAGATCACGGTTGCCAGGGCCCGGAAACTGGAAAGATTTCTGTCACAGCCGTTTCATGTTGCAGAAGTGTTTACCAACACGCCCGGTGCCTACGTCAAGATTGAAGATAACATCCGAGGGTTCAAAGAAATCATAGAGGGTAAACACGATGATCTCCCGGAGCAGGCGTTCCATATGGTGGGAGGCATCGAGGACGTAATTGAAAAAGCCAAAAAACTGGCTGCTGAATAATTCAATTCAGACAACGCACAAGAACATTGATTAAGGGAACCAAATGGCTGATAATATAAGGTTAGAAGTTGTTACCCCGGAGAAGGAAGTTGTCAACGATCTGGCACAAATCGTTATGGCACCCGGCAGCATGGGGGAATTCGGCGTGCTTTCCGGTCACACCCCTTTTATGACTTCATTAAACACCGGTGCCATTCACTACCGGGATGAGAGCGGCAAGGACCAGTTCGTTTTTGTCAGTGGTGGATTTGCTGAAGCGCTGCCGGATAAGGTAACGGTTTTGGCGGAATCTGCTGAAAGAATGGAAGATATTGATATTGACCGGGCCAAAGCGGCGGTGGAGCGCGCCGAACAAAGGCTGGCAGACCGTTCCATGGAAAATATCGATTTTATCCGGGCCAAGGCCGCACTTGAAAGGTCGCTGGTTCGCTTAAAACTGGTCGGGGGCGCGTCTTAGCCCGCCTTTGTTTTGCCGCTAAGTCTTTTTTCGACGTGTACACAAAGCAGGAATATTGTATAATGAAGGGTAAACCACCTCGTTGGTTTGCCCTTTCTTTTTATTGCATGGGTCTGATTCATCGGCACATCCGGTTAATTAGGCCGGATTTACGTATGTGCTTGAATATTGATAAATCGCAAATCGCAAGCACCAAATCACAAATGGTTCGACAAGCCGTTCGACAGGCTCACGGTCCTGAGCAAAGTCGAAGGACTCACCACTCTGAGCCAGGTCGAAGGGTAAATCTCAAATTCCAATAATCAATTACCAAAGCAAATTTGGAATTTGGAATTTGTTATTTGGAAATTCTGGTCCGGATGTGAATTTATTTTAATCAGCAAATTATGATAGAGGTCTATATGAGAAAAAACGTTGCGGTGATAATATTGGCTGCGGGTATGGGTACGCGCATGAAATCGGACAAAGCCAAGGTGCTTCACGAAATTCAGGGAAGGCCCATGATACTTTATGTTGTTGAAACCGCAAGAAAGATTGCCGGTGATGATGTCATCGTGGTTATCGGCAATCAGGCCCAGGAGGTTCGGTCAATCATATCCGATACCGCCGAGTTGTTTTTTGCTTACCAGGAACAACAACTCGGCACCGGGCATGCAGTTCTGTGCGCCTTGCCGAAAATTCCCGAGCATTGTGATCATGTAATCATCTTATGTGGCGATGCGCCGCTTATTCAACCCGAAACGATCGCTGCGCTTTTGGAGGATCATTTGGAGGCCCGGCGCGATGTTTCGCTTCTGGCGGTGGAAATGGACAATCCCTTTGGTTATGGTCGCATTGTGCTTGATCACAACAGGCAGATAGCTGCAATTATTGAAGAAGCGGATGCTAGTGCCGATCAGAAGTTGATCAAATTGATTAATTCCGGCATCTATTGTATCGACAAAGCGTTTTTATCGGAGGCACTGCCTCAAATTCGCGCGGACAACGCCCAGGGTGAACTCTATTTGACGGATATCATGTCCATTGGCTATCAGGAAAAAAGGAACATGGGGGTTGTGGTTGGGACCAATTGTCAGCAAATAATAGGCATCAACACCTGCCGGGATCTGGCAATAGTGGATGAAATCATGAAATCACGCTGACGGATTATTTCTTGACTTTATGATATATTACAGATTATATTGAATTTAATTTATGATGGGGTAAGCATCTTGGATAATGTGTTCATATTGAAACAGTTTGAGGAAATTGAGCAAAGAGTCGGAAAATTAATTGAAATTTGCAATGCCCTGGAGGCAACCAATTTAGACCAAAAAAAAAAAATTAAAAGCTTAGAGGAGGAGATCCAAGGTAAGGTTGAGGCGGAAAGAAGATACGCTGAGGAAAAAGCCTTGATACGATCAAAAATCGATGGTTTGCTGGTCAAACTCGATGAAGTTTCAAAAGGATAGCATTTACGGCCGGCATGGTATAGGTACTGGAAAGGTAGACTTCAATACGTATTGGACAAACTTGTCACCATAGAGCTTTTTGGACAGACGCATACGTTTAAAGCCAAATCGGAGGTTACCAAGGCAAAGGCGGTCGCTGATCTTTTGGTCAAAGAAGTGAGCCGAATTGAAGATCAGCAGGCGAATCAATCATCAAATATGTCAAAACTAACTATTTTAATGTTAGCTGCACTGAATATTGCCAATGAAAATATGGAATTGAAAAGGAATCACTCCAAATTGTTAGATGATGTTACGGACCGGACGACTAACCTGATTCATACATTGGATAACAGCGTGCAGTAAATGGTAACCCCTATTTTATGAATTGAATTCGGATATATGTGATCCGTTAATTACCACGAATACCTTCTCTACCACCTGTACCGGCCGAACCTATCCGAATCCGTCAGTGGACTTTCCGGGATTAATTATTCGGTGAAGGTAGTTAAATAACAGCAAGTACTGTTGCCCCTGCCATGTTCGTGATTGGAAGATATTCTTTGACCCAACAGCTTTGAAAACGGGAGCCATCCCTGGTTTCGGTGTGCATGTTCTGAATATGCAGAAAAGCCTAAAGAAGCTAAACGGTGCCCACTTTGAACCATAGGTTCAAAGACCTGACAACACGGCATTTTGGTGGGGGTTCTTCCTTCCCCATCTCCATTGGATGGCAGCTTAAAATCGGCTTTCTTTCCCTCAGCATTCGCCTGCAGATATCTTATCCCCGATTACCTCATTTTAAATTGATTTAAGTGACTTGGTGATCCATGCGTACTTCAGGTTTTAAATAACCGGGGAGAAATATAATGAATGATTATAGTATCTTAATCGGCATCGGCTGTTTTATTGCCGGTTTGCTAATCGCCTACTGGTTAAAAAGCAAAATTGCATCCCAGAAGGTCAAGGCGGCTGAAGGGGAGGCTGCCCGCTTCGTCGAAGAATCCCAGAAAAAGGCGGAGACACTATTAAAAGAAGCAGATTTGGAGGTCAAAGACAGGCTTTTTAAGTTAAAAAGCGAATTCGATGCCGAAACTAAGGAAACCCGGGCTGAGCTGAAAAAAAGAGAAGCCCGCCTGATGAAAAAAGAAGAGAATATTGATCATAAGATTGAGCAATTTGAACGGCGGGATCGTGAATTGGGACGCAAGGAAAGGCATCTGACCAAAAGAGAGGGGAAGCTCGAGCGCAAGGAACTGGAATACAACGAATTGCTTGAAGAACAAAAAAGACAGCTGGAGAAAATATCCGGCTTGACAGCCGACCAGGCCAAGGAACTGTTGATTCGAGCCATGGAAAATGAAGCCCGCTACGAGGGTGCCAAATTTATCAAGAAAATCGAGAATGAAACGAAAGAGCAGGCTGATAAAAAGGCCAAAAAAATTCTGGCTACCGCGATTCAGCGATATGCCGGAGATTTTGTAGCCGAGAGAACCGTGTCCGTGGTCCAGTTGCCCAGCGATGAGATGAAGGGGCGGATTATCGGACGCGAAGGCCGCAATATTCGAGCCCTTGAGGCGGCCACCGGAATCGATCTGATCATTGACGACACGCCGGAAGCGGTCATCCTGTCGGGCTTTAATCCGGTCCGACGGGAGGTTGCACGCCTTTCGTTGATGCGGTTGATTTCCGACGGCAGAATTCACCCGGCCCGCATCGAGGATGTCGTCAAAAAGGTCGGCCAGGAAGTCGACACGGCCATCAAAGAAGCCGGCGAACAGGCAGCCTTTGATTTGGGTGTGCACGGCATCCACAATGAATTAATCAAGTTTATCGGTCGCTTGAAATTTCGAACCAGCTATGCCCAGAATGTTTTGCAGCATTCGGTCGAAGTTGGTTTTCTGGCGGGGGTTATGGCCTCCGAGCTGGGATTGAATGTCAAAATGGCACGGCGAATGGGATTGCTGCATGATATCGGCAAAGCTGTTGATCACGAAGTTGAAGGGCCCCATGCCGTCATCGGCTCCAGGCTGGCTAAAAAATTCGGTGAATCCCCCAAAGTCGTGCATGCCGTTTCCGCCCATCATGAAGATGTGACGCCGAATTCAGTGTATGCGTTGCTGGTCCAGGCTGCGGACGGTCTGTCGGGAGCCAGGCCCGGTGCGCGTAAGGAACTGCTGGAAAATTATATCAAGCGCCTGGAGGATCTTGAAAACATTGCGAACTCGTTCAAAGGTGTTGCCAATACCTATGCTATCCAAGCCGGTCGAGAGCTGCGGGTGATTGTTGAAAGCAATAAAATTTCCGATGAGGAAGCCGTTTTTCTCAGCCGGGATGTTGTAAAAAAGATCGAAGAATCCTTAACTTTTCCCGGTCAGATAAAGGTGACGGTAATCCGGGAGACCCGGGCGGTGGAGTACGCGAATAAGTAGGTTTGTCCGTTAGCCTGTTAACCCGTTAGCCCGTTGGCCCGTTTGTCGGTTGACTCGTAAGCCGGTTTGGCCGGTTACAGGCAAACACCCGGATCAGAAACAGAAATCTTGTTGCTTTTTCGGGCTCAACCGGCTAACTGGCGAACCGGATAATCCAACAATGCCCCTGTCTTATAAAGTTATTTCTCAATAAATACCGGTTTAATAGTTCTTAAAAAGGTTTTATATTTATGCCGAACGTAATTGATATTTTAAAGGAACGCGGTTTCGTCGAGCAGACGACCCACGATCAGGAGTTAAATGAATATGTCGAGCAGGGAAGTATAACCTGTTATATCGGATTTGATCCGACGGCCGCCAGTCTGCATATCGGGAGTCTGATTCCGATCATGTCTCTGGCACATATGCAGCGAAACGGGCATCGGCCGATTGCACTGGTGGGCGGTGGAACCGGTATGGTCGGAGATCCGTCCGGAAAAACCGAAATGCGGAAGTTGTTGACACTCGAAGCCCTGGCCGAAAATGAACAGGGCATTAAAAAGCAACTTTCCCATTTTCTCGATTTCAGTCAAGACCGTGCCTTGATGCTGAACAATGCCGACTGGCTGACGAAATTGGAGTATATTCCTTTCCTGCGGGATTATGGCCGCCACTTTTCGGTCAACCGTATGATTAAAGCCGAAAGTTATAAAATTCGGCTCGATTCGGAAGAAGGCTTAAGCTTTATCGAATTTAATTACATGGTTTTACAGGCCTATGACTTTTTGGAATTGTGTCGACGGCACGACTGCCGGCTGCAGATGGGTGGCAGTGATCAGTGGGGCAACATCGTGGCCGGGGTTGATCTCAATCGCCGGGTGCACCAGAAAACAGCCTTCGGTGTGACCTTTCCCTTAATTACGACCAGCAGCGGTGAAAAAATGGGTAAAACCGTCAAGGGGGCCGTTTGGCTGGATTCCGAGAGAACTTCTCCCTACGACTATTACCAGTTTTGGGTCAATACCGATGATCGGGATGTGGCCCGGTTCCTGGCCCTTTTTACATTTTTGCCCATGCAGGAAATTCGC
>Ga0209637_1000304_pt1 | contig 17398 bp, 18 predicted proteins | sample OlaalgELextract3_2_FD_187379 | JGI IMG/M metagenome (GOLD analysis project Ga0209637, IMG submission 187379) | Olavius algarvensis symbiont microbial communities from Tuscany, Italy - Type G ELBA extract 3 (SPAdes) (version 2) | ecosystem: Host-associated > Annelida > Digestive system >... | reverse complement strand
CCTAGCGGTCAAATTTTTATATGTAGCCATAGTACCTGCAAATGCCTGCCAGCATACCAAATTTCAACTTTCGGGGTTACGGGCTTAAGGGATTGGGGTTAAGGGGTTAAAGTTAAGGGGTTAAGGGGTTGAGATTAAGGGGTTAAGGTTAAGGGGCCAAGGGGTTAAGGTTAAGGGGTTCCGGCGTGGTCGTGCTGGCATCTAGCAAACGGAAATAAGACATGTCGCAGGCTATTCACGCGTGTCATTTTTTAAGAATTTTGGGGCGCGTGGATCTCAGGGGTTTGTAGGCCAAAGTTCACCAAACGTGGCATACGTTGTAGAGAAACCATCTGTGCTTAACAAGTTTTTTTCAGAATTACAATATTCTGCCGCGTTCGGGCGTGAGAGCAGAAAGTTTGCGGGCGGGGTCTGAAAATATGCGAAATTTCGTCACTTTTTGGCCCACCCTGTAGTTTAAGGATGACCAGGAAAAAATCCAAGTAGTAACTTCTTCAATGACACTCAAGGTCCACCACGTGTAAAACTTTCGCGAACCTCCGTTCACCAGGGCCGGAGAATAAGGCGGCCATAAAAAAATAAATAAACATTGGCAAAATATAACATGGTCGCCCGCTTACGCTGAGCGGGCGCCCATAATAATAACCAGATTTATTGCAGATGGTAAGGTTGTTTATTAGTGAGTGAGACGGGAGACGGGAGATGCGATTGGCTTCAGACAACAGCTGAGCACGACGTCGTGTAAAGCATTTGAGCTGGAGATCACCTTGAATTATCCTGTACACACTTTAACAGAGAATGGCAGTTTCATACGAAATCTCACGGGCTGATAGGTGCTTTTTTGGCTTGTCCACCTGACTCAGCACAATGTCCTCCACTGCTACGCGACGAACGCGGTCTTCCGCTGCCTGGTTACCAGATTGCGGATTTTCTCCAGCAGACTGTCGATGCTTCCAAGTTTCCAACTCCTGTCTGCCAATTCATTCAACAGTCCTTAGTCTTTGTGCATCATACTGCTTTGACAGATAGAGATTTGTAATCAGAATCGCATGTTCCTGTGAAATTTTCATGATTTCGTTTAATTTTTACTGATATTTAGGTCTTGACAGTTTCCCAAAGTAAAGTAGGTGCACAAAATAGGTGAGGTAGGAAAATAAAAATATCTGTCGACGGCCTACACTCTTGGTAATAAGTGTGCCAAAAATTGTTGTAAACGGACAATTCCAGTTTAACTTATCGTCGAAGACGTGCATGGTCACATGTTTTTTTGGAACACAGTGTAGTATTTCATTGAAACTAAGTCTGTATCTCGTACCGTTTCTGGCGTGACCTTGAAACTCGGAGTAGCGGTCTTTAAAGATCATTGGAAATGGCGTCGTTCGATAGACCATACGACTTTTTATTGGTCCGCTATTGTATATATAGCTCTATCTGGTACTGATTTTGAGCTATACTGGACGTTGAAAAAATATCGTGACCTAGAAATCTAAATTAGAGGTCACTGAAGGTCATTCAAACTGATACCATTCATGCGGTTTCCTATTTGCCTTCCATAGTAACTATGGCCGTATCTTTAACAGTTTATGACATCTGATATTCAGCGTCAAAGTATAGCGTGACCTTGAAAACTGGGTGAAGCGATCGCGATTTTTTACCAATATATGGCTTTATCTCGGAAATGATGCCAGTTAGAGCCACAGTTACTATGGAAGGCGAATATGAAACCGTAGCCAAGCTTTCAAACTGTGCATGCCATGTCCATGACAATTAGTTACCCCTAAAAACCTATATTTCAAGGTCACAACATTTCTCAATGCCAAATAACTCGAAAATGGTACAAGATAGAGATACTTACGATGGCAAACCAACAGTAAGTCGCATAATGATCTATCGAACGGTGCCGTATTCAGCGACCTTGAACGACCCTTACCCCCGACTTCAAGTCGTGCCATTATTTGATGCTGAATATCTCCGAAACGGTACGAGATACAGATATAGCATAAACGGAATACTACTAGGGTCTTAAACACGCCCTACTCTAGGGTGTCATTTCAAATAACCGTGAGTGATCTAGAGTGAGTTAGCGAAATATTTAATGACATGAAGCGTCGTGTTGTCTCTCTGCGATAGCCGAGCTTCTTGTTCATACCCCGTTAGGATGTTCCAGTGCAACATAGTGTTTGGTACGGAAAAACTGGGAAAACAAGAAGCTTAGCTGTCGCATAGTTTGAGGATATGTTTCGTCAGAATACCGGCGTATGACAGACAGACAGACAGACAGACATCAGACAGACGGACGGACAGATGGACAGACAGACATGTTGCCATTATTCTCTTAAGGGGTGTTTATAGCGACACAACTCAACTGAACTCAACGGTCCGTTTAAGACGTCATGAAAAAGCACGACTGACTTGCTTCGCGCTGATTGGCTGTACGTTTCAACTGGATCAGTTGAGTCGAGTTGAGTTGTGTCGCTATAAACGGGCCTTTAGGATTAACATTTAGCATAGTGGCGCGAGAAGTCAACCAGTGGCGTAATTATAGGATTTCAGTAAAGAGAAGGCGATGCGCCGTTGGCGTCAAGGGGAGGGGTGTGGTGGAGGGGGCTGGGCAGCTCCCCAGAAAAAAACATTTTTTCCCCAAAATGATAAGTTTGGGCGCATTATTCCGCAATTTTTAACAGGCAGAAAACACGGAAGCCATGGTACACGGATTTTACAGTTCAATCGCGAAATTACAAAGCTTATACATAAACAGTGCCAAAATCATCCAAACATTCACGATGAGACCAAGGTGGCGGTTGCACTATCGCCCCCTGAATACGCCATTGAAGTCATTGCAGCACAGCGGAGCTGGTGATTGTCACGCCTGAATGCATTTCGCATGCAGGCGACAGCCACGTCAGCCTGCTAGTATGCAGATCGCAGAGATGCTGACTGCTGATAGCCATAGTTACTATGGTTACACACAACTCCGCACACCAAATGCATGTAGGCCAACGTTGTACTCAATAGGTCTAAGCCCGTAAGCTGAATTTCTGTCATTCATAAACTGAATAATAGCCTATGACTTGAAATCAGTAGGCCTATCCACGAGGCAATGCAATACAGACAGGACTTGCAATCCCTTGAAAAGTTGAAATCTTATAAAATTTTGTGTTTTTGATGGTTCCTAGAGGTTCATCTTTTAGCCAAATTTAAACATTATAGGTACAGAAATATGGGCTTACTATAAACTACCCTCTAACGGGCGAATCCAATTGAGCGATTTTTAAAATAACAAAATTTGGCATGGGGAGGAAGTCCCAGGTCCGCACCCTGGTGCCAATACCGTTCTTGCTTTAGAAATGTGGGCTTATACTACCCGCGAAATCGCCTATAGTTAGGTATGGAAAAGTCGCGATTTTCGAAAATTGTCAAGCTTTATCTGGAAAATGACGTAAGATAGGACCATAGTTACTATAAAATGCGAATGGGAAACCGCATTAAAAGATTTCGACAATTATCATTTCGTATCACCTTGAGTGATCTTGAGTGACTTAGCAAAATATTCAGTGACAGCTTGTTTTCACACCTACTGCTCATCAAAAACAAGCGTGGTGACCTATCCGACGTTAATATGTATCGTGGTAGCCTATGCCTCTATCTTGCATCGTTTAAAAGTTATATACTTCAAAGATAGATGTATTAACGTCGCCACAAGTGCAACATATTTGAAAGTATGGCAGATTCCCCTGTGGGCTTACAGGCGCCAAAATCGGTAATTAGGGCCTACCGGCCGGTATTGTTTTAGTCAGTGGTTCAAAATGTTTTTTTTCGCCTTGCAGGGGCGACACCCTCAGGGGCAACTCGTTTGCAGTATTTTTTAACGAAATTCTCAGCGTTTGTATGCGTCTTATAGGTAGCTATTAAGTTTTTAGTTTGGTCGCTTTCGGGGAACAAACAACCAAGTTATAAGCATTTTCCCTCAGTGGAAGCATTTTTCCAACAAATTTTCGCCTCACCGCATGAAAATGCGTATAGCTTGCTTGATTGTCCCAGGGCCGGCGCTAACTTTTCGTCAGTGAAGGTGCTGAGCAAAGAGGTTCTGACCAAAGAATCTTAAGTCCCGGTAAATGAACCAATTTAAAGCGGCAAATCTAGGATTTACGAAGTAGGGAGTCCAAGTCAGGTGTAAAGCGAGGCGCCGTATACGCGCGGAGATCGAGGCGTCGAAAGGGGAGAGAAAGGGATGGGATGTCCCCTTCCCACCCCTCCCCAGCCATTGGGGGTCTGGGGTAGCGACGTACGCTCCCACAGCGGCGGAGCCCCGACAGAAAACAGGTTTTGGTGCATTTTAGGTTGATGATAATGCAGATCCACGTTGACTGTAACTTTGACTTCCTATCTATTTCGGAGACAGCAGGGGGTTCCAAAAGTGGGGGCTCAAATCCGAGGTTAGGGGTCACGCTAAGTGGTTGAAAAAGTGCCATTTAAATTTAGGGTTAGGCTTTCTCTTGATTTTTAATACTAACTATAGGCTTTACGACACACTGTTTAACCAACAGTTTTACAAACATGACCAACCAACGATCTCAGAGCACTTTTGTGACACATAAAAAGGTGCCTGTAGGCATATTTGAAAAGTCATGAATTAAGAGCCTGTGTTTAACCAATCAACATTATTTGCACTTCAGTGTGTATTGCAGTTTGCCACGTTAGGCATAAGTACTATCCGGAGACTTCATTCTTCATATCCAGTTCATTTCGCGTCAAAACTAACCCATAATCCAGCCCAGCCCACGCGATTTGTCCAAGTAAAGTTGCTGTGCTGCTATGTTCTACAAGTAGCCCTGCTGGCGCAGAGAGGCCGCGCGATGTTTCGTGTCTCAGTCAGTAGCTTCAATATTACAACACGTCCAAGCTCGAGCGCAAGTTCCGCTTCAGATTTACCGCTGTGTACCGGTACAATTCAAATCTGTTCTGTTCTCTTTTTCTTGTCGTGGTCACCCATGCTGGCTGTGATAAACAAGATTTACTGATACGTGGTGGTCTGTGCGGTAAAGTGCACGGTGGACCGTCGCATTTGTCGTTCGCAATGCAGCAGTCATCAATCCCATAGCCAGATATTCGTCGATAATCCCGATTTTTGCCTACCCCACCTGCATTCGACGCCCCATTAGGAGGTCCCCGTCGAAATGTTAGGTCCCCGTCGAAATATTGCCATAATATTTGACGTAGAAAAACTAGAATGGTGTGGTTACCCGACGCTGAAAAAATTTGGAAGATATGTTTATTCGTTTCGACAGAATACAGGAACGTGAGATACCCAGACAGATGGACAGACACCGCATGCATGACGTCGCGGGCCGCGCTTGCATAGCATCGCGTGGAAAACCCGAAGCGAAAAAGCTACGTCAGATATACGAATCGGACGTAAAAAATTATACCAGTGAAAAGGGCGGCCGGACCCCCATAACCCGAGCTATGGATTCGCCATGCAATGACACAGTAACTTATGTTTTACAAGAAGCTCAGCTGCTGCAAAGAGGCCGCGCGACGCTCCGTGTCATTGAAAATCTTGCTGTCACCCAAAATCGCTCAAGGCCATTCTGTTAGTATTTCACTGTAACGATGTCTCTATCTCTTACCGTTTCTGAGATATTCAACTTTGAATACTGGCACGCCCTTGAAATCTCGGTTAGGGGTCACTGAAGTCTGAAGGTCATTGAAATGACACCATTAGAGGTATCGTCTATGAGTTCCTATTGGCGTGTCATATGGCCCTATCTTCTATCATTTCGTGCGCCAAACAAGTACTAACATAATGTACTCTAGTACAAACTCAACGTAACCTTGAAGTCTATCGACTACAACGTTGCTATGACATTCATTCTTAATATTAATAATAATAATAATAATAATAATAATAAAAATAACTCAAAATCACGATTTTTTTATATCCTACCTGAATTTGATGACCCGTTTAGGGAGTTCCCGTCGAAATATTGCCATAATGTTTGCCACGAAAAAACCCAGAATGATAGAATTGTGACGATACATTTAGATGCCACGATACAATATTGTCGTGTGACGGGCGAACAGATGACAGACATGACGTACTGACAGACACCTTGCGTCCACGCTATGCATACACGTCACGCGGTAAAAACTGGTCAAAACTTGTCAATCGGAAGCTGCCGTGGTAATTGAACATTTTTCATATGACAAGACTGCCACGTTAACGCAAAAACTGATGTGTCATGGACCTAGCTATCTTAACAATTTTATCTCTGTTCAACCCCCTCGCAGTACCAACTCCGCATTCGTTGTCACTCTTTCTCGCCCACCAACCATCTCATCATTGAAAATCACAGATCGCTCATTCAGATATGCATCACCCCGTCTCTGGAATCAACTCCCTGGTTCATTGCGTCAGCATCGCCAGTCATGTCTCGACTCACCTCGTCAGTTACGTGTCAGCTCATCTCTGTCATCATCACCACTCTCATCACCCATTACTTCTTCACTCTTTCACTCAAGGCTCAAAACCTACCTTTTAGACAAGTCCTTCCCACCTTAATACTTCTTCTAACCTGTACTGCCTTCACGATCATGTGACCGGACCGGACTTATCATGCTTCTCGATTTATTTTTAGTTCGTTTTTTGTAATATTTTTTGTTTGTCCCGTGTGGTGGACTAAGCTGGCTACATGTCAGCTTTTTACTGCATGTTAAATACACAATATCGAATCATACGGTCCATTTTCAAAAATAATTTCGGCGACTTTGTCCGAAAATAAGTGTAACCTCATTTTCCGGTCTTTGTATCTATAATGAAGGATGACATTGTGGTCACTTTAGGTACTGTAAACGGTTTCATTTAGAACGCTTGATAGTGTTACCAAAATGAGATTGCTCATATCATATTGTTATAGTTTATACGGGTGCGTTATCTGGGATATTACCAGTGCTCATGTTGAAAAAGTCTGTAGCGCTTGGAGAGCTGGAGTGCGTCGTGTTTGGGGCTTTCCGCTTAATACTCAAAATGTGTTGATACCTCTGATTGTCTTTATATGATGAGATACGGAAGCGCATGCTGACCTTTATTCAGAGTTGCTTACTAAGTGAAAGTGATCTTGTTAGTTTTGTCACACGGCATGCAGTCTGGTTTGGCCGTATGTCCTCTCCAGTGGGTAGAAATGCATTCCATTGCTGCCATCGGTTTGATGTTCTTCTGGACAAGTTACTTTATGTTACTCCCCGTTTTGTATATGATTTCTGTATTTCGAAAGTTGACAGTGAATATGTGCACTTAGCTTACTCATTGCTTGAACTTGTTTTTGTTCGATCAGGGTCATTTTCAGTAAAGACTTTGCTGACACAGACATTCAGACTATGATTGATGCGTTGTGCACTGCTTAACTGTATTCTGATAATCTAATGTAGTAGTTTAGTGTAGTTTTAAATGTGTTTTTATTCTGTGTTTTATTTTTTCCTTGTCTTTTTTTCATTTTCTTTTTATTGTGTACCTTGTGTACCATTTCATAATGAATATATTAATGTATCTCAAATTCTCAACAATGTATCTCAAGTCAATTATAGCAATTATATCTGCTATCATATTCGACCGGAAGGACAGGTATGTGATGCTGAGCGCGACCTGTTAGCGATGGCTTTTTACTTGGTTTGCGAATAATGTAATAAATTTGTCATGGTACAAATAATTGTATAGTAGAATTGCAACGTGATGCGTGCGCTAAAGATCTCGGAGTAGTTGATGACAAATTAAATTTTAGTCAGCACATCTCTGAGAGAATCAATATGCTGTGGCTGATAAGAAGGAATTTCCGAAACATAGGCCCTACGGCATTTCGCGTTGTTACAAACACTCTGCAGCTATTAACTGGAACTATTTACCGTATGACATTAGAGACTGTAGCTCTGTTAGCGTTTTTAAGCGTAAACTTAAAAGTCATCTTTTTAGCATTGCCTATATTGCCTAGTCACATGTCACCCCAGCGCCTACGAATAACTTTTTTTTGTTACATATGGCGCTTTATAAGTTTTTATATTGTATTGTATTGTATTGTATTTGTTTTGATATATAAGCATCTAGTGAGATCACATTTGGAATACAATAACTCTGTCTGGGCACCTTACAGGAAATCCGATATAGATAAGCTCGAGAAAGTGCAAAAGAGGGCTACAAAAATGATACAAGGAATGGGGAATTTTAAGTACCCAGAGAGACTGAGGCAATTAGAGCTCCCGACTTTGGCTTACCGAAGGAATAGGGGAGACATCGTAACTTATAAGCTGCTATCTGGATTATACGATAAGCAGGTTACACTTCAGTTGGATATGGCTACCATAGGACAACATCATACGAGAGGTAATAGCCGGAAACTAACAGTTACGAGATGTAGATTTGACTTAAGAAAGTATTGTTTTACTAACCGAATTGTTAACATGTGGAATAGTTCACCAGATAATGTGATTCTTGCAGATAATGTAAACCAGTTTAAGAACCCTCTTGATAAGCATTGGAAAATGCATGATATTGTATTTAATTATCGCGCCGACTCTGCTGAAACCGGAGGTCTGGCATGAGATGATTAGAATTGTTAAAATTAAAGGGTTTAAGTGACTTAATTTTTTTTCATAAAGATGTGGACATAGAGGCAGTAGCCTGTGTCCATAATCTTCAGTACAGGTCAGTACAGGTGGTATGCATATTCGCGCGATTACGTAATGTTTGCCGATGCTCGTTCGCTGGCCTGTAGTCACTGCTCTCAGCGGTCTAGCTGGCACGTGACCGGGCATGCGCACCTGTATACATTCCATTGTCTTGCAACTGATGGCGACTTCGTGGTGCAATTAGAATGCAAAGATTTTTACCCGCCATTCGCTCGTTAGAGCGAAGGGCGAGGTATTTGTTTTACTGTATGTTTTTTTTTGTTTTGTATGTTTTTTTTGTTAGGTCAACGATTTCTCGACAACCCGCGGGCCGATTCACGCCAAAGTTTGCATGCGGGCGTACTCTGGTTCCGGATTGGGGGTTAGCGGCATCCGGGGGGGGGGGGGGGCGGAAAAAGGGGTAAATAATATTTTCGTTACTATAGGAGTCAATAAGGAATTTTTGCATTTTGGTGGTTTTTGAGCGATATCTCAGCAACGCGTGGACGGATCCACACCAAATTTTATTTTTGTGTAGGGACAATGTCTGCCGATGTGCCCCTCCCCCTCTGGCGTCCATCGGTGCCTGAGGGGCGGGGGGAGGGGGAGTTAAAAACTCGTAAATGGGGGGTGGTCTCATTCGTGCTGCGGACAGCTACCATTTCTATTTTTCTCAGCGTTGCCAAATATGGTTCAATATGTAGGGCACAGACCAGCGCACAGTCTGGTGTAGAACCGTTAAGGTCGGCCAAGGCATTTCTACACGGTGGACCAAAAAGTTCGAAAAAATTTCGAATTTTCACCATTTCGAGACTTTACGTCTCTATATCTCAGAAACTATTAAAAATAGTCTCATATAAGCAGCGTACGGAAAAAAGCTTTATCTCTCCCCTATTCAACTGTCGCATGTGTACGACCAAAAAGTTCTAAACTGGTTTAGGTCCTATCTGTCCTCTCGTTGTTTTTGTGTCCAATGCAATAACAACATCTCTCTACACACTTGTCTCTGTGGTGTCCCCAAAAGCTCAATTTTTGGCCATCTACTCTTTGTCATGTATACAACCCCACTCAGTACTCTCATCTCATCTATGTCCTTAAATCACCACTTTTATGCTGACGACACACAACTCTTCCTCTCCTTTCATCCATCAGAATTCAACTCTGATATCACTCACTTGCAAAATGCTCTACAACAGATCTCTTCCTGGATGACTGCAAACCTTCTTACTCTCAACTCATCTAAAACTGAGTTTCTTCTTATTGGACTTAAACAATAGCTTTCTAAAATTCACGACACTTCTCTCACTACAACCCACTCTGCTCGAAACCTTGGCTTTATCTATGATTAATGAAAAAAAAACTTAACAGTTTAAAACGGTGTGTAAGGACGACAGTCATTACCTCGCAGAACTAAAACAGCAAAAATCAAAAAGGCTGATATTATTTTGCAGCACATTGCCATAACGTCAATGTGCTCCTAAGTAATATTAGCCTTTTTGATTTTTGCTGTTTTAGTTCTGCGAGGTAACGACTGTCGTCCTTACACACCGTTTTAAACTGTTGTTTTTTTCCATTAATATTTGCTGTTTTTTACTCGTTTATCTTTACCTTATAAAAACCTCATTAGGTTTAATATATGCTGTAGTACACCAAATTTTGTCAAAATCCAATAACAGTTTCACGGAGATATGGTGATATCACGATTTTCAAGATGGCGGTCGCCGCTGTCTTGAATTTTAAAACGTTTAATTTTTGGTTACGTGACTGCAATCGGGTTCAACATTTGCTGTAATGTATCGAATTTCATCGAAATTGGATAATTTTTCACTGAGATATGGCGATTTGACGATTTTCAAAATGGCGACTGTCCGCCATGTTGGATTTTAAAAATTTGCATTTTTTTGTCCCGTAGCCCTTACCAACATGCCGTTCTGCTTGCTCATACAAAATTTCGCTGAAATCGGACAATCGGTTGATGAGTAATGGCCAGAAAAGCGATTTTCAAGATGGCGGACGCCACCATCTTGAATTTTAAAAAATTCAATTTTTCGTCACTTGACTGTCATCAGGTTCAATATCTGATGTAATGTACCAAGTTTCATCAAAATCGGACGATTTTTCACTGAGATATGGCGATTTAACCATTTTCAAAATGGCGGCCGTCTGCCATCTTGGATTTTAAAAAATTTGCAGTTTTTGTCATGCAGCCCGTATCGACATGCCGTTCTGCTTCCTCATAAAAAATTTCGCTGAAATCGGACAATCGATCGATGAGTTATGGCCGAAAAAGCGATTTTCAAGATGGCGGCCGCCGCCATCTTTAAATTATAAAAATTTCAATTTTTGGTCACGAGGCTGTCATCGAGTGCAATATATGATGCAGTATACCAAGTTTCATCAAAATTGGACGATTTTTCACTGAGATATGTCGATTTAAGTCTTAACCATTTTCAAAATGGCGGCCGTCCGCCATCTTGGATTTTAAAAATTTGCAGTTTTTGTCATGCAGCCCGTATCGACATGCCGTTCTGCTTCCTCGTACAAAATTTCGCTGAAATCGGACAATTGGTCGATGAATTATGGCCAAAAAAACCGATTTTCAAGATGGCGGCCGCCGCCATCTTAAATTTTAAAAATTTCAATTTTTGGTCACGTGACTATCATCGGGTTATATATCTGATGCAGTGTGCCAAGTTTCAACAAAATCGGACAATTTTTCACTGAGATATGGCGATTTAAGTCTTAACCATTTTCAAAATGGCGGCCGTCCGCCATCTTGGATTTTAAAAATTTGCAGTTTTTGTCATGCAGCCCGTATCGACATGCCGTTCTGCTTCCTCATACAAAACTTTGCTGAAATCGGACAATCGATCGATGAATTATGGCCAAAAAACCGATTTTAAAGATGGCGGCCGCCGCCATCTTGAATTTTAAAAATTTCAATTTTTGGTCACGTGACTGTCATCGGGTTCATTATCTGCTGTAGTGTACCAAATTTTATCAAAATCGGATGATTTTTCACTGAGATATGGTGATTTAGCGATTTTTAAAATGGCGGCCGTCCGCCATCTTGGATTTGTTATGACGTCACAATACTGCATCGCCGAACACATTTTCATTGTCCGAATATTGTCCTAAAATTTCTTGTCGATCGGCGATGTAGTTTCAGAGATACCTGCAATATCGTAAGACAGCCTTTTTGGCTGTACATAACGGACCATGGCAATTTTGGGGTTGCGCATGCGCTGTGTCACGTGACCCGTAGTCGGGGGGTCCAAAATAACCACTCGTATGAACTTTTTGACCCCTATTTGCCTATTCACTATGCCACTTTTATGCGTCTACGATGACGATTAAGAGGTGTTCTAAGGGGAGCATCCCCATTGTTAAGCGATTTTTAGGCGAAAATTTTCAGTCCCGTCAAAAATGGCCCCCCAAATGGCACTAATTCGGGGAAATGGGGGTCAAGATGATAGGTTTTATGTTCGCGACCCCAAAAAGGCACATCCTTGGGCGGAACGACGTGTTTTGTCGTATTTTGCGTCAAAATCCGTCCAGGGCCCTTGGCTGTATAGCGAGTTGCAAGAACCCCCCCTCCAAAAAAAACCGGAAAAACTAACACGTTTTTGGTGCGCAAAGTCACGCATGCGCAGAGACGAAACGCCTGGGCGGATCGTGACTAACTTGTGCACAGGTGTAGGGGTCCACGACGTAATCACGTGTGCCGATTTGTATTACGATCGCTTACGGGATTTGGGCGTGGCGGGGGGTCAAATTTTGGCTTTCTCCATTGACTTGCTTCGTCGCCCTTACAACACTCTCGCACTACCGTGCGAGTGTGTGATGAACACCTTACTTTCTCCGACCAAATCTCTGCACTTTCTAAATCCTGCTACAATCACCTTCGTGAACTTCGCTGTATTCGCCCATATCTCGACTTCAAAACAGCCAGCACCATTGCCACCTCCATTGTCCATTCTAAACTTGATTACTGTAACTATCTCTATCACAACCTTTTAAACCATCAACTTAACCGGCTCCAACAGATCCAGAACTCTCTTGCTCGTGCTGTTGTTAAGGCTCCTAAATCCTCACATATCACTCCCATTCTCAAATCTCTCTATGGTCAAGGAACGCATTGGATATAAACTTCTTTCTCTTACATACAAAGTTCTTACAACCAGTCAACCTAGCTATCTTAACAATCTAATCTCTGTTCAACCCCCTCGCAGCACCCGCTCCTCATTAGTTGTCACCCTTTCTCGCCCACCAGCCATCTCCACATTGAAATTCACAGATCGCTCATTCAGAATTGGATCACCCCGACTCTGGAATCAACTCCCTGATTCATTCCGTCAGCTTCGCCAGTCATGTCTTGACTCACCTCCTCTCATTCACTTGTCAGCTCATCACTGGCTGCGCGGTAGCGCCAGCACTGTGTTAACGGCGACCGGCCAAGTCAATGGGAGATGGCGAATTTTGACCCCTCATAGAATCGAAACCCATGAGCCGACTGCAACAAAATTCCGCACAATTGATTAAGTCCGCGAGAGGACCCCCTAAACCAAATTTGGTACAGATCTATCCACTGGGGGCTTCTGGGCATATGGTTGAAATATAAAGTTTTTGTGCCTTTTTTATTTATACCTTTTTTTCTGAGACTCGCATACTGGTAAGACCGGTTGATGGATTTTTACGCGCGATAGCTCATTAGACGTGAAATCACGCAAGGATGTGCCTTTTGGGGGTCTGAATGATGTGCCCCTAAATTTTGGGGGTAAAACTCCCCAAAAACTCAAATTTTGGGGGCGTGAATAGGACTTTCAAGCCTAAACGACAAAAATTTCAAACCCTTATAACTTGAAAACTACTGATCCGATCATGACGAAATTTTAACAGGGAGTACGCACCACGAGTGTGCCTTCGTGGGTGGTCCCATGGCTCCCCAACAAATCCAAGATGGCGGCGGCCGCCATCTTTAATTTCGGCAAAATGTCAATAACTCCGCATTGGATAAAGATATCTGCACCAAATTTCACAGGAAGATGCATCACGGCCAAGCGCAGATGACCACGTGACAAAAAGTCGAAACCGGAAGTTATTTCGCGTGACGTCATTAAATGAACGTCTGAAGCATAAGTGCATCAATCTCAGTTACTATAACAGATATTTGAACCAAATTTGGCACAGAACACAAATACCACACTGTCAACACACCCAAATAGCCAAATTCACATAATCTAAAAATCCAAGATGGCGGCGGCCGCCATCTTGAATTTCGGAAAAATGTCAATAACTCCGGACTGGATAAAGTTATCTGCACCAAATTTTATGTGAAGATGCATCTCGGCCATGCGCATATGACCACGTGACCAAAAGTCGAAACCGGAAGTTAATTCGCGTGACGTCATCAAATGAACGTCTGAAGCATAAGTGCGTCGATCTCAGTAACCAGTGCGTATATTTTAACCCACTTTGGTACAGAACACAAATACCGCACCGTCAACACAACCGAATAGACAAATTCACATAATCTGAAAATCCAAGATGGCGGCGGCCGCCATCTTGAATTTCGGAAAAATGTCAATAACTCCGGACTGGATAAAGTTATCTGCACCAAATTTTACATGAAGATGCATCACGGCCATGCGCAGATGACCATGCGACCAAAAGTCGAAACCGGAAGTTAATTCGCGTGACGTCATCAAATGAACGTCTGAAGTATAAGTGCGTCGATCCCAGTAACCATTGCATATATTTTAACCCAATTTGGTACAGAACACAAATGCCACACTATCAACACGTCGGAATGGCCAAATTCTCATAACCTGAAAATCCAAGATGGCGGCGGCCGCCATCTTGAATTTCGGAAAAGTGGCAATAACTCCGGACTGGATAAAGATACCTGCACTAAATTTTATGTGAAGATGCATCACGGCCATGCGGAGATGACCACGTGACCAAAGGTCGAAACCGGAAGTTAATTCCCGTGACGTCATCAAATGAACGTCTTAAGCATCTCAGTTACTATAACAGATATTTGAACCAAATTTGGTACAGATCTCAAATTTCACACTGTCTACACGCCGGAATGGTCAAATTCACAACCTCAAAATACAAGATGCCAGCTGCCGCCATTTTGGATTTTTAGGTTATGTGAAATAAAAAAATGTCAGTAGCTCCGGACTGGATGAAGATATATGCATCAAATTTTACGGACTAATGCACTGGACATTAGCTTATACAACAGCTTGTACGCCGTGTACGGTTGATCACGGCTTGTACGGTAGTACAAGCTGTTCTTACAGTCTGAACTATAGTAAGTTGCAGTAACAACTTTAATACCAAATTTGGTAGGTAGTGGCTGTTGGGCTACGGGAGCACCTCAAAAATGATGCGGACCACGTACACCGTACCACATACTACGTACCCTGAATAGGGTAACACTACAGCTACAGAAACGTAATAAAACTGCAAATGTAAATGTTAAAAAATGTGGTTTATACACGAGTTAACGGCGCATTACACATCGAAAACTGCAAAAAATACAAAAAGGTGCTATTACTCAACAGCACATTGACACTTAGGCGATGTGCTGGTGGGAAAACACCTTTTTGTAATTTTTGCAGTTTTCGATGTGTAATGCGCCTTTAACTAGTGTATATACCACAGTTTTTTTTACATTTATTTCTATTATCATCACCCCTCTCATCATCCTTCACTCTTTCACTCCAGGCTCAAAACGTACATTTTCAACAAATTTTTCCCACCTTAGACTTCTTTCACCTACCGGACTGCCTTCATGACAACGGGACTGGACCGGATCTATCATGCTCATCGTTTTATTTTTAGTTTCACATTTTAATTTTGTTTGTTCCGTGTGGTGGACTAAGCTGGCTACCCGTCAGGTTTTTACTGCACGTTAAATACACACTATCGTATCGTATCGTATGACCCATCGCTCACGGGGTTCTACAAGGTGAGCCAAAAGTGAGTGACGTAAGACCAGTTTTGCGGCTTACGCCTACACCAACTCAGCCGTCTGCAGTTTCTGTTTTCCTTAGCGTCGCCAAGTGCGGTCGCGTATGTATAGGCCACGGACCTGCGCACATCCTGGCACAGAGCCATCCACTTTGGCCAAGGGGTTTCTACAGGGTGGGCCAAAAGTTCGAAAAAAATTCGAATTTTTGACCATTTCTAGCCTTTACGTCCCCTATATCTCAGCAACCACTAAAAATCGAGGCTTACAAGCAGCGTATATAGCTTTTTGACCCTCCCTGTAGAAACCCCGTGAAATCTGTGCTTCGTGGAAAAGCTATTTGAAATGCGAATGGCAGGTTTCAGTTCTACTGACGCACTTGTTTTTTATTATAATATGGAAAAGTCCCTGCAGGCACAGCATCACCATTATTATTAATATCATCAATTTGCGTAATGTTGTGGACTTCAGATAAATTAATACATGTAATGTAGACCTTACATGGTGTCGATGATGGTGACACAATGAAAAGCTAGCTGCAGGCTAACATTGGAGGTTAACATGAATCGGCATCCGAATATTTCCCCTGGACATCTCCCTGGGACATTCCCCGGACATTTCCCCGCCCGGGCAATCCCCCTTTTTTATGTGGTGTAGGACATTCCCCCCTACCACTACCACCACCATGCGCCAATCTATATAAAGCGATCTACCGTTAACGTGTACAAAATTGATAGCGGTTAGGGTCAGGAATATGGGTTAGTGTCAGTTTTCTAAACATTTCCCCGCCTTACGGATCAGTTAGGGTTAAAACCCCACGTCTTGGGTCGGTTAATTAGGGTCAGGAATGTGGGTTAGTGCTAGTTTTCAGAAAATTCCATGTCCCGTGTGGGTCGCTTAGGATTAGGTTTAGGGTTAGGGTCAGGACCCCACGTCGTGGGTCGGTTATGGTCAGGAATGCGGGTTAGTGACAGTTTTCAGATAATTCCCGCCCCGTGGGTCGGTTAGGGTTAGGAGTGCGGGCTAGTGCCAGTTTGCAGTTGCAGTAGATCGCTTTATCTGTCGCTTTATCGCTTTATTTATCTTTATCGCTTTATCGCACCAATGAGCTTCAATTTACATGGTGTAGAACATTTCCCCTGCCACCACCACCATGCACCAATATAGATTGGTGCATGGTGGTGGTGGTAGGGGGAAATGTTCTACACCATGTAAAAAGGGAGAGGGAAGTGTCCGGGTGGGGGAAATGACCCGGGGAATATGTCCGAACTTCAAGCTGGGAAATGTCCAAATGGAAATGTCCTACGCTCCATGAATCATTGCCCTATAACACGTAATGATAGTCACATACCACGGGTAAATAAAGTTAAAATATCTTGCCTATGAGTGCAGTGCATTAACCCCTGAACATACCCCCAGATAGTCCCCAAACATTCCCCCACCCGGCCATTTTTCTGGTGTTAAAAAAATTGAAAACTGGCAGTCTGGCACCTACCCATACTTCTTACCATAACCGACCCACACATTGAGTAAGTTTTTGAACATTGACAACCCATATTTCTGACCCTAACCGACCCAGTACGTGGGTCCTGACCCTAACAGACCCATGAGGCGGGGAATTTTTTTGACAAGAAGCTCATTGTCGCACAGCGGCCGCGCGATGCTTTGTGTCTGTCAGCAGTTGGCTCCAACACATGCCTACTTAATATCGGTATATTATACCGCGGAAATGACTTTCGAAAATTCCACCTTAGGAGGACC
>Ga0209637_1000302_pt1 | contig 17484 bp, 14 predicted proteins | sample OlaalgELextract3_2_FD_187379 | JGI IMG/M metagenome (GOLD analysis project Ga0209637, IMG submission 187379) | Olavius algarvensis symbiont microbial communities from Tuscany, Italy - Type G ELBA extract 3 (SPAdes) (version 2) | ecosystem: Host-associated > Annelida > Digestive system >... | reverse complement strand
ACGACAGGAACGGGAGTACCGTTTAGCAGCAGGGTGGGTTCTGGGTGGGGTTTGCGCAATTTACAGAAGTGTATGCATACGGTTTTAGAGGGAGAGAACTTGAATCCATTGGTGTCAGCCCAGTCTTGTTTCTGCAATTTTGTACATTTTCATGTCTATAATCTCATGTATGTCGCAGTTTTGCATGCAACAGAATGACAGCACTAACAGGCTGTTTGAATTTAAGTAAGGATATACTTTTTTGGACATGTCATTGCAGATGGTGAATCAGTCACCGCCACGCCAAATATCCCTGACAGACATCCTCAAGGAGAATCTAACAGGGGGCAACCGAGTGACATTGACGTCGGCTCTAACACTGACAGTGAGGCAGACGAAATTGATCTAGTACCACAACGTTCTCAAAACCGTCCAGTCAGGCTAAAGAGCCTAGACAGCGGTAGTGGCACAGCACTGGAATGCACGGCAGATGGTGCTATGAACAATGACGGCACTGACGGTACTGGTGCTGGCACGCGTCACACCCGCAACATGAAAGTACCAAACTGAAAGGCAAAAGTGACGAAGGATAAGCAGCAGCAACAGAGGAATTCTGGAAGGTATTAACTTATTTTGTACTGTGACATATACACGAACTAATCAATAGTCAGTGATCGAATAGAATAAATACTGCTTACAATAGTGAGCACTGTTCACTTAGACTGACTTATCAAGCACTAAGAAAATGTATGGTTTCTGTTTCATACTAATAAATTTCTGACCAGTTAGCCGGCAGAACAAATGTGGCAGCATTCAAATCGATGTTATGCACGTTTGCATATGTTATAGTTGCAATACATTGACTGCAGAGTTGTGTGACGTCTACTGTCTAGGGCTCTAGGCAATATTTACTGTGATGTTACTAAATTTTACTAACGCTACTAAATTACTGCCAAAATATCATGCTGCTGCCAATTGTATTTTTCTTTTGTTGACTCTTGGAAATTTACTAACTGGTAACTGATTTACCAGTTAACGGTAACGGTAACGAGAACATTGGTAATGCGCCGCCTACAGTAGACCGACGACGCATTACATAGTCCATGAATGTCTGTTTATCGGAGCTCAGTAAGAAGCAGCAAATGAAAATGTCTTAAGATGGCACCTGAATGTCTGCGTCGAACGCTGTGTTTAAGTACTTTTTATGTCTCATTTTGTTTATTTCCTAAACTATGTAAACAATATTTTCTGCTACAGGTCGCCAGTCGACATGACGGCTTCAACGGTTGTGAAGCAGCATCATTTTGATCAGAAACCACTGAGAGGTTTCACTAGGTGGTCGAAGAGCCACACAGCAGTTGTGCAGCAATACTTCTCAGACTGGATAGAAAACACTGATCGCGGCGGATTGCCTGCCAAAGCTGATATTCAGAAGTTTTTGGAGTGTAACCCTGACATTCAGTACCAATGGACCATTGTCCGAAATAAAGTTCTTAATGAAAAAATGGCATATGCTAAGAGGAAAAAAATTGTATTGGATGAGTTGGAGGTCTAATACTGCTTTTGTTTCACGTCTGAGTAGTATGGTGCTTAGTTCACAGTATTTTGTTTTGTTTTTTAATCTTTTTGCAACATATTGTAGCCCTATTGTTTTTAATACAAATTTATGTATGTTTGCTCATGTCTGTCACTTTTAGTTTTCGGTGTGTACATGTTATGGACATGGATAACACTTTTTTGTTCTGGCTTCATTCGTGATCAGCTTTTTTCATTTATCTGAACTTTCTTATGAGGTAACTGATGTGCTTGTGTTGTGTGTTTCTTTTTTGAGTGTAATTGACTTGGCTGTAATAACTGTTGAACTTGTATTAACTTGGCTGTGGTTATAAGGGTTACTCGCATAGTTTCGGGGTTTCTTCTCAGTAGTTAAGCACTCAGGAACTGCAGTGTCATATATGTTGCGTTGGGTGCTTTAATTTTGGCAATAAGGCACAAAATTAGCTAGTTGAATCAGTTATAGCCCAATTTTCTGCACAGTAAATTTAAGCATTGTTATAGTAAGGTTGTAACACTATTCATTATGGTTAGGACAAGTGTACTGCGCACCTAGGTTGTGTGATGTATAGATCACATGGCGTGAGGCGATGACTCTTGGTGACACGACCGGTACGAGAGTACTGCGGTCAAGACATGACGTGTGGCAACTGGTTGTCAGTGACTAGTGCGATGGCACTGTCCAGTCTGATGCCAGTGGTTTTAACGGTTGAGGACGTGTGCTGAAGTAGCGTCACAGGCGAAAGGCGCGTGAGGCTGAGCGGTAGCGCTGCCGATAGCCTACAGAGGTGGGCTGCTGCGGTGCTCCGCCGTCCGCGGGGCAGCACCAGGTCGCCTGACGCTGTGGCCCGCTAACCATCGCTGCAGTGTGTGTCGCTGCGGTGCTTACAGCCCGCCGCAGCCGGGCACTGATACGCTTGTGCCGTCCTCCGTGCAGGCCTGCCACCTGTGTGTGTGCTAGTGTGGTACTCTGGCCATCCGCAGTGTAGCACCCAAACCGTCTGATAATGACTATAAGAGTATACGCCACTGATTGCCTGTATTCTACTTGTGGTGCTTAGTGTTGTCCACATAGTTAATACAGACTAATTAATTAATTATTGAGCCACGCCATGTATAAGAAACTGTTTTATATGCTTGGATAAAACATGAAGGTCACCAGTCATCAGTCAACGTCTTGTGATAATGTTAACTTGTGGTAATTTTAACTGAAAACCTTAGTGTTATTTGTGTTTTTTCAGGGTAATGTTGAACTGTGCTGTTGTGGTAATAATAACTTAGGTATTATAGATCCTTGGGGCGATAAACTTGATCAATAAAACTTAGGTATTATAGACAGACGGTGCCAAGTTGGCAATGAACAGTCATTTTTTGTGGACAGTATTCAGTTGTTGCAATATTAATGTTTGTATGATGTTTGTATTTTTCTTTGGTCTCTCTGTGGTAGTTTTAATTAAATTGGGACTATACTGGTATTATACGAAACAAGCGTATAATAATTTGAATTAACAATGGCATAGATTTTTTTCTTTCTGTTTAAATTAGTACTTACTGTCCATAAAACGAGACACTAGACAGACCAAGGAATACTAGTATACAATGTGACTTTTGTGTATTAGGTATGTTGTGTGTTGTATGTACATGTGTTTTATAAACTACATTTCTTTGTTTCTAAGACAAGTGCCATGTCTCATCATAAACATATTGACTTGGATGTCACACACTTTACATAGTTTATGCTGTATAATACTTGTTGCCTTAAGACCAGTGCATTTGACATTTGGGAGGGAGGGAGAGGAAGGAAAGGGAGGGGAGGGAAGGATGGGGGAAGGGAATTGTGCCCCCCCGGCAAACTTTTTCCCCTGGAGTCTAGGAGTCTAGATTAAACACTGGGCTTAGCCGCCGAAAAAAACAGGCTAGCCGGCGCCGTGACTCAAGTCGTTGACGGTGACTTTGCTGTCACCATGACGGCGACGCTATGTAGCAACTAACATACAAATACGGTATTACAGTTGGTAGACGGAAGACGTCTAGATCGTTTAGTTTTACTAGTCGAGCTACAGTTCAAAGTTGGATCCGCTTCATAATAAATTTTAACAGGCGATAAGGCGAACAAGTAGTCATCGACGATTACGAATAATCGCTTAAAGTTTGTTTGCAGGTCAGTGGTCAGTTCTTATGGAGCTGAATAGCAGTTTAAATCACAGTCACAGTCCGACCCAGTTCCCAGTACAGTACACCGGCACCCTTCCCGGCCTTCCGTCTTCTCTGTCACAAGAAGCCTACAGATAATAAACAACACATTTCAGTATTCTAGTAAACGGCTTAATATTTAACGGAGTTAAACTACACTAACATAAGTAGACTGCTACTGCACACAATATCCAGTAACTGCAGTTTCGATGCTTTCGATGAGGAGAAGCAAAAAGTACAGGAACGGAACGTCACACGGTGCGAATAAGCCGAATTTAAGCCGGATTCAAGCCGAATTTTGTGTAAGCCGTTAGCTAGCCGAAAAATGTTCCGTTAACCGCATTTGAGCCGAATTTTTGGCTAAGCCAGCCGCAAAGTTAAAAAATCCGGCTTCTGGGAATATGATTAGACCCCTCGGCCGCGCCGCCGCCACTTTTCCGGCTGGCGCGAACCAAATACGGCTGGCGCGCCGACCAAAATTCGGCTGGCGGCGGCGGCGGATTTCGGCACGACCTCGTGAACGGAGGAACATCACATTATTAGTGAGCCTAAGTATGGAACACGTGGTATCAGACGTTCTGTATCTTGCTAATTACAGATGTTCCGTCTATAATAGAGTGCAAACACCCGCCAACGCCAAAATTTGAAACAAAAGTGATTCGAATTCGGATTTTCGGATCAATCTGGATCCGGATGTCCGTCGTATAGGCCTACGTCCCAAAATTGTGGATGCATTATCTCGTCGGCGTCAGTCATTTCGTCAAGTATGGTACAAATCAGCTGTTGATTGTATGAGAATTGAGAAAACAAAGAAAATAACAAATGTCTGAAAATTGCCTATTCCTCAGTGGTGAAGAAAATGATAAAGTGATCCGGAATCCATGGGCAGATCCGGATCACCACCAAGTCAATCACTTCTATGGGGTCACCTCTTGTCCGTGCCTGCCAAGTTTGGTCGACGTCCGTTTCCGTGTTCGTCACTTATCCTGTTTACAGAATGAATGAAAGAATGACAGAACGATCACATAACATCCAGGGCCTAAAACTGTGTGTTTTCTGACACAAAGTGTGCAGTTGACTTTGTCAAGTATGCAGTTGACTTTGCTGAATGAAGTGTGTTAGGCCCTATGTGAAGTAGCAATAGCAAAATGCAATGGAGATTTCTGACGGAGATGATAAGCTATTTGCACAATATCCCTGGGGTGGGGTCCCATAGTAAAAGTGTCTGCGATAAAATAACACACAATAATAGACATTGTTCTGTTTTACTGTGTTTACTTTTCTAAATACAACAGGATGATCGATGATGAACAGATGCAGACTGCAGTAAATGAATGAAAAACAACGGATGGAAGAGCTATCTACGGAAGACCATACATGACATCGACATTATTTTTACTAACTCGCGATCGCGAGATAGTAAGTCGCGATCGCGAGTTACTTTTGGTCCCGTTCGTTTATTAACAGAACCGGATGTTTTGTGTTCTTCCTAGTTTGCGCCATACCAGAGCCATTTTATTACTCGTATTTCGGTATAGTGCGAGTGTTAAAGATTGTTGCTAGGTAACAGGTAGAAAAAATTGCAATACAAACTATTTTGCTTACATAGGCCTGAGCCCGTAGGTGGATAAGCCACTGAGTCTCTGACGCATGGCCATTGCAACGCCATACCTCAGGTTACCTTCCCAGCCGCAGGACATCGCTGCCCTACGACTGGTACCAAATTATACTGCTTGGTGACAGAGGCACGTGTGTGAACAACTTGCCTAAGGTCGTTACCTTGCAGTGGAATGGCCGGGAGTCGAACTCACGACCGCTCGAGTTGCAAGCTAACGCCTTAACGGGTCGTACTAATTAATGCCCGGCAGTGCCCGGCGAAGCTTTACGGACACTTCGGGACCAGGACACTTCGGGACCAAGACACTTCGGCACTGGTCCCGAACTGTCTCGAGACACTTCGGGACCAAGACCCTTCGTGACTAATGATGTTCTGTGTGCGCCTGTAAAATGATTTCGTGGCTCTCTAGTCCGCGTCTATGCGTTTGGCCAACGGGAGAAATGTGTCTGAAAGTGCGCCTACAAACCGTAACACTAAGCAAGCCCAACACTGCTAAGACAGCAGACAGCAGCCGCACGTTTACTTCCACAAGAAGTGCCTCACCATGGAGCAGCTGCAGCATCTGGTACAGGTTTAGTCGACTGTGTCCAGCCTTGACATTGATCCGGTGATGCCATCCTTCGACATCTTTGTTGGTCCGGACTGGCTGGCGGTACACCGACCATGCTGATGGTGGCCACACGCTGGACTCTATCCACGTGTGGCGCCCATACTGCAGATGCTGGCTAATGAGTGCCTCGTCAGTTGCGCCTTCCAGTTCGGTGAATGCCGAGGTGATGACGTCACATGGCAAGAACGCCAAAGCTAGCGTCTTGCGGCATATCCGATTCACCTGCTCGTCTAGGTCGCTTGCAAGACGCTTTAATCCCCGCCGGACTGAACATTTTACGGCGGCTTCCCGTTGTGTTAACTCAAGTCGTTAATAGCTTCTATGCGACAAACAATCTGGTCGATTGATCGTTTGATCGTCCACGGTGTTGCCGCACTCCTTGCCTTGAACCGCCGGTTACTGCAGTCCCCCTCCGCCGGCTCTGTCACTCATGCTTTAATTATAACCCTCTGTAGTTTAGTAGCATTGTCGACATCGAGACACTTCGGCACTGGTCCCGAACTGTCTTGAGACACTTCGGGACCAGTCCCGAAGTGTCCGGACACTTCGGGACCAGTCATATGGTACCGAAGTGTCTTGGTACCGAAGTGTCCTGGTACCGAAGTGTCCTGACACCCCGGCGAATGCCCGGCAAGTGCCCGTCTACAGATATATTGTAAATTTAGACATTTTATCATTTTTGCGTCGAAGAAGCCGTGTAGAAATAGATCTAGGCCTACACTACCATACCCCTACACTATGACGTAAGCCTACTTACTTGTGCTCTGTAACCGTTTACGTATGCGGTCTAGCGACCGTCTCATTAACGAAGTGGGTAATCCTAGAAAGCGCAAAGTTAACTATTTAAAGTCGACCACTGTCATTCACTTATTTCTTTTATTTTCTACATGTAATTAGAATTATGACAGTTTACAGTTTATGTTGTTGAACTGTTCCAAGAGATAGGTAGCCTAATTCATTCTAGCTGGGTGTTTTTTTTGATAGGCCTAGATCTAAAAGCGGATTAAAACACAAGTGCGAGATTATAGTTAAAACTCTGTGAGAATCACAGTCCGTATATCGCAGTCACAGGGTTTTAGGGTCAGGGTTAGTGTTAGTATTAGTTATCTGACCGGGCACTTGCCGGGCATTGCCGGGCACTACCGGGCATTACCGGGCATTAATTAGTATGACCGGCCTTAACCACTACACCACAAGGCACATATCCGTATAAATCGACTGTTTTTACACTAGGCGATAATACAAGTTTGCGCTGTTTGTGTTGGTGCTTGTCGACTATTTCCATGACTGATAATGCATAGTTTGCACGTCATTTGGTTGGCGTACAGTAACTCAACTCAACTCAAAGTGTACGGCGGACGCAGATGTGAACACCTCTATGTCCGCAGCAAAATATCCGCAGACTATAATTAAGACTCTTTTGTATACACTTCGTGAACAGATTATTACTGAGGGTGAGGGAGGGGGCAGCTAATGGATGTCACAGCAAGCTATTATAACTGCTAGATTTGGCTTGACTGCAGTGAGTTAACCGACATGGCAGGGTTATTGTTAGTGACAGGTTTAGGGTTAGGATTAGCTGTCCATGTCGGTAAACTTCAGTAATCCCCTAGATTTGTTCGAGGTAACCGAAATCTGGTAAATCTGGTAATTGTGTGCATGCATGATGGGGCTCGTAACTGGACAACTGGTGGATACGCCGACTCGCGGATGTCGCAGCAAGCTATTCTATACTTCCTAAAACATAACTAAACGTTCTATAATGTGTATTTAGCTGCCCCTCCTGAAAATCCCACCCCCACTATCGGCCCTTCGGGCCTCAGTCTTCGGACGTTATGGGCCTGAGACAGCAAAACTCTCTTGATCTCCTTGCTGTTTTTACAACTCGCACACTGGGTTACCATTGACAATGCATTTACAGCCATTGCAATTTGCGCTTGTGTCAGATCATGTGACCTGCGTATAGGGGTCAAAACTAAGTACATATTTGGTATTCGTGACCTATATTTCTCTAGTCACTATGCAACTTGTATTGGCTATGATGGTGATTAAGATCCACTTACACTCTACATTTTTACCATTTTTACCGCACGACGCTATGCTAGCGCGGTATATGCTGTCGCCGTGTGTCCGTCCGTCCGTCTGTCCGTCCGTCACTAGCCGGTACCGGTATTGTACCAAAACGGCTAAACACAGAATCATGCAAACAACTCCGTGCGATAGCCCAGGGTGTCTAGTTGTCTTATGCCAAAAATCTTGGCGAAATTCCAACGGGGTCACCCCTAACAGGGGTGCCAAATAGAGGTGGGGTCAGTTTCGATGGGCGATTTTCGACCTATATCTCGCTATATCTCATAAACAGTGCAAGATAGGGTCATCTTTACTATGGAAGGCTAATAGTAACTCGTATGCGTGCTATCGAATGGCGCCATTTTCAGTGACCTTGAGTGACCCCTAACTACTGCAAACCACCACATTTTCCAAATTTTGCACCTCTTTTCATATCTTCGTAGTGGGTAGAGATAGAGACGTCAAATTTGATAGGCGGGTTGACCCGAGCAAGTCCTAGCCCACGGATGACAAATCATCGCTGAAAGGGGCGTGGTTGAGGTCACGTGAACGATGTAAATTTTGGTGGGCACCAGCCATATCTCCGGAACCACTGCAGCTACAGTCATCAAATTTTGCACGTAGGTAGGCTATATCAAGTCCCAGCATATGGATGCCTTCAAAGGGGCGTGGTCAGGGTCACGTGACCTATGTAAATTTTGGGAAATAAATCATAATATCTCGGAAACGGTGCAAGATAGAGACATAGTTCCAATGAAAGGCTAATAGGAAATCGTATGTGGCCTATCGATTGGCACCATTATCGGTGACCTTCAGTGACCTTGAAGGTCACTTTGGCTGTTTGAAACCTTTCTGTCTCACATAACTTGGGAAATACAGCATGTATTATCTACGATATGTTTGCACATGAATTGGAAATTGCAGGTGGCTTGTAATTTCAACTATCTTTTCTATAGTGAAGGACTTCTCAAGGTCACAGCTAGTCACGTACACTGTAAATGTGGTAATATCTCGGAAATGGTGCAAGATAGAGACATAGTTGCAATGGAAGACTAATAGGAAATCGCAAGTGGCCTATTGAATGGCACCATTGCCAGTACCCAAGAATGACCTTGAAGGTCACTTTTGCTGTTTGAAACCTTACTAACTCCCATACCTCGTGAAACATAGCACAAATTTACTAACATAGCGCGTCGCACGGTCTCTCTGCGGTAGCGGAGCTTCTTGTCATTTGTGAGTTCCTTTTATGTCACTGTGATATTATACTGTGTTGTGATTTCGTCTAACCTGTAGTCTTTTCTGTTGTCCATTTCTGTGAATACTTGCCAAACAGTAGATGCATTAACTACCCAATAACTTTTTTTCCCAAATATTTCAGAAGTGGATTTTTAACATAGTTAAATGTATACATAAATCTTCATTTAGTAGTTGCTTTGGTTTGTATTGCAATTTTGTCTAAGTTCACAGACATCTCTACTGGACTAGTAGATTAAATTTATGATAAGATAAGATAATACGATATTAAGGATAATGTCATATAAGTGCGACAGTATATGAAAGAAATTTGTCGTAATAAATATCTTTACAAAGAACTAAAAACCTGTTTGTTATTTGGCGGCCAAATGGCAAACTATAATTTGACTGTGGCTGCTAGCTTGATTGTTGCACCCTGCAACTGCAGTGCTTTGGGTTATTCCTTGGGTCCTTTGTGTATGTTGTATTTTGAACATTTAAATTTGATAATATATTGTGGTATAGATACCATACACGGCCAGTCTAGTTTTGTACTTTGTCTAGGTTGTCTGTATTTCTTGGAACTTTGAATGAGCTTGACGTGCGTCGGATAAGTGATGGAGGAGGAACTACGTCGTTATTGTTCTGAGCGTGGCATCTCAGATGATACCATCGAGATAATGGAAAAAGACAAAGTGAGTATGTCATTTTATCATCTGCCCGAAACGGTGTGTGTGTATGTGTGCGCGCAAGTCATACTTCATTTCGTCCTCACCTCACCGACTTTGTATATGTTGATGTTCACTTGTTTACTGTATTACATGTGCAACCCTTTCAGCACATTTGTGGCCCCAAGAACTTGCACTATGTAAATGCCCTTAATAATAATAATAATAATGCTGATGAGGAGTTTCGAACCTCGCCGTTGCAAAGGGCAAGCCTCCTCGCAGCACGAGTGCCACACAGTGGTGACTGGCTATTGGCGTCGCCAATCTCTGGTTGTGGGTTATGGCTTGATAACGAGGCCGTCCGCATTGTTGTCGCATTGAGGCTGGCTTCCGACCTTGGTAGTCTACACACTTGCCACTGTGGCAGTTTGGTTGAGGCCAACGGCACTCATGGCTTCTTTTGCAAGTAAGCTGCCAGCCGGTTTCTGAGACATCACGCCTTGAACGACTGCATTAGTCACGCTTTCAGTGCAGCGGGCATCCCCATGAGAAAAGAACCAGCTGGTCTGGCTCTGAAGGACGGGAAGCGCCCTGATGGCTGCACCATCGTTCCTTGGCGTGGTGGCAAACTTTTGGCTTGGGATGTCACGGTTTGCACCACAGTGGCCGATTCATATGTGGCAACTTCCAGTCAGTCGGCGGGATCTGTTGCTGAACAGGCTGCAGACAGGAAGTGTCAGAAATACGCCGAACTGTCTGTAGCTTACGACTTTCAGCCAGTGGCGGTCGAAACGCACAGGCCAATGGACGAATCCGCAGTTCGCTTTGTCGGTGATCTGGGCCGGAAAATCTCTGAACATTCGGGCGACCAGCTTGAGTCTCACTTTTTATTCCAGCGGATCAGTGTGCTCCTTCAACGTTTTAACTCAATTCTTTTTCACGAGACGTTTTCTGTTGAAGGAGACAGCCACGCGTAGCCATTCCAGCTCAGCAGTTTTAGTTTTTAACCCCCGGGATCTTTACTACTACGGGGGGTGAAAAAATAATAATAATAATGGGAATGAAGTACCAGGGTCCAAAAAAACATAATAATAAGTTACTTCAATTGTGGCATGTTGCAGGGGCGGTTATAGCATTTCCATTTTGTGGGCAACTGGGGGGGCGTAGATTAAGATGGGGGGGAGGGGGCTCTCACACACATGAAAGTTTTGGTTCATGTCTCCCAATTAAGCGTTATCAGCTGTGTCACCTACTTATTGATGTCATATTATTACTAATTATTTGTGCTGAAAGCAGCCAAATTTCACTAAAATTAACACAAACAACGTGCAAAAGCACGAAAAAAAATCGAAATCAGCCTGCCAGTGATGCTCTTGAACATCTGATTGGGAGGCCAGGCATCTGATTGGGGAGGGGATGTCCCCTTGGCCTCTCTAAAGAACCGCCCCTGATGTGTTGTTGCACATACTTAGCTTTCTAGTTGTGACTAGCAGAGGCGATGAATGTCACTGTATATTGATAATTTTTGCAGCTCTGTGGCACTTGCAGACTCACAGTGTGAGATGTGTTGTACTCATAGGAGCCATGGTGGATAGTGCGAAAATATGACTGAATGATTCAGTAATGTTAATTTCTGGGGCTATATCTTGGAGTCAGTACCAGGTACTATACCTTAGGGGGTATAAGCATATTTTGAATGGAACAGCATAGTATAATACATCTCAGATCATTACTGGTAGGCCTGTATCAACAGTCAGTCACCGCTGTAATGTACACAAAACGTTTGATGGCACAAACCCACAGATCATATGAACATTCAAACATGCCAGTCTTCAGTAACAATGATGGCAACCAGTCATTTAAATAAATATCACAGTTTGTGGTTAACAAGGTTGTGGTCGAGAAATAGACAGCCAATTTCTTCGACCAAATTAATGTCATGGTCAGACGGGAAGCGACCTGATGGACTGACATTGATTCCGTGGCAGGCGGGCAAACCCTTGACACGGGATGTCACGGTCGTCTGCCCCTTACAGGGCTCTTGCCAGTCCTTGAAAGTCCTTAATTTTTTTTACCGCACGACGCTATGCTAGCGCAGTATAATGGGTATATGCTGTCGTCGTGTGCCTGTCTGTCTGTCCGTCCGTCCGTCCGTCTGTCTGTTACAAGCCGGTATTGTACCAAAACGGCTAAACATAGAATCACGCAAACAAATCCATACCATAGCCCGGGTACTCTAGTTTTCTGGTGCCAACAAATATCCGCGAAATTCCAACGGGGTCACCACTAACGGGGGCACCAAACAGAGGTGGGGTAGGTTCAGATCGGCGATTTTCGACCTATATCTCACTATATCTCATAAACGGTGCAAGATAGGGGCATAGTTACTATGGAATGGTGCCATTTTCAGTGACCTTGAGTGACCCCTAACTGCCCCAAACCACCCAATTTTCCTAATTTTCTACCCCTTTTCTTTTCTTCATAGTGGGTAGAGATAGAGACGTCAAATTTCATATCATACCCATCATATAAACCTTGAATGGCACTAAATAGCCTTCTTGTGCTGATGTGCCGTTAAGAAACTACACACTCACTCACTCACTCGCTTTAGGGACCTTGAAGGTCACTGTTGCTGTTTGAAACCTTTCTGTCTCACATAACTTGGGAAATACAGCGTGTATTATGTACGATATGTTTACACATGAACCGGAAATCGCAGTTGTTTTGTAATTTCAACTATCTTTCCTAAAATGAAGGACTTGTCAAGGTCACAGCTAGTTGCGTACACTGTAAATGTGGTAATATCTCGGAAACGGTGCGTGATAGAGACATAGTTGCAATGGAAGACTAATAGGTAATCGTATGCGGCCTATCGAATGGCAGCATTGCAATACCCTTGAATGACCTTGAAGGTCACTTTTGCTGTTTGAAACCTTTCTAACTCCATGGTGTAGAGTTGAAATGAAGACAGCATTGTATAGCACTTGGAAGGTACTGTCACGTGGCATTGACAGATTCTTGAGCAACAAAGCCCTGTGAGCAGTGGAGATGTTAAGTCAAAATAGGGGTCAAAAATGACAGTTTTTCGCCCCTAAAATTGTAAGGAGAGGGGATACCCGTGATTTCTCACCTAATGTTTCAAATTGCACTAGATAGACGTCATGTGTTAAAATTTGGTAAAGATCCATCGAGGGACCGCAGAGATTATCCGTCAAGAAAAAAAAGAGAATAGAACTGTGCCAAAACATAAGCCTAGGCATGCAAGTGCCGGCGGCTAATAAACCCAACAAACTAAAAACCCAGGTTTAGTCACCTCTTACGACATCCAGCCTGGAAACAGATCAGGACTACTGTCAAAGGAAAAGATGAACGAGAAGTAAATAAGAAAGGCAGTATAAGCAAGATAAAAGGGAAGCAAGTTATAAGAAGCAAAAAAAGCAAGATATAAGGTAAACACACGAACAATCTACCTAATGCCAAAATCTACAATGTTTCTATGGTGCATTAGGCCCCGGTGGCCGCATAGGGTACTTGAAGAGATAGACACAGAGAGAAAATAACACTTAGATAATGCCATCCCTTTTGAACGAATTTGTATCTTATATTATTGCACTTAGTATGTTTCACAAACACTGGCAGAAACCTGCTTGTGCCTGAAACGCTTATACCGGTTTAAAATGACCGTGGTTTACTTTGCAGTTTGTTTGCGACACAAATTTGCAAATGTTATGTTGTACTGCTTCGTGTATTGGGATAGTTGTGCAGATTTAGAATGTGCATATAACGTGTTGTTTTATTGCAGCTGGATATTGCAGTCATAGCTGCTATGCCGGATAGCGACTTAAGCAAATACTTCGTCGTTGGTGACCGAGTTGCTGTTAAAGAATTTTGTAAAAGAAAAAGCAGACCCCAAGTGCACCGTACCGGTGATAGGAAGGAAGCGCTCTTATCCAAACTTCGAGCCAAGCTTGATGCACGAAAACGCTCTTCTGAGCACCATATTGAAGCAGGCGACGAATGTGACGAAGGCAAACTGCATGTTACCAATCACAGGCAATCACTTTATGGGAATAACAATGGCATGAAATCCAGCAGACGAATAGAAATTGGTTGGCTGCACGGAGACACATTAATGAATGTCAAACAGGTGCGCACACGAAATGGTGGTGGCACACGCATTGTGTCGACATCGAAGTTGGCGACCAAACGGGATCTGATGGAAACTGCCAAAAGTTTGTTTTTCTCCAATGGGAATTGCAAATACGGAAATGATCGAGAGTTCAATTTCGACATGTGCGACTTTAAGCAGTCCATTATGAGTGACACTGTGACAGTTGCTGACTTGCATGAGCAGAACAAGATGAGCAATGGCAAAGTCAGAGTTTACCTGTGTACAACAAGACGTGCCACTGCGACTGTCACCAGAGCGTCAGTGGAGGAAGATGTCAGTGAGGATGATTTCAATTCTGTTGATACTGCCACTGTAAGTTGCACACCTGTTTGTGATTTAGTTATTGTCTTACTGGATTGTGGATGTTTCTTACACCAATGCTACTACATTGGTTATTTCTGTTCACTTCATTGTCTGAAAGCACTATGTTGCTAATATGTTGTACTGCCAGTGTCATACATATTATACCACTTCTGTTAGTACTCAGTGCTTCTGCACTGTTGTTCGGGCAACACGAACTGCCTGCAGCCTCTAATTGTTGAGGTGTTGGAGTGCTTATATGTCTGGAGTGAGGTGCAAATGATTAGCAAATAGAGAACGGACGATACGGGCATGAACCGATACGATCCGATACGAGTATTCGAGTATACACAACGGCCGATACCGATACGATTACTACGATTACTTCGTAGAACGGGCCAGGTCCCGTCGGCGCTGTCGGCCGGTAATTAGTCGAATTTGGTGCATTTTAGCTTCAAAATATGACATCTGGTGGCAACAATTTTAATGATTTTCCTGAGAATCAACTTACCAAATTTCATGCAGAAACAGTACACAGTCCTCTGACACTGAGTCATAAGATAGGCCTATTTTTATGGCCAGTGCAGACGTGCAGTGGTCACGTCAAACGTCGTCAAGCGGTCGAGTCAAGGTCAAGCTAACAGCCGACAGGGAGAAGTTTCAACATCGAGGTGACAGAAGTAAAGCGGTGCACCGTGCAAGTGTTCAACTGTTCATCCGGTCACTGTCGTTTCAGCTCTGGAGTCCTCATGGACAATATAAAACTGAAGGCCGTTGTCAAAGTCTTTCTGTATAAATCGCACTCGCATCTTGCAGTCGAGTATTATACTGCATAATACTCGACTGCAAGATGCGAGTGCGACCACAAATGAATTTGCCATCACATAAGTTGACAACAAACATTACTTGGAGCAAAATTTTTTATTACCGTACATTTGCTTCATTAAATTTAATTAACTTAAACCTGTTACTGTTTAATTGTTGAATGTTGACTTAGTCAACAAGGCCATTAACAGAGATTAACTTAATTATTCACAGTAACAGCATTACAGGTATATATTTCACTCTGGTTTGTTTACGTTGTGTGTTTTTAGTTTCCCCCCCAAGAATCAAAAACTGCATCATTTTAAAATTCCCCTCCAGCTTTGCGAATGAAGCAAGCTGCTTCATTGCTAATATGACGTAGACGCCCCTGGGTGCCCATAAGCCGTTATTATACAGGGTTCCTACGGTCAGGGGAAGTCGGGGAAAGTCAGGGAAAATTATTAAGTCAGGGAAAGTCAGGGAAAACTGAGAGAGTCAGGGAAAGTCAGGGAATTTAAAATTTAAAAGATCTGCCGAAGAGAAGCAGAAGGAGGTAGACAAGCTGTTAAAAGACATTGACGCACAACAGCTTGTCATAAAGCAAATGTAACTCAAACTTGAACGTTACAAACTGTACATACTGTAAATAGTTCATCAGTTCAGTTCTCCAGCACAAAACAGCATCATCAGAGATTTCGTTTTCACTTTTTACTACATTGACTTTGGAAGCACAAACTGCAAGCAACATAGGTACCTACTTTTTGTTGCATTACATTACAGGGTCACCAAATGTTGTTGTAGAATTATACATCATAGCGATTTTGCACGAAGAAATTAGTCAGGGAAAATGATTCATTTGGAACTGGAAAGTCAGGGAAAAGTCAGGGAAAATGATTTCTGCAAAGTACACATAAAGGATGACGTGTACAGGCGATCTACAAAATGGTTGGTCCTCAGCTGGCGTACAACGATCCCATCCATTCCCCTCCCCTCACTTCCCGTCCCCTATCCCCATCCCATCCATTTCATTCCCTTCTCCTCCCTTTGTATCGTTTTTACTGCGCGATGCTATGGCAGCGCGGTATATGCTGTAGTCATGAGTACCGGTATGTCTGTCCGTCTGTCACAAGCCGGTACTGTACCAAAACGACTAAACGTGGGATCACGCAAACAACTCCGTATGATAGCCCAGGTCTTCTGGTTTTCTGACGCCAAAGATCTTGGGGTGAGGTGCAAATAATCTGTGTATGGTCCACCTGATGCCACTGACACCGTATCATCTCTTGCTCCATTAAAAACCAGAAATGTTTACCTTTCTGGTGCTGGCTTACCGAGGTTGTCCGGGAAAAGAGGCCGCTAAATTGATTTAGTACTACTAGTCATAACACTTAAGTGACTTAATTCAATATATTGTGGTAATTAAGCATCACGATTCCTCAAAGCATTTCCATTTTTTCATATTACATGTGCACAGAAGCATTGTGATAAGGAAAGTCACATTATTGTGATACGTTTCTGTGCAGGGTGAGAATGCGTGTACTTTTGCAGATCTGGGAACACCAACAGTGAGTTTCAAATTTTCGGCTGTGTTAGTGTAGGCGTAGTTCGTCCGTGTGCTTTCCTGCATTACAGTTTATTTAACTTTTTATGAGTTAAATATGTAGCTGACCCACTTTACTTTTGTCTCACACCTCTTAATGAAACTTCACTCCAGAAGCTGTCCAGATATGGCATGCATCGTCTACGGATCTCATAGTGTCACATGCACACCCATGCATTTATCCGCAAACGGGATTAACCGTAGCTCCCTTTCCCTTATCAGCCAAAGCTGGTACTCCTTTACCAACCCATGAGGGATGGAAGACTGAGTTGTCCAGACAAACAGAATGGCGAGTAAACAGTCGGCCCATGACTGATACATAGTGGTTGGCACTGCTGTAAACCATTCAAGTCGTCACGTCCCACTGGGCCCGTGGCGTGTAAGCAGCTTACCACCGCCACTACCTGCAGTGCTGTGGCCTGGAGTCGAACCCGCGACATTTCAGTCACAGGCCTGACACCTTACATGGACGCATATTATGTTCTGTTTATACAATGGCACAGCGAAGCGAAGAACGTTGGATGTTTTCAGCGGCGTGTCTTTGGATGTTTGTTTGTTTGTTTGTGAACACGATAACTTCTGAACGAGTAAACTTAGGATGACGAAACTTGATGGGTAGGTGCATTGTCGCTAAATCTTGCACGAGTTCGAATTTCAGGGTCATAGCCCCCCCCCCCCCCCCCC
>Ga0209637_1000291_pt1 | contig 18451 bp, 10 predicted proteins | sample OlaalgELextract3_2_FD_187379 | JGI IMG/M metagenome (GOLD analysis project Ga0209637, IMG submission 187379) | Olavius algarvensis symbiont microbial communities from Tuscany, Italy - Type G ELBA extract 3 (SPAdes) (version 2) | ecosystem: Host-associated > Annelida > Digestive system >... | reverse complement strand
GATCGGTAAGATCGGCACACATCAAAACATTGGACAATCTGATGCGTGCACGGTTCGATTCCGATTCGTGTGTGGCCGCCACGTGGTGTGTCAGATTAACCGATGCATTCACAACAGTACCGCTGATGGCGAGCATCTCGCCGCCACAGTAACACGAGCGCAGTGTCGCAAGCAAACGGGTGGGAAAGGGGTGAGGGGCGGGAGTGCAGTTGGTCAGCTACTTCCCAAGCGTTGGAAAAAAATTGAACAAAGATCGCGGAAAAAATCTAGATTTCGATTTCTAGCAAAAATTGAGATTTTCGATTTCGAATTCGGGAATCGTCCATCACTACACCTTAATCAGTACATTGTTACTTACTTACTTTTTAATTACTTGGTTTGCGCTGAGCAGTCGTCGTTGACGTCTGATTTGGGTACGAGTTGACTTGGGTACGAGTTGGTTTGGGTACGAGTTAACTGGAAAGCGCGTACAGCCAAGTCAGTCGTGTTTTTGTTTATGACGTCACGACCTACAAACTGAGTAACTGGGTCACTACATTCATTGATAGGTGACAGTTGTGAACGTGTCGACAACTCGACGTCGAGTTGAGTTGCGTCGGCGTCGCTATAGACACTTCGCCGACGCAACTCAATTCAACTCGACGTCGAGTTGAATTGCGTCGGCGAAGTGTCTATAGCGACGCCGACGCAAATTAACGTCGCCGACGGTTGAGGCTTTGGTCTTGGCCTATTTTGGCCCTGACTAACTGACAGCCCACTTTGTAGAGATATACCTGTGATTTTTCGAAGTTTTCCCTCTCAGCGTCAATGGATGCTCTGTTACGTCCGGCAAGTACGCGAGGAATATGAACAGATGACATTACTACAGTCCACTCTCCTGCACATCGACAACAATTAAGTTAACCCGTAATCAACCAAAATATAACAACCAAAACACCATCGAATCTTTTCCTCAACATACACAACAACCTTCCGGTCACGCCCACATAGGTCATGAATATTAATAGGCCGTGGCTTGGGCCTGCTTGGGCCCCGTCTAGTTGTAGTATTCAACTATCTTCTTGTTACACAGTGTTACACAGAAGATAACAACGGCTTAGCGGACAAAACCAGCACAGAGCCTGGGCTAGGCCCCGTCTATATAGGTCGAGACTTTCCTTCCACACACACAACCATAGAGGTATTAATAAAATTTCTAGAGGCAATTCCATAGATTCGTAGCGTTGCGACGAATGTCATCAAAATTACAATCCCCAAAAATGGCGGACACTTCAAAAGACGAGCTGCTATTGGACGGAGGAATAACCGCATCACAACTACATCGCGCAGAAATAAACAAGTTCCTGCTTGCGTAAGTAATATTGATTAAACGCGTTAATGTTCGGCAATATTTCGATTGCTTGCGCGAAAGAATATTTAATTGCTGCAACGTATTAATGTCAAGTTAGTTGAAGTTTGCGATTGAATTGCAAGCGGTTTATCTCCGAGGTACTACTTATCTACGGACGCCATCACTTGGGATTATTCCGGTGGTGACACTTTTTTTCGTATGTGCGGGGGCTGTGATATAATTATATATCTCTGAAGCAAACACGGGAATCATAGAATAGTTACTTAAAATACTCTAGCATAGAATAAAAAAATTTTCGGGGACATAGCCACTGCGAAATACAAAAGTACCGATCACCAACACGATATTTGCCCTATATAAGTAAATAAGTAAGTGGCGAATATACGTGTTCATTATTTATCAATATTTAGTGATAGAAAATGTCATGAAATTTTCTCGAATGAAAATTTTAATGAAACATTCAATGAAGGTTTCAACGAAAATTTCATGACTTCTTACCGTAACTTCTCAATAACAAAGATGGAACATGTGGAAGTTTTCCTAGTATTATTTCAATGCAGTTAATGAAAAAATAACTATTTATTTTTTGTTTTGTTTTACAGTTATATGTCAAACTTTACATTTCTGATTGATGATACTCACCAGGTGCGGTCGCACCTGTCTCAAGCCGTTGACTGATGAAAATGCGACAGTCGAGGTAGCAGACATTAGTCATTGAAGAAGTCCGTCCTTTCACGAACCTTCAGAAGATGCCGTTTAAACATGTTCACATGTTCACTCACTGACGACTGACGAGGACTATGACGTCTCCTGGCAAACTGTAGTTCCATCTATCAATGACTCCCCAGTTAGCACACCGACATAATTTTGATGTCTAAATTACGTCATTGGTCCGACCCAATCATGACGGCATTTAGACGTCATTTAGATCGACAGGTGCTCATCAAGAAGACGTCAATTTTTCGCTGTATTTGACCGTCAAATTGACGTCATTTAGACTTAAAACCGACTTTTAAATTGACATAAACGCCGACATAATTTTGATGTCTAAATTACGTCAGTGGTCCGACCCAATCGTGACGTCATTTAGACGTCATTTAGATACGCAGGTGCTCATCAAGAAGACGTTAATTGTGCGCTTTCTTTGACGTCATTTAGACTTAAAACCGACTTTTAAATTGACGTCAAAATGCCACAAATTTGACGTCTAAATTATGTCACTCATCCAACCCAATCGTGACGTCATTTAGATGTTTTTTAGACCGTCAGGTATTTATCAAGAAGACGTCACAGCATCGCTACCCTAGACCCCTAGGTGGCGGCTTCTACTCGAGACCCGGCTTCTATTTGTACATGTCTCTGTGACCCTCGGCTTGTATTGGAGGCCTGGCTTGTATTAGAGAAAATACAGTAAACGTTGTGATTTTTGACATTCGCTGTAAATGGAGTTGTAAAATTTCCGGAAATTTAATATTTCACAGACATTTCCGGAAATTTCCCGAAATTAAGGTAGTGTAAACAATTAGCAAACAACCAGCCAAAGAGCGATCTCGTTTTTGCCCGCGCAACGCAGTAAGTCGGGCTATTGCCATGGGCGTGCGTATGTGTCTGTCTGTCTGTCTGTATGTATGTGTCACACGCCGGTATTGTGACAAAACGGCTAAGGCTATCGTAAATTTTTTTCACCATCTGGTAGGCCCCAACCATAGTTTTACCACGCCGAACATCGTTGGGAAATCTCAACGGGGTTTTGACCCAGGGGGCGAAAACCCCCCAAAATGGCATTTTGGCACCATTATCGCGCTATATCTCTGAAACGGGACGAGATAGTGCCATAGTTACTATAGAACGTGAATAGGAAGTCGCTTATGCTCTATCGACTGGTACCATTTTCGATGACCTTGAGTGACCCCAAACCCCAGTTTCAAGGTCACAGACGTTTTTCAAGGCAAATATCTCAGGGACAAAGTTACTACAGAACACTAGTAGCAAATCATAGGAGCCCTCTCGAATGGCACCCTCTTCAGTGACCTTGACTGACCCTGACCCTGATTTCAAGGTCATCGTATTCTTTGAAGTCAAATATCTCAGAAACGGCATGAGGTACAGCCATAGTTGCTGCAGAACGTCTATAGGAAGTCGCATATACTCTTTATTGAATTGTACCATTTTCGACGACCTTGAGTGACCCCTATCCCCGGTTTCAAGGTCACGGTATTTTTTGACGCCGAATATAATGGCCTCATCTGTGTCCGACACGCGTTGCGCGGGCTTCTCAGCATCTGCTGAGCTTCTTGTTGTAGTGATATATCCAGAGTTCCAGAGAGCACAAGTAACTTGAAATGAGCAGACGCAGTCCAAAAATTATAATTATTTTTATTAATAATAGTATAAATACGTCACAAAATATAAAAATTATGTATTTGACTATAAAAATTCTGCATTATTCTGTATTTTTGTCATTGTTCCGGAAAGTTAAGTTCGACGGGATGCCAGTAGTAGCAAGCAATGAACGCAGCTTCTTAAAGCTCAAGCTGCTGAAGACTTATTTGCGAGCAGCTATGTCTTACGCTATGCTGTCTGACTTAGGAAGTCTGAGTATAGAACGCAACGGATATTCTGAGATCGAAATGTTTGCACCGAGAAAGGCACGCAATGTTAAGATCTCAGCTGTTTTGGCTTCCAGCTTCAGCTTTTGGGGCCGAAGCAACTAAGGGCCTCATAGTTACTGTTGAACTAGGGCCCCTCAGAGCCTTGCTACGCCACTGTCAACATGGCTGTTGTCTGGCTGACGCTGTGAAGAGTCGAGTCGCAGCGACGGCGCTCCACTCCTCGTCGACGCCGTTCGCAGCCAGTCTTTTATGACCCGATCGATGTCGCAGTCCCGTGCGTCTTTCGTCAATGGATTTTGGCGCACAGCATCTACATGTAAGCAAACACAGTGAGCACAGTGTAAGCTGATCACAAGTTTAACATGTGTAGAACTCATGTGTCATAGTGGCAGAAGAAAACTGTCCTAAATTATGAAGCGTATCTAAGCAGTACGCTGCAATATAGCATGATTCTAATGATGCCGATGTCTAAAGGCGCTATCACCCTGAAACAATAGAGCTATGACGTTTTAGCCTACGATAAATGTTTTAGCTGCGACAAATGTTGCAGTTAAACGTTTGTTTTATTAGCTGAAACAAATGTATCACAACAGCGATAAAACAATAACTATAATGTTTTATAAAGCATACAACATAACAAATTTGAAGAAATTGTACAGACGTCACACTATCCTCAACTCTTAGGCCTAATGCTCCTCCCTTCCCCACTGTGGCAGGGCATAATATGACGAGACATAATTATGCAGGGTTGTGGGCACATTTGTGGGACACATGACAGGCTGCACAGCTTGTTATTGTATCTTTTTGCCCGCGCTACGCAGTATAGCGGGCTATTGCCATAGGCCGGTGTATGGATGTGTCTGTATGTCACACGCCGGTATCGTGACAAAACGGCTAAAGCTGTTGTAAAAAAATTTTTCACCGTCTGGTAGCCCTCCCACTCTAGTATTACCATGCCGGACGTGGTTTCTTATCGGCAGTACGGTTGCCGACCGCCCGTCGTTTGGTATTGGAGTCGACTACGAAGTAGTAGAGGAGGATTCCAAATGCCCTCTGACCGCCATATTTCCACTTCCGGTACACCGAAAAACCGGAAATAGTATTCAGACGACGTCAGACAGAGACGCGTAGCACGGGCTTCTCAGCATCTGCTGAGCTTCTTGTTATTCTTACTTAGCACGATAGCAGTATAGTGTTCAGTTCTGCATGCACGTACAATGTGAGTGAGTAGGATTACAGAGTCTTTGATACAAACCGGTAACAACGTCCTTGAGTAGTAGAGCCGAAAAAGCATGCTTGGCTCCGTGACCGACGAAGTTGAACTTTCGGGCCAGCGGATTGGTCAACAGAGCCGTCATGACTTTTCTAGTGGTGCTGCCGGTATCCTTGCCGCCACGAAGACCGAGATATGCAATCTGTAATTAAACACCAACACACTGTTTATATGCTTCAAAATGTTCGAAACATGTGTTTTTATTTGCTTAGCTACAGCATAAATACAACTTCAAAAATAATGTACAAGAGAAAACGTCACAGCTATCAAGCATCAAAGCAGTTAACAGTAGCAGCAGCAGCAGCAACAACACAACAACAATAATAAGAAATAATACTAAAAGAATAAACTAATAACAACCCAAAAGACAAGCATCACTTGTTCCAGAGGCTGTCTGTCACCATCGCTAGATTTAACTCGGTATTGTTGCATCAAGATTATTCCTGACAGCCCCGGACTTAACACCAAGCCACTCCAGCTATTTTAACTTTTTCTGTTATTAGCCCTCAGGAACTATACTTCCTGGGGCAAAAATTAGTAATAATAATAATAATAATTCTCTCCAATCTCGGTAGGAGGATCTCTGAGAGTTCAGGGGAGAGTCCCGAAACTAGCTTTTTGTTCCAACGATGCTCAGTTTTGGTGAAGAAGAAGAAGAAGAAGAAGAAACAACAACAACAAACGAACACAAACAATAACTAGAGTGTCTCTCAGAGAGAGCAGACCTCCGCCAAGCTGCTGCATTCCCCAACGCGCACACAGACACACAGACAAACATTTAAAAACAACCCGACAGACGGGCGAGGCGCGTCCGACAGACGGGCATTACCAGCATGCCAAGTTTCGTCGAAATCCGATTTGAAATCTTTGAGATATCGCGCAAAAAGTCCGAAATCCGGTCCGAATCCGGATCCGGCTCAAAAGTTAATCAGTTCGTCCTTGGCCTGAATCGGACCCGCATGCAAAATTTCAGCCAAATCCGTCCAGCCGTTTCAGAGCTATGCTGGTCACAGACAGACAGACAGACAGACACACAGACAGACAAATCCGTCGAAAACATAACCTCCTTGGCGGAGGTAATTAACAACGCGCATTGGGTGCTGTCGTGACCGTGACCTTCAAATGACCTTAACATAATTATACAGGCTGTGCAGCAGATCATCTCTAATAGCTGCAAGTGTGTGTTTAATAAATTGTGTTTCTCATTCTTCTTCTATCCTGCCAAATGTTCCCAGATCTGGTAACTAATAATAAGATTTCTGACATACAACTTCTAAGGCCAGTGCAAAAGGTGTAAACAAGCATAAATGGAATTCTCCCATAGTTTGTAACAGTTCACAAAAATGATAACTAAGAACGAGACAGATAATCTAACAAATGATAAACTCTTACCAGTCCAAGCTTGTCCGTTGCTGAATTCAATAGCTTCCGCTCCAGTGACTGCACCTGGTCAAATGTCTGGAGTGGAAGCATTATTCCAGCAGGTAACTGTGGCGTGCTCTTTGCGCGTTTTTTCACCATTTCCTGCAGGATGAGCTGCTGCTGATGGGTGACCGTATCCAGCTGTGACTTCATGTCCATCAACAGCGTGATCAGTTTCTCGTCTGAACAACCATACACACACAGACAACTACGATTATTAGCCAAACAATACTGCTGTGTCTGTCAAGGACTCACTTTCATGTTAGGTTTCAACACAAGCATAGGCCTATTCTCCAATCTTTTGTTAGAGATGCGAGTCTGTTCCAGATCTGCTACTGCTCATTTCGCATGGCTAGTCAGTTTGCACATATTTTATTGGAATACACTATCATCACACTACATAGTAATAATTTTGTTGCTGTTAAATTAAGTCCAATATGTGAAACAAACAAAATGATACAAGTTGGTCAGTGAAAACTAACGCAATATTTCCCCATGGCGCCATCTGGCGAGTACGCTGGACAAATAAAGTTACAAGCAGCAAACTCAATATCTCTCCCCCGTTCACACGGGGATAATAAACAGTACTCAGCAAATAGCGCACGTTAGCATACACAGTTACAACCATGCTGGGAACGATGAAGAGCTGATGCTAGATGGCGTGTTGACCCGGAGGAGACGTTCAAAGGTGTGTGGGGTAGGCCTGACTGCAGTGGAGTGCCGGTAGCGTGAGTTGCTGGCCGACTTGATGAAGATGGCGTGCTCCTGAGAGGTGTACTGAGTGACAAGTTGTCTAATGAATTTGGGCCTGCATCTGAGTACTTCCCTGCCTGTGAGCCGTCGTTGCTGCTGCTCAAAGCTGCACCGTGGTCAGTGTCATCATCATGAGGTACCCTGGTTTCCTCTGTAGGGGGCCTAACGACCAACAGGTTAGCAGGTGGTGCCGGTGGTAATTTCAGACCTTTAGGCTTACTTGCCTTATCAGCAGTTTGACGGGCTTTCTTAGCTTTTCCAGTGCCACCACTAGCCTTGCCGACAGTCCCACTGTTGCTGTTCACAGCAACCTGCAGGTTGCTGTCACTGCTATCTTGTATGGCATCTTCAACGTCTGTAAAGATGTCTCTTTTACGCTTTTGTCTCGATTTCTCCCTTTCTTCGTCGGATGCCGCCGTATCCAGTGACGACGTGAATTCGGCCTCTCTAGCATACTGTCGGGCTACACTGTAGTCAGCTGAAACCAAAAAATACATAGGAAATAGTGTAGCTTTGGGCATGAACTTAAAAAGGTGTTTGGTGGGCTCAAGTTACCAGTAATGGACAACCAGTAATAGAGAATAACAGTTATTGCCATCGGGCCACAAATTGGCCCCCAAGTGAGCAGGGCCTGGGCATGTGACCCAATTTCGAAATTTTGGAACCCTCAGGGCCCTCAATATTTCGCAAACGGATACAGCTACGCGGTCAAGGTCATCAATAATGGTACCATTCGATAGAGCATATGTGACTTCCTATTCACGTTCTGTAGTAACTATGGCTCTATCTCGTGTCGTTTCTGAGATATTCAATGTCGAAAAATGTCGTGACCTTGAAATCGGGGTCAAAGGTCACTCAAGGTCATTGAAAGTTGTACCATGCGATAGAGCGTGTATGATTTCCTATTAGTGTTCTATAGTAACTTTATCCCTAAAATGCACCGTTTTTGAGATATTCGACTTGTAAGTATCCCGTGACCTTGAAATCCGGGTTAGGGTCACTCAAGGTCATCGAAAATTATCCCATCCAATCCGGCACCGACGACTTCCTATTAACGTTCCATAGTAACCATCGGCCTATCTCGCACCGTTTCCGAGATAAACGGCGATGTACGTCGAAAATCGAACGAAAATCGCCAATTTTCACCCCCCCCGTGTATTTAACACGCTGATGGGGTTCCCCTTGGAATTTTGTATCGGCGCAGGGGTCTCAGAAAACTAGAATGATGGCGCTTTCAGACGGTCGAAAACGTTTTCGGATACGTTTAGCCGTTAGCATGAAGGAGTGCAAAGACCCTATTGTATGACTGAGGCCTCACACAACATACTTTATTCATTCAGTCTGCTCATAATGCTCAATTAAGAATAATATGTAACACAGTAGTACAGCATATAAATATATGCACATAAGCCTAACCATCACAAAATTACATTACGTTACAAAATAATGTACAGCATGCGCCAAAGTATTGCATTAATATTGCTAATGCAGTCCAAAATAAGAGAACAGCAGATAATAGCAATAATACTGAAATAGTACAGAGTACACACCGCAAACTTTCAAGCATCGGGTACTACATAGCTGCCAGTCGTCGGTAGGAACTTCCTGTTGTTTCGCAAGTTTGGTCAGGACGCTTGGTTTGGCTGGAGGCCAATAACAATGGGTTTTTGATGGAGTGAGCCAGCATGTAGGGACAGCGTCTGTTGACTCCTCTTCCCCAGCAGATGCGAGGAATACCACTACTGCGAATGGTTTGCTCTGCAACAATAGATGTAACGGAAAGCTGTATTCGTTCTGAAGTTATTATTATACGGGGGGGTTCCAAAATTCGATTTTGGTTAATTTCTGTAGACTACTCATTGCAATTTTGGTAGAGATCGATACACAAATGGCGGAGAAATAGGCATCGCCCCAAGAACAGGAACAAGAAGAACAACAAGAACAAGCTTAACGGTAGTGGCGTTCTGTTCAGCTGGCAACAGTGTTCTAATCAGAAGTGAATTTAACAGTCTGTTTAAAGAAAACATGTTTTCTACTGAAACTCTGCCAGAATGACTAATGGAAGGTCTGCGTGTGAAATTGTTTCAGCTATAAATACTGTTCATATATATTCTGTTATAGTAAAAAGCACACGAGATACTGCGGATCCATTAGATGGCAGCTGCCACTAAGTAATTATGTAGGCCAGTTATGTACAACAAAGCCACTATCACATTCCACTACGATTACTTGTATTATCCACGAGTCACGAACTGTGCAATAATGGCAAAATAACAAAAGATTCGTCATTAAGAGGCAGCTTAACACATTTACATGCAATATCCGCAACATCAATAAGCTCCAAAATGCCACTTAAATGACTAGCTCGATAAATGTTCAACGAAGAAGATGGCAGTGGATAATCAAAAAATGAACATATTTGTTTAAAATTTTCCACCACAAGACATGTATGTGGACCAGCAGACAAAATGTTCCGCACGACGCACGGGTTGCCGTCTTTTTTTGCAACGCAGTTATCTGCCACATTTAAGGCAACCACAGTGTCATCCAAGTGCATTAGCCCATATTGCTTCGTATATCCCATACCAGGCAGTGGCAGTACAGGACCCATGGAATGTTGCTGCTTGAAAGTGCAAGCTTTTCTCTGCTGCTTCTTGTACGTGTTTTGTTTTTCGTGCAATCTGCGTGCTATTTGTTGGAGAATGCAAGACGGTTTTCGAACAAGCCTTTTCAGTGACTGTAATTTATTCTCAAACGGGAATGCTGAAAAATTGTCTAGTACCCCAAACCGCCGCACATCGTCAGCCAGATGCACCAGTCCGTGAACATTATACACTATCATGCCATTCCCATACAGTACTTTCATATTTTCAACGCAAGTTATCAATATATTGCTGGCATACTCACAATATCCCTCACATAATTTTGGATTGCAAAGCAAAGCAATGCCAACAAAAAGTAAGAGAAAATTTTCATAGAGTGGCTGAGGCAAAACATTCAATAGAGCAACTGGTCCTGTGTAAAGTAAAAATTGACGCAGTTCAGTTGCCTTCCAACGCAGAATGTCGATTACAGACCGAGGTTTTCTACAGAATTCACGAGGTATAAAAGGAATGAACTCGAGAAGGTTTGATGTGAGCTGCTCGACTTTGCGGGTGCACAGTCGAGTAGCCAGTGGCCCTTTTAACCAACAAATCAACAACCGCTTCATCACACCAAGGCACGCTAAGTGCATATAGTCCAGGGGAAACCCCGTGACCATTCCTACCGGAAGTGCATGCAACGGCGATGGCCCAAGGTGGTGGTCCTCGTCCCTGAGTTCATCGAAGTGAACATCTTTGCGCAATGGCGCTGCAGTTTCTGGATATGTGACTTTGCCGTGCCATTCACCTTCCTGGGTGCACTTTTCACAAGCGTAGTATCCCCCGTGTGACTTCACATTTTTTAGCATGGCACGCGCAGGTGCATCACATACAAACGAGTTTAATTCCACGGCCACCTGACTGCCACCGATACATATTCCGTTGTCAACCAGCTGTTTGGCCTCCTCAACAAACTCACCAAAAAATACCTCCAGATCACCAGGCTTTGATTTGCCACAGTATAAACCCACAACAAACGGTTCATTTCGTGATGCTGGCAGAATCACACCCAGGATAGGCCAGAGGCACACACCGCTGCTCTTAAACAGAGGCAGGCCATCGACATTAAACTGTAGCTGTACAGTGTCACTCAAATTCACAACATGGCCTGACTTCAAAGACTTCTCAATCCCAGACTTTATGCCAAAATGGACGTACTCCCCTCCAGTGGGCAATTTCTTCAGGCTAGTAGTTCGAGGTGTCTGCACAAGAGTGCGACGATCACGAGGCAAATCAGGATGGTAGTGGCGTAAAATTTGCAATAGTGCATTTACGGCAGCATAGTCTACGTCATACTGGTTCACCCAACCAGCCAGCAAACTACGCAAACTACAATCATTAACGTCGTCTGTGGTTTCACAGTCGTCCACAGAAGCACCATCATTATCATCATCATCATCATCGTCACTATCACTAGGCAGCCATTCGCCATCAAAAACACTCTCATCAAAGTCATCAGCCATACTCCGAAACTCAGCAGCACAGTCCGTGCTCTCTTCTGTCTCAGCGTTGTCACTGTCCATCGCTACTTCCACAGCACTCTCCGCATAGCTGGTTCCCTCACAGTCGTGATCTCGTAACGCTTGCGACGTGTCACAATTGTCAAAAAAAGCAGCCACAGACGCTTTTATCTGTCTGCGACGTGTCCAGTACGAGGGTTCGCGTACCTGCTCCGTTGACGACATTCTCGCAGCAGCGTGAACTTCAAAAGACTGCACCCAACAATCGGTGAACTAAAAATTGAAATAACACATGGTTGTTGTTATAACCTTGCAAACCAACAAGCTTGTAGCTACATAAAATGTTGTGTACGGTACTGTCGCTCGCTGTCGGTCGGACTGCGTCGGTTGAAACAAAGCACCACGCTGAACTCCGGCTGGAATGCGCGCTCCAGGCTCCGCCGCGCCGTGACACTGATGAGTGATGCTGAGCTAGCGGCTTCTGCTGCTGGTGTAGCCTATTTGGTGTAGCCTACTTAGTGCTCCTAGCGAGCAGAGGTGTGCGGACTCCGCGTTTCAGCGTCCGCGGATAATCCGCGTCCGCAAGTGTACGTAACGACCCGGCTGCACGACAAAAGGCCTACTCTCTTCTGAAATCCAGCACCTTCCACCACGCTGAAGGGTCTCAGGTCTGCTGAACAAAAATGCGCCAGAACGCTGCGTAGTTCGTCAGTGTCCTTATTGTCCAAAACTTTCTTCCGAGTTACGAAGTTTGTCACAATGTCATTTTTCGTTGGCACCTGGACTGGCTGTACCAGTCGATCCACCATGAGTCGACATGTGACGAGTTAAGTGGGTAGTGCCGGACCCGTGGATGTCGTGTTTAATTACTTTTTGGCACGTTGTACATTTCACGTAACCAGCATATTCTTCTTTTCCATTACAAAGAAGCACAAAGCCGTTGTAAGCAGCAGATTTCAACTTTTTTTCTGCGCTACATTGTAAAAGATTATCAACAGCAAACTCTTGATCATGTTCTATATTATACGCCGTCCGTTTCATTTTGTATGGTTTGTTCACTATTAACGGAGCTACAGACTATAGACTCAGTAAGCAGGAGTCTAGTCGCTGTTCACATCACAGACACAATAGACGGACGGCAACTCCGTGTATCATAGTACGTAGACGGCCGGCTGGCGTCTCAGTGGCGTGGCCCATCACACACCGCGGTCCAGCCTAATCCTGTCATGCCTGTACTATGGTCTTCAAGGGAGCAATCAGCCGGCCGAGTACGGCGAGTAAACTAGCTGAGCTCAGAGCTGAGCTGAGGAGGCTGAGCACAGCAGGGCCCAGCTGCCCAAGCCCCATGTGACCACAGCGTGACACCAGACTGACCAGATATACCATCCCTATGTCAGCACTCATGCAGCCGCATGGAGTGGAACGGCGGGGTGAGGTGATTGCCTGATAATGATCTCAGTCTCCGTGCTGCAACACTGAAGCTCCGGCCGCTCGCTCGCTCGGCGCGGCGCCGGCCGCCGCACTCGCTTGCCGCGCCATGCTCAGCGGGACGCTTTATACCCGCCTGTAATTATACATGTACAGCGCTTAGACCGGCGTGATGTAGCAGCGAGTATACTAGTGTACTAGTGTGGTTCGGATCTGCGGACCGTCCGCGTCCACAGATCGGATACTGTCGACGGTCCGCGGATAATCCACGTCCTCTAAAAAAGCTGCGGATTTGGGTCCGCATGCGGACCGGTCCGCAGTCCGCACACCTCTGCTAGCGAGCCAGTCGTTTTAGCGCCAAAACCCAGCAGGTCGCGGCATCTGGGCCACTTTAACAGTTATCTGCCTACGGGATACCGCACTCAGCGCATTGTCGTGCTATACGCCTGCTTTCAGTAGGTCACACAGCGTGCGCAAAATATTCAATAAACAACCTCCAGAACGGTTTCTAACTTCTAAGCCTTTGCGAAATTCAATAAAAGTTAAAATAGCGAACTCCTTAAACAGTTCAGCAGTGCACCGTTGTTCACAACAAGAGCAGCTACTGCCGACAGACCGTGCGGCAGCAGCGCTGTTATACGGGTGCTAATTTAGTTGCAGAATGCTGAAAAATCGTTATCCTACAGAGTCAGTCATCAAACTTTGGCGATATGACGACGTTTCAAGTCATTTTGCGACATTTTAATCTGCGCATGCGCGACTGCACTATACTTCCGGTGACTGACAATCTAACATCATATTCAGACTCGTTGACCCCCGATTTTCTATAAGTCTCCGAATTTTGGCATTCGTTGGCAACCATGCCAACGTAATTGATATTTCTCTCGGCTGGACATCGTTAAAATCGTTTCTGAACCGATGTCACAGTCTGATTAGTGATTAGTGCCTGTAGTATCTCAGTCCCTTTCTGACACTGCCATCCTTACATCGTTTTTCGGTGACAACATCTTCAAAGATCGTCTCTTCCGCGCTATGTAGCATATTATACACTTATATTGCTGGACCCAGAGACATGACCTACACAACAGCTCAGTGAAACGGAATATAGCACGTGTAGGCCTACTCTGTGGAGATGCATCAACACTAGGCCTACCGACCGACTTGAAACGCAGTTGCTCTCGATGGTGCCACTGCAGTGTGCACCAAACCGCTGTTGTACGAAGTTTGACGCAATATACTAGTACATGGAGGCCTTCCACGACTGCATCTTACACTGCATTTCTGATCCGCAAAGCAAGCCAACGACGCATTTGTATAGGCCTATACCAATGTGATTGTAAAGTGTGTAGCTTCGTTACAGCTGGCTTACAGGAGGCGCCACAATTTTATAAGGATGACGATCTTGACCTTCCCTAGGTTTTTGACCCGAAGAGGACGACCCTCCCACTGGTAATTAAAAGTGTTGGGGGAGGGGGGGGAGTTGGCGCGCCCTTTTGCCTCGATCTCGCCCCTTCGGGGCCTCGGGTTTGGCCATGGGGCCGAAGCGATCCCCACTGTTTTTTTTTTAGAAATCGACCACTGCTGTCGAGTTCTGCTACTGCGCCACAACTGTCAGACTGTACGCGCTGTCACGTCCTACGATCCGCAGGCCCTATAAGGCCTAAAAAAATTTGTTGTTTCCGGAAACCCGACCGAGCTTTTACCCCCTTGACCCTAAAAAATTTTATGGACTTATTTGTGCTGAAATTTTTTCGGGTTCAATTTCAATCGCACTTCCGGACAATGACTAGTTCCAGCTGCTTATCATCATATTCAGATCATTCTTCCTATAACAAAACATGTCAAAGTACAATGTAAGTAGAAGACAACAAAGACAAAAACGTGTGCAATAACTTAGTGTACTTATAAGCACCATTGTAAATAAAACCGACCTACCGACCCTATTTTTTTGTCCATGTTTCCGGAAACAACAATATTTTTTATTAGGCCGAACCGGGATAGGCTACCGGTTTCAAAAGCTCGCTGCAAGCATCAATGCAGAGATACATGTATAGTAAATGGTTTCGGGATTTGTAAACCAATTAGACCCGTTGCTCTCGATGTTTACTGCAAATTGTGTGTATGATTATACTGTACAGTATTAACAATTTTCCATGTAGGCCCTACAGTCTATGTCTACCATTTTTCGTATACATGTACATATTTTCGTTGTTTTCGTTGTAACCAGGGCTCAACACACTTCCACAAAATGAACCAAGCGTTCCAAGTTTAAAAATGAGGTTCCAACAGCAGTCATCAAAAAGATTTTAAAAACTAGAAAACGCTCAGAGAGTGCAAACCTCCGCCAAGGCTGCAGATCTGCCGAGGTGGATCGCCTCGTCGTCTGTCGGCCGCAGATCGGCCGACAGACGACGAGGCGGTGATATTGCGTGCTTAGCCGAATCCGCCGCTTGATAATTTTTCACGTGGGAAGTATACAGCGCGGTGAACCCCCAAAATTTAATCAGTTCGTCCTTAGCCTAAACGGTATCCGCATGCAAAATTTAGCCAAATCCGTCCATCCGTTTTTGCGCTATGCTGGTCACAGACAGACAAACACACAGACAAACATTTCAAAAACAACCTCCTTGGAGTGTCAGACCGTCGTTCATTCGTAAGACAGCAATATGCGTTTTGCATATGCGTCGCGCGAAACGAAAGTGGGCACCTTTACTAGTGTCGATTTATTTGAAGCTCAGGCCTGCTCGCATTGTGCCGCTGCAGTCGTTGACGCGCGTAGACGGCAACATGGACACACGGACAGACGCATAAACAGTCGATCTTTGTTACAGTAGATATTTGTATGCAGTGTACGCTACGTGCACGTGCAGCAGGTTTTGCACTGGCACCAGAGTGCATGAGCAGAGACGGTATGCCTATACAATGTAGCATTGTTTTGCTGTTCTGAACCCCGGCTGGCGGTAGCTTCGTCTCTGGTGTTTGCTGCCGCTGATAAGAGGACAACAGCCACGGCTCGCCGATGCCGGCACTCACAGACGGCCGTGGTACGCCCCACTTCCCGTAAGCGTAGACAGCAGCATACGGCACGGCATCCTAGCTCAGCTGAGCTGAGCTGACCCTCACTTAATTAGGATGCCAGGCGGGTCTGTGGCGTGTCAGTAGCCGAGCGACTGGTGTCAGTGGTAGCGCGCTCTTCCTTTGTGTCCCTTATGAGTGACCGACGCTGCAGCCTGCATTACCTCGAACGACGCTGTATAGTATTCCACAAGATGGCATGCATTGCACATCCTTGTGTACTAGCATCCAAAAGCGCACAGTGGAGTTAATGCGTTCACATAGGCTAGCGTCCGATGTCGAATACTAAAAACTAATATAGGGCATGCATTATTCACTCGTTTCGAACAAGAAGCTCAGCTGATGCTGACAAACCCGCGCGACGCGTGTCTGACACAGATGGGCCATACAGGGTGGCTAAAAACGGGGCCAGCGTGTTTCATTGTAAGTATTTTGAGAACCCCACGACCGATTTTTACAATTCTTTCGCCAGCAAAAAACCAAAATATTGCCAGTACTTGTTTGCTTACTTACTCATTATCGTCTCGTTCAATGACGTCACACTTGACGTCATATTTTTATTTATTTTCGTGAAACACGCTGGCCCCGTTTTTTTCTGAGCCACCCTGTGTATTCGGCTTCCAAAATACCGTGCCCTTGAAACCTGGATAAGGGTCACTCAAGATCATCGAAAATGTTACCATTCGATAGAGCGTACGCGGCTTCCTATTCACGTTAACTATGGCTGTATCTCGTGCCGTTTCTGAGATAGGCTGTGCGATTTCGAAAAATATGCTGACCTTGAAATCCGGGTCAGCGGTCAATCAAAGTCACTGACCCGGAACGATATAAAGCCATAGTTGCTATAGAACGTGAATAGGAAATCATACACGAATCGTGCCATTTTCGATTATTCTTGTTCTTGAATGACCCCAAACCCCAGTTTCAAGGTCACGGAAGTTTTCAAAAGCAAATAATCGCAAGAACAGTGCGTCGTTACGGAAAAAGTTAATGGAAAACACTAATGGAAATCATATCGGAGCTATCGAACTTTGCGCTTCATTTGACCATCAAATAGAGGTTATTTGGACGTAAAACCGCCTTTTAAGTTGACCTCAAAACGCCGACGTAAAATTAATGACGTCACTCGTCCTATCACATCGTGACGTCATTTAGACATCTTTTAGATGTCAAGAAGACGTCATTTTTTTCTCTTATTTGTCCACTGAATGGTTCAGTGACCTTGAGTGACCTGTAACTTCGGTTTCAAAGTCACGGCATTTGTCGAAGCCCAACATCTGGCCCAATTGACGTAACAGAATCGCGTCGCGCGGGTTTGTCAGCACTACCTGAGCTTCTTGTTCATTATTTTAACGGGGAGCTGTTCATCGGCTGCTACACAAAACTGTCAAATGACGGAGACTGTGCATCAGGATAATAACAGAGATTAGCGGGCCGTCGAAGAAATGAGTTGACTCGTTCACGATCTACTGCGCAGGTGAAACCGTGGCCTAAAACCATACCAGGACTTTCGTATGTCAGCTTATTTACAACAACTGCTTGTATTGGAATATTGCTCGTCAAGCACACAATGCCAAATTTAAACGGCGATGCACAAAGCCACAGACAAATAATTCGCAGCTGATTTATTAGCATTGGGCTAATTAAGCAGATTGATGATGTAATTAACAGTGCAAATTGCGATGATAAGAAAATTTATTTTATGTAAAATTTAAATCCTTATAAATAAAAATATCATACCAGCTGTCTAATAAATGAGTCTACGACTATAAAGTGCAGGAAGTGCGTCCTATGGCGTCCAGATGTGAACAGACTGCGGGCGACGGATACAGCGACTGCAGCAGGTCGGCCAATGCCGTATTGGCCGATCTGCTGCAGTCGCTGTATCTGCCGCCCGATTGGCAAAACCGACAGTTTAGCCAGCTACAGCGCAGCCGCCCGGCAGTAGACGCAGCTTGTCCCAGCAGCGGCACGTCTAATTGAAGTCAAAGTGGCCACCTGCTTAGACGCTGACGTCTATTGGACGCCTCACCACATCGGTTTGACGTCAAATTGACGTCGGTGTGTTAACTGGGTGGCCTTTCTCACAGTCAACAATGGGTGACTTGAAAAAATAAATCAGACCAAACGGATTCTGATTGGCAAATTACAAGGGGCGGGTTTAAAGGCCCGTTTATAGCGACACAACTCAACTCGAGGTCTAAAATCCAAGATGGCGGAGATCCGCCATCTGGAACTTGATGCAAAAGTGCTATTTTCTCAAAAACTAAGCAATTTAGAGCTATGGTGTCTATATGAAGTTATGTAAGCTTAACTGGGCTTTTCAAGGAACCCATCATTAGATCCCTACAATCCAAGATGGCTGAGATCCGCCATCTTGAAAATCGACATGACGTCATTTTTTTCGGCCGAGGGTGGTCCGATTTGGATAAAAT
>Ga0209637_1000283_pt1 | contig 18701 bp, 27 predicted proteins | sample OlaalgELextract3_2_FD_187379 | JGI IMG/M metagenome (GOLD analysis project Ga0209637, IMG submission 187379) | Olavius algarvensis symbiont microbial communities from Tuscany, Italy - Type G ELBA extract 3 (SPAdes) (version 2) | ecosystem: Host-associated > Annelida > Digestive system >... | reverse complement strand
GTGGGTTTTGGACAGCATCCACTTTAAAAGGCATAACCTGATTTCGAAATCACCAATTTCGCGTTTATAACTGCCTGTTATTATTAAAGGCAGTATTTGATTTTCAATTTATTTTGGACAGCAATGATCCACAACATTGATACACAGATCGTTTTCCAAGAAAAAATCAAGCGGCATCCCTTTGCGGCCATTCAATATTTGCTCCTCTTTCTCAAAATCAGAAAAACGGACCTTAAGCTTGTCAAAATTGTTTCTCATCTCATACCCATCGAACCCATATTTTTTATTGTAACCCTGGAGCCGCTCTCTGATTTCCCTGAAAACAGGAAACTTTTTTGATCCTTCATACACACCAAAATCTGAATAAGCCCTCTCAACCGCATACCTCAAGGCAGGGCTGCTCATTGTGTACAGGAAGTTCTCGGTGACAAAAATATGTGTAGCTGCTTGAACCTTGTCATTGAAAGTGTCCCAGTCTTGAACTTCCCACATATTCAGCCTGAGATCCCCCCATTCAAGGACAGAAAACCAAGGATACTTCAGGTGGAACGCATCGGCTTCCCGTTTTGCTCTCTGGACGAAAATTATGTTGAAATCCCTTTGTTCGGGCGGGACACATAAGATTTGGTCAATAACCCAGAGAATGCCGTAACTCTTGCCTGTGCCAGATGCTCCGCTGACAAAAATCCCTTGTGGGAAATCATAAGTGGTGAATCCACACAGATCCTTCTCGTAATTCACCAATCCATACTTGTATGTTCCGCTGATCCTCTGAGCCTCTTCTGCATCAAGAAAAGGCCTGAACGGGTTCTCCTCCTCTGCCCTAACTACGGCTGCAGCCCGCCTCCTGGCTTCGCTCTCCAGCCCAGGATTGAAGCGGAGCAACAACTCAAGCTCAGAAGGATCTCCTTGGTTCAGCCAGCAATCGCATGCAGCCCTGACTTCCTCGTAAGGTCCGTCAAAGAAGCCTGCTTTCTCGAACGTATCAACGAGTCCTTGGTACTCTTCGAAACCGCGCATGTTTGATTCCTTCCTTTAATATCTTTGTGGATTCCAAACACCGAAGCTCAGCCAACTCCAGAACGCGTTCTTGTCATTCCGCTCAATGCAATCGTTGCACAAAGGGTTGCCTTGCTCTGTCACGTAACCGTCAAAGCCAGCATAACAAAGCCTGCTTCCGTGCTCCCGAAAAGGATCAATGCAGATGAAAGCAGCGCCTACAGGAACCATCAAACCAGTCCAGCTCTGCCCCACTATCTCATCAACGCGTACCAGCCTCCCGCTCGGATCAGTCATAGCCTCGTCAACCTCCTTCACCACATTACGATTCAGCGCAGGATCAAAAACATGCTCCTTGCTCGCAACAAGGATAGGCCTGCCACCATTCACCCTCAGAAACCTCCTGAAAGGCCTGTTAAGCCAGAAAACATCCTGCTCTTCCGGACCCTTACGAACATCTTGACCACCACCACCAGTTGGTGTACCATCCCTAAAATCCATAACGGACCTCCTGTTGAAACAGAAATCATTGGTGTTCATTTATATTTATTGTGGGTGATGGAAAAAATTCAGTAATGCCGACAGAAAAAGAACTCATTCAAAGAATCACAGAAGGAGATAAAGAAGCAGAAAAGATACTTACTGAACGAGAATACCCTAAAATTCTTAGAAGAGTCAGAACTCATCCAGCCTTCAGAAGCTCAACAAATAAGGAAAATACAGGAATACTAAATTTAGAAGACGCTGACGACATAACAAATACAGTATGGATGTACTTGATACCTAAACTGCGTAAGGGTAGACTTCGGGAAGGAGTAAGGCTCTCGACGTACTCATATCAATTCATCAGCAACAACATATATGACTTTCGGCGCAAGGCTGTTTTAAATAAATACCGTTATGATCAAATTAAAGAAGACCCCCCTGATCCCGACCCAATCGGAATGGTAAAAAAGTTCATCAATGACCCTTGCAACCAAGTAATGGCATTAATTTTGTTTTTTAAGGATGAGATACCTGAAAAACATTACCAGATACTTTGCTTTTATTATTACGAAGGATTCCGTTTTAACGAGATAAATGATTGTTTTAAATACACTAAAGGATATGTTTCACAGATACATAGGAAAACAATCTTGCGAATAATCCCTGAATTAATTAGAAAATCTGAAATGCCTTTTGATGAGATAATAGAAGATGGATTGCAAGCACTTCGTAAACTTAATTCCTGAAGTCCTACTCCTGGACCCAGAAGATCAGACAATCGAAGAGACTGTCATGGAGGAGTTCGACCAGCATTTCGAGGAATGCGAGAACTGCCGAAAAATCTTTGATTTCATAGGGCTCATCGACTCAACCCTCATATCTCAATCAGATATGATCTTTGGCGGTAAAGATGACTTTGGGCTTGATGACAATAGGATGAAAATCCTCCACCCGTTAAGACAAGTATCCCTCACCTTAAGAAAAAACAAAGAATTTAACAAGGCGATACCGATCTTAGAATTCTTAATAGGAATAGGGGATAAACCTCTTGCCAATTACCTTTTTCTCGCATTGGGATATACCAATATAGGGGATTTCGATAAGGCTTTATCTACTCTCCGTAAAGCCGACCTACAAGATGTAACGGAGTTTGATGTCCTCATCAGGTTTGCACAAGCATTTAGTGATTGCGGAGGGCATGAAGAATCAAGAAAACTATATGAAAAATGCTACGAGCTCGATCCAGAAAACAAATATGTAATGTGTAACCTCGGCAGTGCTTACACAGAATGCAGGGAATTTGAAGCTGCAGAAGCGCTCCTATCTAAAACGATTGACCTCTACCCTTCAGACCCTGATATTTATACTGTTTATCATAACTTAGCCGTCCTATACTATGAGACCGAAAGAATGGAATTGGCTATTGAAATGATTGATAAATCTTACGAGATATCTCCAGAACACCCTGATATCATACGTACCCGAGAGATTATACATAATAGAGCTAAAGGCAAACCAGTGATTTTGTACCTCACTTAATCGCGCTCAAAATCTTGAGGAAATATATATATGTTGAGCTTCCCAGAATTCAGAAAACTCCTTGCGTCATACCTATCTGACGACTCAGACAACACAGAAAATAAGAAACTTAGACAACTCAAGCTCGCCAAAGCCCTGGCCTCCACGACTCCAATCTCAGGCATCAAGCTCTCGAAACATATCCGTTCTTAGGATAAAAAATATCGCCCTTCCGTCGCATGTCCTCAAACGCCTTCTTCACATCAGGTTCCTTAGCTCCTTTCTCAACTGCAGCGACCACGACATCATCAATCAGCAACACCATCTTACCAGTCTCCTTCTCAAGCGAATCGAAAGCCTCATTAACGTATGAAACAGCGGTCCTAAAACTCGCTCCGTAACCAGTAGCCAGCTTATCAATATCGAAAACACCAGCCTCCTCATCAAAAGCAACCTGCTTCAAACAATAATCCATCAAGTCAATAGCCCGCTGAGCATCGCCAACAGAAACCCGATTCGACAACCGCAGCTTAGCGTAACCCTCAGACAAACGAATAAGACCCTCCAACTGCCGAGCACTAATCGGCACAACCCTGCTGCCTTCTTCGCCGCCGCTCTTGCCCCGAATCTTCAAATAATACTTGATTAAATGATCAGAAGCCCCCTTAGTGAAAGAAGGCATCAAAGCCTTAGCATGATTCAAATATTTCCTGAGCAACCCAGTCTCAACAACATCCTCACAATCATCACCAACACACCCAGTATGAACATCAAGGATCTTCCCGGCAACCAACTTATCGCTCTCAGCCTTCGGAACATCAGTCACAGGGAAAATCAAATCAAACCGGTTGATAATCGTCGGAGGCAAATCAATCTGGTCAGCCAAACTCCTACCATAAGGATCAAACCGACCATACTTAGGATTAGCACCAGCAAGAACAGCACACTCACAACTCAACCGAGCCTGAACCTGAGCCTTCGCAATCGTCACAGTCTGCTGCTCCAAAGCCTCATGGATCTGGTCACGATCCTCCTTAGTCATCTTGTCAAACTCATCAATAATCGCCACATTCTTATGAGCCAACACCAAAGTACCTGCCTGGAAAGTCCAACCAAGGAACTCGTCCCTGACCACTGCAGCAGTCAAGCCAACACCAGAACTGCCCTTACCAGTAGCGACCCTCGCATGAGGAATCACGACCTCCACCCGCTTCAAGATAGTGGACTTACCAGCGCCAGGATCACCAATAACCAACACATGAATATCGCCCCGCTTCACAGTGCCGTCCTTCGCAATCTTCCGGACACCACCGACAAGCTGAACAAGCACACCCTCCTTGATCATGTCGTGACCGTAAATCGAAGGCACCAAGGACTTCACAAGCACATCAACACAGTCCTCCCGGTCAGCAATCTCCCTGATCAACTCGATCTCCTCCCCAGATATCTCGGAATCAACATCCTCCTCCTCAATGTTCTCAATAAAACAAGCATCCAAAATGAAGTCTGAGTCAACACTCTCAGCCCCGTTCCTCAACAAAATAGCTATCTCTTGCAGCACACCGGTAATCCTAACCTTCGCTCCAGGGTTGAACTTTGCCTCGAACTTAGGGTCAACAAGCCATTTTTTGAGCATGGCCTTCAATCGCTGAGGCTGACTCGTACCCTTCACATTCTCGGGAAGCTCCTCCAGCTCAAGCTTCTGGATATCAACCCTCCGCTCGCCAATAACTCTAAACTTCCCCTTTCTCCCGCAACCACAGCGCGTAGGCTGAGTTTTTTTTCTATCATCCTGCATAACGTTCAGGACATTCCCGCAGCTCGGGCATTCATATTTGATGATCTCAGCACGGCTCAAAACATGACCCTTTGCCCGAATAATCCCCTCAAAGAAATGAAGCTTCCCGAAATCAGCAGTCCGCTTAGAACTAATGAGACGCCTACAGTCATCAGAAATGTTATTAACCTGAAACTGGAATGACCTGACCTTCCGAGGCAAATCAAACGCCTCAAGACTAAGCTCAGCAGCCTTCAATGTCTCTTCAGGCTCTGCAAGCAAGCAATCCGCAAGTTCATAATTGAACTCTGTGAGCTTCCTGAAATCGATCACCAAAAAATTCTTGCCCTTCCTGATATTTTCTGAGAGCACGTCAAAATAGGTTTTCTGAATGAACTTGGCGAAGTTCTCGATCCTTTCCGTGCTATCCATCAACATTCCGTCACATCTCTTTCAGTTTTTTATCAAGGCAAAGCTTATGATATATTTTCTTGTTAAACCTCTTTACCTTGCCGCCGTCCTGATCATCCTTGGAGATCACAATCCCGCACTGCGCACATGCCCCCATGACACCTACGGCATACTCCTCTCTTTCCGCATCTCTTTTCTCCTTTCTATTTCTGTCTGCCTCAAGCATGCGCCTGAAACTAATTCCGCGAGACGACATGCGCTTCAGTGTCTTTTCACTGAAAGGCTCACTAAGCCTCTTCTTGAATAGATCCGCTATTGCCTTTGTATCCTCGGATGCTTCATACAGCGTTGCCCTCTTATTGGTCGTAGGATACATCCTCATCCAGAAACGATAATAAGTATCGTGAAGAGGGTTGGCCTTCGTAATTGCAGACACGAATCCTTTATTGAGAAGCTTCATCAATTGGTGCTCGATCACTGTATGGCTACTAGCCCCTAAGAACTTCCTGAGCTCATGAGGTGAGGTAACGGTAAGTTTAGAGAGAGCATATATGATCGCTCCAGTCTTTGGGTTCGTGACACACCCAAGGTACTTGTTCAGTGATTTACACTCCTTGAATATCTCGTCCTTAGGCTTACCTTTCTCTGAGAACATCTCAATAATAGTCCTTGCCTCGTCTGATATAGCTGAAGCTAATTCTTTATTTGTTATTCTGACCACCTCCTTTACGGTCGGGCCTTGCAGAAAAATCAGTAATTTGGTCTGGCTCCACCAGCCAAGACATGTACCTGCCTAATATGAAAAGTTTTCCATTGGGCTTAATTTCTTTTAGAATTCCTACTGCTTTCTTGTTGTTGCGCCTTTCAGCCACAACGAACATTCCTATAAATTGTTTATATTCCGTGTCTTCCATCGTGTCGTGTGTTTGAGTTTGTCAAAGATCTGCATGCGCAGATCATAGACGATTCTGATTTTTATGCTTTTTGGAGTATTTATATTTTGTTGTTTTGTAGGATATAGTTATTGGAGGATTTGTTTTCCTTGAAAACAGGTAGGTTGCTACTCTTTTGACCACCTTCTTACGTGATAGTGTTTGTCGTCAATAAAACATGTAGTTTTCAATGAAATGGTAAGGTGGCTAATTCAATAGCAACCTTAATATTTTCATATTATATATGTGTATATGTAGTAGTAGGTGGCTAGTGTACTACTACTACTTACCTATATGATATACTTTTATTTATATGGTTGCTACTCTTTTGACCACCTTATCTTTATCGACGACATTTATAAATGAGAATGGGTATGGTTGCTACAAAATAAACCACCTTTCTTTTTAGAATATTTATATTCTGAAATACATATTTCTTAATATATATTATTTTACAGATATAGTTATATACCAAAATCTTCATAATTCTATCTGGCGACGATGATGCCTGAAGATCAGATCAATTCACAGAAAACCTTCATCCAGAAGGAACAAGAAAGGATAAACCATCCGAAATGGAGGTTCCTTGCTAAACACGATCCAGGCACCTATGAAGATGTCAAGAATCTCGCAATACCTTTGTAATTGAACACACGACCAAACACGACAAGATGAAATTCGAATTATCCAAAAGAATTCTGAAAGAAAAATCTTCTAAATTATTCATCGAACAAAACAAGCTCGAATCCATGAACCCTTATTCTGAAGGCAAACTTATCCCATCAAAAAAACTCCTTGAACAGCAGCGCATTGTTGAAAGACAGAAAGCTGACGTCATCACTCACCACAACAATCTTCACCAGGTTAACAGTATCATTCCAGTATGATCACATTTGGTTTTCCACACTTTACATCGACACCGTAACGCCCAAGACGGCGTTGGCTCTTAGGTGTACCTATAACAAAATGGGATCTGAACATATCTTGTCTACAAACGACAAGAACACTGCTGAGTTTGTCAAGACGCTTGGATGTAAAGAGGTTCCTCTGCGGAAGGTTAGGAGGAAGATCGGTTGGTACAAGGCTGCTAAAGCTGTCAGGGCTTTGGAGGATCTTGCTAAAGAAGCTTCGCAGTCTCTCCAAGACAGCGCTGCTGAGGCTCTCAGTATGATTGATGATTCATTGAAGGCCCTTGACCAGGACACTGTTGCTTCGCTTAAGACTGCTGCAGAGAAAGCAGAGGTTGAGGTTGTGCAGGTGTTCAAGAAGAAGCATGAGGGTAAGATGGTTGATCATGTGAGGCTGAACCCTGATGTCGAGATCTGCAGCAAGGAAGACTCTTCAACTACAACATTCAAGATCAAGAAATAAGTGATATTGCTATGGCTAACGCAACAATGATGAATGCATCGATTAATGCGACTATGAACGCAACTAATTCCTCTTCAACAGGCGGTGCTGTTGAGCCATTGCTCTGGAATCTCTCAACTCAAGCCGTTATCATTCTTTGCGCTCTTATTGTTTGTGTTACCTCAATTGTTATTGTTGGGTTGCTCAGGCCCAAACAAGCTAAGTCTCCGACTAACAAGCCTTTCATCAGGGCTCTGTTGTTCACCATGCTCATGATTGTTTTCATCATCGTGACTGAGGGTCTTGGATGGTATGGCCCTGAAGGTATGCCTTGGTGGATGAAAGCGGCGTTGATCATCCTCACCTTTTTTTTGGCCCTGACTCTCCCTAAGTCTGAAGCTCAAAAGGTCCAGGAGCGCACTGAGGTTTTGTTTCCTGACCGCATTAAGGGTCACCAGAAAGAGCGTTATGATGCGGTTCTTAATGTGGGTGATAGCTCCGGATCACAGATACCTCATTACAGGGTCTTGCCGAATAATGACAGGTATGGTGGGGGCGATGACCATATCGCTCATTACTTGATCCAGAATAATCATAATCAAATGTATGTTTATGCTTTCGGGACCAGGACTGAAGTGATGGTGGAGGTTGTTGAAGATCCATCCCCTGAGTATATCAAGCTGTTGTTTGCCAGGCATATCAAGCCTTACAGGCCGACTATGACTGTGAGCAGGAACGAGTCTGTCAATAAACATGTTGGAGGTGCGGGCAATGCCGTCGTTGCGCCAGCTACCAGTTGATCCCAGGACCGACATTCCTCTCGGAACTCGCTTCAAGTACTGGGTGATCCGGAAGTTTCCTTATTCGTCATTGGTCACTTATTGGGTTGCTTGGATCAGGAACCGCGCAGACACGACCATGCACTACGCTTTGATCATCATTGTGCCGGCATTGTTCGGCCTGTTCTGCCTGCATGCAGGTCCTAACTTTTATGATGTTCCCTCAGAGGTGGCTGGAAAGGTAGCCACTGTCCATATCATACAGACTATCCTAATCATCATTGGTGCTTGGGCTTTGATAGTGCAGCAGGTGCGAAGGCCTATACCGAGGGGGAGGCATTTCTGAAAATGGCTAAAAGAAACACTGGAGCAACAATCGCTATATCGTGCCTTGTCGTGTTTGTAGGGCTGATGCTTTACAACATTGCTGAAATAAGCGCGTTCAACCCAATCATAATGTTCGGCTCAATATTTTTGATTCTGGGACTCATATTCCAACGGGTTTGGGGAGACTGGTTCGCATCGTTGTTCCCTGCAAAACCAGAGTTTGTCTCTTACAGTGGTTTGGGTGGAAGATTGATGATTGGCCCTATTTCGTTGCCAGGAGGTCAGCAGAAATGTCTTGTCTCTTTCAACTCCAGTTCACTCCCTAAACTACTAAAGGATGGGACCTCTAATTGGTTTTGGGCGTTCATAGGTATGATCACTGGAACCACTATCAAAGAAGTTATAGGGAGAAGGGAGCAGTTCCATTTCGTTGAGAAGAAAGACTGCGAGAACCCAAACGGCTGCATGTTCTTTAAGGGCAGAATTGATGGTGCTGAGCTTCGGGACCCTGAGATCATGTCTGGGCTTACTGAACTAAAGCGTTTGTCTGATGCTTACAGAGCGACTGTTTCGACCATGAAGCAGTACGGGCATCAACTTGCTACAATCGTGAATCAGCGGAACTTGGATGATGACCATGCTTACAGCAGAGCTAAGATGATTGCAGATAACATGAAGAATATAAAGATCATCACTAAAGGCAGTGGAGGCAGCGCAGATGCTGTCGCATCTGAGATGCAATAATGATCATTAAGGAGGTATTTATGTAAAAATGGAACAAAAGACAGATTCAGTATTCGAGACCCCTGACGACATTGATGGCCATGTCCAGGACGCTTTTGATAAAGACCAAGTGGAGAAAAGCAAGGTAAGCCCAGAGCTCAAATCTGTTTTTTCAGAGAAAGAGTGCCTTATGCTGAACTGCAGCCTCAAGGCCAACTATGAGGTCCAGAAAAAGCAGATTAAGGAGCTTCAAAGAGAGAAGCGCGAGTTGACCGAGAAAATCGAGCTCATGCATAAGGCCGTCACCACAGATGCTTCTGAGGACAATATCAAGAAAGCCTTACATGCTGCTGTTCGTGACAAGATCCTCCAAGCAATGAAAGAGGACATTCAGAGGCTCAATAACTCAGTGATTAATCGTGACAAGAAGGTTGCAGCGTTAGAAAGGAATATCAGGCATGCCCGTGACGAAGTTAAGGGTTATGAAGTGATGCTTAAGACTGACGAGGTGCTACACGAAAAATTCAACAACATGAAGCTCCTTGAAGAGAGAGCGCTGCAGCTCCAGGCTCACGTTGAGGAGCTGACCGGCAAGAGGTTTTCGGCTGAGGAAAAGGCCAGTGCTGCAGAGGTCATGCTCAGGAAGGTCCGCGCAGAATTAGACCATGCCACGAAAAAGTTAGCTCATAAAAAGAGGCTTATCATTGACACAGATAAGATCATTAAGGACATGCCGGCTGAGCCTTTGAATAAGGCTAAAGGAAATGTTCCTGAGCCGCCAACTGGACCAAAAAATATAAGTATCAGTATATGGGAGAAAATTAAAAGATGGTCAACCCGAGACTGAATAGTCACAAGCTTGTGATTCCATCGTCGCTTTATTATAGGCGCACCAAGATCCCTAAGGAGTGGCTTGATGTTATTAAGGATGCTAATTTCTCTATACTTGCTTCTGGAAGGACTGGATCAGGCAAGGACTCTATCACTACGTTTGTTGTGAACCTGGACCAGGCCCTGCGCAGGACAGTCATTGTTCTGGATACTAAGATGGAGTATCCGTGCGCTATTTTTACTCAGCAGGATGTTGTGCTCAGGAATTTGTTGATTAAGCACGGCTTGGTAGGCCGTGGCTATAAGACAGTGTTGTGGATTCCTTACGTTGAAGGTCTGGAAAAGAATGAGCATTTCCAGGAGCTCATATCTTATCATCATCCTAACCTTGAGATCCGCCCTTTCAGGATACGCATAGCGGACTTCACATCTGAAGATTCTTACAACATGAGCCTTTCCAAGACACACCTTCAAGCTATGGCAAGGAAGGATATGCTCATCGGCCAGACAAAGATGCTGAATGAGGCCAGGGAGGAGATGGGCCGAAGGATGGGCTTTGACGATTTTGACCTGCAGGAAGATGGTTGTGGATGGGAATACCTTGATTTCGAGGAGATCACGACAAACAGGAAGATCAATGTCATATCTACATTTTTTATGTTCAAGAACACTATCACTGCAACAAGCTACATGATCGGGTTGCTGAATGATTTCCTGAGTATAGGTAAAAGTATCAATAGGGTTCGTGGGAAGGACGAGCTTTTCACTGTTGTTATACCTGAGGTCGAGATCATATTGCCGAGAGGTGTGAAGAGCCTGGACCAGACTGTCAACACATTGAAGTTCTCAATGCGGACAGGCCTCAAGCTGATGCGTAGCTTCGGAATCCGTTTCCGGATGAACCTACAGAATCTTTCAGCCCTTGATCCTGACATGGTAAGCCAGAGTATGCCTTTTGCCGGCAGGACTTGGAACCCTAAGGACTTGAACATGCTCAAGATTTTTGGGCTGTCCAAGAAAGATTGTTTAATGATCAGCCGGTCCAGGATTGGTCAGTTCAGGGATGTGATTCATGGCAAGGATTTCAGTGCAGTTCCGCTAAGCCATAAGGCCAGAGAGATGGAATATTTTGTTACGATGATGCGGAACTATTACAGTGATCCATCGTTGTTCTTGTTTGAGACTGAGAATTATTTCTTGTCAGAGATCCTTGATTACGAGCCTTTGTTTTGGGAGGGCAAGCCGCTGACTGTTCCTGAGTATAATCGCAGGGTGGGGGCCTGGCTTGAGCAGCATGAGCCAAGAGGGGTGCTGCCTATTGATTATGGTATTGGTGAAGATGCAGAAGGGATGGACGACCATATTGAGAATATGGAGGCACGAGCATCATAATGACACCTGAGAAGAAGCAGGACAATGGAAAGGAGCTGCTCTACCGATTAGTATATAGATCAGATAAGCAGGGCGTTCCTTGCAGCTATGTTCATGTTGAAGAGCGCCAGGCTCTGTTTTTGATGAAGATGGTTCGTTTCATTCAGCAGGCTAAGAAAGATAGGGTGACAGTGTTGGATATCTGTAAGGGCCTTGGCACTAAGAACCGGGTGTTGATTCAGCGGATGGCTGATAGGCTTGCTGGAGTGCTGTGGATCGATAAGCGTGATGATCAGGGTTATGATTATAGTGTAGTGTGTAGGGGTAGAGTTGATGTCCGCAAGGGTACATACAATAAGAATCGGAACCTGCCTCGCACTCCTCGCTTCTTGAAAGCTCCTTATACTTTCTCTCGCGCGGCTCTATAAAATAATAAAGGCTTGCCTATTATTTTATATCAATTGATATATCTCATACCTATTCATTTCGGGCTGTAAAAGAAGCAAAATAGAAACTCAATTATTCCGTATAGTTCCTCCTGAAATCTTGTAAAAGAAGCAAAATAGGGCCTTGATAATTCCGTAAAGTAACCAAATAGAGATCCAATTATTCCCAGTTCCTTCCTTGATTCACTATTCAAATTTTTTTGATAACTATCAAATTTTTTGTGGCAAAGTTTTTATAAGATTAATTCCTGAAAAATCTTTATGTGGAATTCTATGGAAAACCAAGGATTTTTCCTGAAAAAAATATTTTGTATACATGGAGGTGTATAAACCATGCATAATAAGAAAGGAGTAGCCGTAATTGGAGTCCTACTTCTTGTCCTTGCAGTTATTGGCGGACTTTCAGCCGGCAAATGGGCAATGGACAATTGGGACAATTGGTTCGGCGGAGAGAAAGACGCGCTTAGCGTTGCTGGAGACAAAGCAGCAGGACAATCTGATGAAAATGTTGCAGTTGTGCACACAGTTGATGTCGGAGATGCTGGAACACTATACCTTGAGGGCTACACAGGCTCATGGGGAGATGCTGGAGCTAGAGCTGAGGTATACCCTACCTATACAGTTATGAATGATGGTGTGACAATCGTCAACGATGCTCAGGCAAACAGCACATCAAAGGTTAAGGCAGGAGATGTGCTTGATGTCTATGGAACAGGAGCATCCTACTATGTTGATCCTCTTGAGGGTTACGTGATGGATGGCGAGACTGCTTCTGTAGAGCTTGATGCATACGCTGTTGTTGCAACAACTGATCTTGTTATCACTGTCTATGATAAGGACGAGAACGCTCTTACCGCTGACGATGACGACGAGAACACTGCTGACTATGCTGGAGGAAACGTGTTGGCTAACGACATGGAGACCTACTATGCAAAGCTTGAGCAGACTGGCGCTGACAAAAGCTTCCAGCTCTTCGGAATATGCACATATATTCTAGGAGATGAAGCTGACGACTTCGAGCTCGTCGAGAAAGGATGGAAGGAAGTGAATGTTCCAGAGAAGCTGGATGATACCTCAATCACCCTGGCTGACGACGGACTCGCTAACACCACTGAGAAGGGATTTAAGCACTGCTACATCCCAGAGGATGAGGAGCCTATCCATCTACAGGAGAACGACGATACAGACAAGATCAAGTTCGTGTTTGACTCTGACGACTCAACACAGCCAGCAGCTAACGGAGACACATACTTCGGAGCTGTCTTCATGGATGGAAGCTACAGCGTTGACAAGGACGGAAACGTGGAGTTTGGCTTCTTCATGGATGATGACACTGAAGATCCTGGTGCTGTCGGAATCGATGAGAACCCTGAGACAACTGTCAACGGACTGGACACAGCTTTCGCTGTAGAGCCTCAGTAAGCCTTCGCTTACACCCCCTTTTTTCTTTTTTTTTATTTTCATTCACGCAATCAAGTAGTGGTGAGGCGATACACGAATGTTCGGAGTCCAACTTTTAACTTCATTGGCAGGCCTTCTGGCTCTGTTCTATTCTGAAAAATATTATCCGATCCTCAAGAACATATTCTTATTCCTCCTATTCTATTTTTCACTCATAGCTTTCACTCTCAGCGAGAAAGTCGGCTATTTTTACCTATTCGGCCTAATGTTCTACATGATCCTCGAAATCATATTAGGCAAGCTTTTCGAGCAGCAGAGCGATAGCGCAGATCTTAACGGCAAAGAAGAATCTGGAGGGAAAGTTGAAGGCTACGCTTTCGAGATCTTCGGTGTCTTTGTCATGGCCGGCCTCTTTATTATTGCAACGATCATGTCGGCTTCAAAAGGCCAAATGATGGGTGTTGCCACTCTCGCAGTTGAGTCAGTCTCATCCTGGCAGTCCAACCTGACTTTGATGTTTTCACCATTCCTGTCAGGAGCATTGGGAATCATTGAGAACTATGTATTTTTCGGTATATTTATCGCTTTCCTTTCCGCGAAAGATTTTTTTGCCGCCCCTATCACTGCACTGGCAATGGTCCCAGGCCTTCAGTACCTTGGAAGTGTCGCGAAGCTGATAGCTATGATTGCGCCTTTCCTCCTTGTGCCTTTGCTTTTCGGTGTGTTTCACGTCACAGCGTATTTGTTTGATTGGGACAAGATGTTGTGGGCTTCCCTTATGATGGGGCTCATGATCGCGTCCTATTACATAACAAACAAAGATATGACTGCAGCTAACCTTTTCCATTTCAGTTGGAATTTCACTATTACTGCAGGTCAGACACTTTCAATAATCGGATAAATGAGGTGATTGTTCAAATGATACCAAGAAAACACGGATTTTTAGGTAACCCAGTTGTGCTGATCATGATGATAGTAGTGGTGCTTGTGTTGATAATCTTTGCCGGCTTTGCTTTCGCTAAGAACGGGAATGGATTCAGGAACTTATTTTATGATGATGTCGTGAGCGGCACTGAAGTCGCTGATGGTTGCAAGCCTAAGAAGTATGTAGCGCAGCTTCACGGTTCGTTGGATCTCATCAATGACTATGTTGGCTTCTCAGGTTGGGAGATGACCTACATCGATACTCATATTGACGATATTTCCTGGCAGCAGCTCGGCATATTCAGTGACGAGTTCGACTCAAAAATATGCCTTTATGACGTCCTGGCAAACGGAGATAATCCAGAAATGATTGATTGCGTGAGCATCGACGGAAAAGTCAGGAAAGGCGATATCAAGACATTCCCTTTCAGCTTCAGATACAACCTTTACGACAACGACTGCAACGGCGAGGTTGATGACCATACTTTCAACCTTGTTGCTGAAGTCAGCAGCGATGACGGATTTGAGAGGGCCGAGAAGACTGTGGCTATAGTGAACGGTCAGGCTGTATTCCAGAACGTGAAATACTGAGGTGATCAAGGATGAAAATGCTCTGTAATAGGAAAGGTTTCGGATGGGTGCTTTGGCTCCTGATCATATTGGCTGCAATCTACTTATCCATCGGACTGCTGTTGTCTCTCTATGTGGGATTCAAGACTGGGTTTTGGTCCATGGAGGTCCTGTTTAAATGGCCATACATATTGTGGATAATAGGCAATCCACCACAAACATATTGAGGTGATTATGAATGAAAAAAACTATTATATCGATCATCATGATGGTGATCATGCTCTGCAGCACAATGCTTGTTGCAGGCGTCGGTGAGTACGCAGGTGAGGCAACATACGACCCTGACATGGATGTCGGGGGCAGAGATGCATATTTTTGGGAATCCTGGTTCATTGGGTCCCAGGACGATACCCTTGAGATAGGAGCGTACAAGAGCAACGGATTGTTCTCGACCAATTTTTACACTGGAGAGACAGCAACTCTCAAGTTTGACGAGACAACTTGGAACGTCCAGTGTGGATCAGCTAAGTTCGTCGTTGAGATCTACAGCCCTTCAGGATTTAAGGAAGCCAGGTATTATTGGCTCGGTCCTGTCAGCGGGAACAAGCATTTCAAGGGACAATTAAATTATCCTCTCAGCGCCCAATCAGGCACTTGGAGCTTTGTGGATTACGTATACTGTGTTGATCCTGCTTCCAGCATGAACCTTGAGCTTATCAGCAAGGCAAGCAAGATCGAGGTTTCCGTAACAGAACAAGGTTCTGAGGATACTTGCGACAAGGGCTATACTGGCCGGCCTTTCTGTGGTGATGGTGACGTTAAGCAGAACTACAGGAACTCTGACTGCAGCTTTGATCTCAAGCTTATAGAGGCCTGTGATTCCCCTAATTATTGTTTCAGCGGTGAATGCCATAAGCCTGAGTGCTCAAAGGACGGTGATTGCGAGTCCTGGCAGGAATGTAAAAAGAATGAGTGCGTCACAACTGAGGACTCAATCAATAATGATAAAGGATCTGGTGACGACAACACTGGTGATGAAAGGGCAGACGAAGGCTCTGGCACTGAGGACGACGAGGACGACTCAGACGATGATGATGGGGAAACAAAGCTGAACATTGGCTTGATCATGGGTCTTGTCCTGCTCGTTTTAGGGATCATCGCTGCAATATTCCTTCCAATCTTAGGAGTAGGAATGTTCGTCATCGGCCTGATCATGACAGGGGTCCAAGTCTATATGATGGTGGGTAAATAGGAAAAATGAAGAAAGCAGTACTCTTGATGCTGTTCGTCTTGTTCATAGCAGGATGCGCGAATGACGAGCTTAGTATCTACAACGCAATGACGGCAAAGCCTTCAATCTCGGTCACTCCAGATGAATGTACGGCCTCGATATCCTGGAAGATGTACAAAGATGGATACTGTGACAACACATTCGGCAAGACCAATCCTCAGAATTCGTGGATCATCAGCGATAATTATGACGTCTATGATTATGAATGGGAAGCAACCCAATGCACTGTAGGGGGGAAAGAAGCCACTTGCTTCGGGACTCCTTGGAGCACTGGCTTCAAGGGTTATGATTGCAGCGTTGCTACCAGGGACACGTACAGGTCTTATAAAGTCAGATGGGAAGGAGCCCTCAAAGATGATAGGTGCCAGGTAGAGGAGCCTCCAGAAGTTGTTGTTGAGCCGGAAGAACCAGCTCAAGAGCCGCCTGCTGAAACCAATCCAGAAAAAACCTTAGATATACAGGATTCAGAGAACAACCCTAACCTTTGGTTGATCGGTGGTGCGTTGATATTGGCCGTGGCAGGCTTTGTCTTAACCGTAATAGGGTTGTTCCCGGTCGGCATACCAGTATTCCTCATAGGCCTCGCTGTTGTAATAATCCAAGCGGTATAGATCAGAGATACTAAAAAATGTGGTTCATATTATTGTTAGGGATTGTTGCCGTGTTCGCCCTCTGGCAATGGGTCAAGATGGGCTTCCCTTTAGGCCCGCCCGCAATAATAGTGTCTGTCTGGGGAATGCTGAAAGGAGCATGGTACTTTATGCTGACTCAGAGCATCTGGGTCGTCTTGTGGTACATCTTGTTGATCCTCTCAATAGAAATCGTGACGCCACCATACCTTATTGATGCTGAGGCGCTCATGGCGATCCCGCTCGGTATGTTTGTGAGTGATCATTGGGGAGTGCCTTTGGCTTGGGCGATAGGAGGGGCGTTCGCGGCAGTATTCCTCCTGGCGGCATGCATCATCGTGGCTCATTTCATGTTTGTCCGAAAATTTATTTAATACTGAGTTCGAGGTGAATGAATAATGAAACTGTTCAACAACAAGAAAGGCTTTTTGCCATTTATCCCTCCGATTATAGCTGCTTTAGCAGGGATACCGTGGATACTCTTTGGAGCAGGGGTATTTATACTGATCCTGCTTGCACTGATATACTTTGCGCTCGGAAAGATCATAGGCACAGGGCTAATAGTCGTAGGAATCATAGCAATCTTTAAACTAAGCTGGAAAATAGGGCTTCCAATGATCCTGATAGGCCTACTTACCTTCATCAATCCATTCGGATGGGAAAATCTCGCTGCAGCCCCACTATCAATGATCGGATAAAATGAACTTCAAAAAAACCGCGTTGCTCGCATTGACCGCAATCCTATTAGTTTCCTTGCTGTCCGGGTGCGTACTTGCAGATTCTGGAGAGGACGAAGGAAAGAGCAAGGTCCGCCTCGGAGTCGGAATCACGCTCGTGCTTGCAGGATTTGTAGCTTTTGCAAAGATGGATGGCGGAAGTATAGTTTTCCTGGTGTTCGCCACCCAAGGCGTGACTCAAATCATCGAATATCTAATCTGAAAATGCCAAACTCAAAACTATTCATTTTGGCGAAATGGTTTTTTGTCGTCTTAGGAATACTGTCTTTCGGGGTATTGATCCACGAAGGCGTTCATGTCTTGCAAAGCAAGAACCCAGAAAGCATCTGCTTGGATCTGAACGTGGCATATGAAGGGGGAATAATGCTGACCCATGTCAGCCACATCCCTTGGGCCGACAATGACGAGATGAGCGCATGGAAAGTCAAGACCGAATTTTGTGCCTATGCCGCACAATTCATAATCACAGGCCTCCTTATTTGCGGAATAGCATACCATGAAGGAAAGGAGAAGGGTATGAACAAAAAGCTCGAAGAACTACTGTTACAAAAATGAAGAAAACACTTATATTCACGATATTGATGATAGCATGCTGCAGTGTAATTTTTGCAGCGGCCCCAACTCTCAATGAAGTTGGAATAAGGCCGGCAAGCCCTTACACAAACGATGACTTGATAGGTTACTGTAATGCGTCAGACACGGACGGAGATAACCTGACTTATTATTATAAGTGGTACTTGAATGATACATTGAATTCTTCTGGGTGGCATGACGGTTTTTGTTATCAGGAAACTCCTAATGTGGCTACTACTTGTGGCGGATTAAATACAGGCACTTATGTTGCTGGCGGATTTTGGGGAGGAGCAGGCCCAAGTAATAAATTTATAGATGGAGATTGGGATACGGCTGCGTTTGGTGGAAATTTCGGATGGGTTTTTGTTAATTATACTAAACCCGCAGGAGCCAGGAGTACTAGTTTGTGGCAAATAGGTACAGGGAGCGCCGCAACTGGTAATACGATATTAAATAAAACAATACCTGTCGATTGTTGGAATCAAGATATATTACAGTTCATTGCTGTCCAAAATAATTTGAAAATCAAATACTGCCTTTAATAAAAACAGGCAGTTATAAACGGGAAATTAGTGATTTAGAAATCAGGTTGTACCTTTTCAAAGTCGATGCTGTCCAAAACCCTT
>Ga0209637_1000279_pt1 | contig 18758 bp, 10 predicted proteins | sample OlaalgELextract3_2_FD_187379 | JGI IMG/M metagenome (GOLD analysis project Ga0209637, IMG submission 187379) | Olavius algarvensis symbiont microbial communities from Tuscany, Italy - Type G ELBA extract 3 (SPAdes) (version 2) | ecosystem: Host-associated > Annelida > Digestive system >... | reverse complement strand
AAGGGTTTTGGACAGCATCGACTTTGAAAAGGTACAACCTGATTTCTAAATCACTAATTTCCCGTTTATAACTGCCTGTTTTTATTAAAGGCAGTATTTGATTTTCAAATTATTTTGGACAGCAATGATGTCAATTGTATCCTACAGAAGAAGTATAAGAAGCATAATTAAAGGAATATGGATCAGAATCCTTTCTTTGGCGGCATATATATCGTTTCCTTATCAACTCACCGTATTTTTACATAAACTCAGGGGTGTAAAAGTTGGGAAAAAATCTCATATCGCTCGTTATGTATTTATTGATGACCGCAATCCTGATCTTGTAGAAATTGGAGATGGAGTGGCTATTACGACGGGCGTAATCATCTTATGCCATCAAAGGGATTTGAAAAACTACAAGCCTGGCATGTATGCGATGGAAAATCCTTTTGTCGAGGGTAAGGTTATAATCCATGATGGCGCACATGTTGGAATTGGTGCGATAGTGCTGCCCGGTGTTACTATAGGCGAAGGTTCGATCATTGGAGCCGGCGCTGTCGTAACAAATGATATTCCGCCTTATTCAGTTGCAGTCGGGGTACCTGCCAAGGTAATAAAATCATACAAACAAGATTAAACATATATGCATAGAAAAAGAATATGGTTTGATATAACTAATACGCCACACGTCAATTTTTTAATGCCACTTATTCGGTATTTTGAAAAAGACTATGAATTATTAATTACCGCTCGTAATTTTTCAGAAACAGCACTGCTTCTAAAAAAGAACGACATTGATCCTCTTATTGTAAGCGAATATAAAGGAAAAAGCAGAATTAATAAAGGAATGGGTTTAATTTCAAGAATTTTAAAATTATTTTATAAAGTTTCAAAATTTGATATTAGCATTTCACTCGGCGGAAACTACACTGCTATTGTTAGTAGATTACGAGCAAAACCTTCAATTATTATCAGTGATAATGACATTTCTTATAAAACCCCGGCATATAAATTTGGAACATATTTTATTTTCCCTAAATATTTTAGTGTAGATAATTTAGATACCAAATATGGTGTTAAGCCGGAACAAATATTTAAATTCAATGGTTTTAAAGAGGATATCTATATAGCCGATTATTCGCCTGATGCTGATTTTATGAAACAGTTACCGTTTGAAGAATTCATAACAATACGCCCGGAAAATCTGAAAGCTTCTTATCTTCCAAAGAACAGCACTACAATTGTTCCATTGTTATTTGAAAAGTTTAGAGATGAAAATATTTTATTTCTGCCTCGATTTAATGAAGAGAAAATATATGCAGAAGCATATAATAATATTTTCATACCGGATGTTCCTTTAAATGGTCTTGATGTTTGTTATTATACAAAGGCTATGTTAACCGGCGCTGGAACATTCGCAAGAGAGGCCGCATTATTAGGTACGCCGGCCGTGACTTTTTTCCCTGGAAAAGAATATTTGACGGTCGATAAAATCATGATTGAAAAGGGTTGGGAATTTAAATCTAGAAGCCCCAATGAAATCTATAAATACGTTAAACATTCAAAGAAAAATCCTTCAATGCATGAACAAAGTAAAAAGGTTCAAAAGGAAGTTTTAAAAATCATTACGGATATCATTTCCCGGCATTAATAATTTAAACTATTTTCTTTGTACTGTTATAGTATTTCTGTTTTAGAGCTGTCGAAACAGTTCAATAATTACATGATTGATTTTACACACCAAAAATACAAAGAACTTCTAATGAGCGTGAAGTCAAATGGTTATGATTTTCAGACTTATGAAAAATATTTAAATTCTCCTAATAATAGAACTGTTATTTTAAAGCATGATATTGACAAAAATCCTAGCAATGCACTTATGATGGCACGAATCGAGTACAGTCTGGGAATTAAAGCTAGTTATTATTTTAAAGTTTCAGAAAATGTTATTAAAAGCACAATTATTGCAAAAATCGCCGATTTGAGGCATGAGATAGGTTATCATTATGAAAATATGGATCATTGCAACGGAAATATAGAGAAGGCAATAAATGATTTTGAGATAAATCTTGCCAAAATAAGGAGGCTTTATCCGGTCAAAACTATCTGTATGCACGGTTCTCCAATGTCAAGGCACGACAATCGAGATTTATGGAAGAAGTATGATTATCAGGATTTTGGCATTATAGCCGATCCGTATTTCGATATAGACCTCAGCGAAGTGTTTTATCTGACTGATACTGGAAGACGATGGGATGGAGATAAAGTCATTGTAAGAGATAAGGTCACGACGATAGATGTCACAAGTCGGAGGTCGGAGTCTGGGAGACAGAAAAAAGTGAGCGAAATCAATAAAACGAAGATCGGAGTCAGAAAAAAAACGATGAATGAGAGGTTGGGATTCAAATTTCGAAATACGTGGGATATTATTGAGGCGGTGAAGAACGGGCTGCTTCCGGATAAGATTATGTTAAATATACATCCGCAGAGGTGGACGGATAAGCCATTGCCTTGGGTTAAGGAGTTAGTCTGGCAGAATGTGAAAAATTTGGTGAAGAAGTATTTTTTCGTCTCTCGCAAAGCGCTCAGAGTTCACGGAGATACAAAGGGGTAAATATTCGGACGCTTGGATGAGTTCCCTCGCGGGAATTGACGAATGCCTGGCGGGATGGTTGGATGAATTCTTAGTGGGAAAGAGGAATTCCTTTGGAATTTTGGATGGATGGACGATTGGATGACCGAGGGTGGAGTACCCTGATTAAATCCGCTTTGCTCGTCCTCTGCGAATAATTTTCCTGGGCCAGCGGAAGGCAGGGGGCAGAAGCCAGAAGGCGGGAGACATTAGTTGAAAACAATATAGAATATGAAGTTATTGCCTTCAGAAAAGAAAATGAAACATTGCTCAATAAAGCTTTAAAGGTTTTCCGATCATCGATTGTTCTTAATGGAATTTTAAACTAATTTAAGCCGGATTTTTTAATTGGTTGTTTATCTCAATTGCCATATGTATCTTTGCTTAAAAGAATACTCACATTGTTTTTTGCTGAAGACGATATTCCAGATACCCTTTTACAAGGATTAATTACTTACTTTTTTATATCTTATATAATTTCCCCAAATTATACTAGGTTAGATGTTTTTGACTATTAGAAAATTAGTTACCATGGCTTTCAGAAACTAGCGTATTTGCATCCCAACGAATTTTCACCAGATAAATCTTTTATTAAAAAAATTAATACGACCAAACCATTTTTCTTAATTCGTTTGGTAAATCTTTCCGCATATCATGATATAAAAGTTGGGGGGTTCTCTAAAAAGATAAATGAGCTTATGTTAATGCCAAACAAAAAGAAGAATTTAAGACTCGTCGTCAAAAGGTGCTTGCCGATAATATTGACGTAACTTCTTTTATGGTGTGGTTTATTGAGAATTATCCTAACAGTCTGAAAATAATGAAAGATAATCCTGATTATCAATGGAAATTTAAATGAAAATTGCTTTAATTGTTGGCGCCCGTCCCCAATTCATCAAACTTGGCCCCCTGTCAAAAAAAATTAAAGATCATTTTAAAGTCGTCATCGTTCATACCGGACAGCATTTTGACAACAATATGTCCGATCTGTTTTTTAAGGACCTCAGCATACCGGCACCGCATTACAATCTTGGTATCAACAGCGGGCTCCACGGGGAGCAAACCGGTAAAATGTTGATAGAACTTGAAAAAGTTCTTAAATCTGAATGTCCTTCTCTCGGTATTGTATTTGGCGATACAAATTCTACACTGGCGGGTTCTCTGGTTTGTTCCAAATTACACATTCCCATTATCCATATTGAGGCTGGTTTGCGCAGTTTTAACAAAGAAATGCCTGAAGAAATAAACAGGATTGTGTCTGACCATACTTCTGATTTTCTGTTTTCGCCAACAGAAACCGCAATGCAAAATCTTGAAAGAGAGGGTCTCATAGAAAAGGCCTTGTTAACAGGAGATATTATGGTCGACTCTTTATTGGATAATATTGAACGCGCAGACCAATTATCCAATATAGTGGAAGCAAAAGGCTTAGTCCCTGAAAAATATTACCTGATGACCCTCCACAGGCCTTATAACGTGGATAATCCTGTTATGTTAAGCAAAATATTAACTAAATTGTCAAAAATTGGTAGTCAGATAATCTTTCCGGTACATCCAAGAACCAGTAAAGTTATGGATGACAATGCGTTGGTTATTCCTGAAAATATCCTTCTTTCTGATCCAGTTGGCTATCTTGATTTCATCAAACTGGAATCTTTCTCTATTAAAATAATTACTGATTCAGGAGGCATACAAAAAGAGGCCTACATATTAAGAAAACCATGCATAACAATCCGCCCCGAAACTGAATGGATTGAAACTGTAAAAGAAGGGTGGAATGTTCTAGTTGATGTTGGTTCTGATGATTTTGTAAATACTATAGAGACATTCAAGCCTTCACAAGAACAAAATGATCTTTTTGGCAAAAATGTAGCTCAAAAAATGTTTGATAAGATCCAGAAGATAATGTGATTTGCCGGTATTAAATGCAAGATTTCACCCTGACAACCTACAAAAAACTCCTACAAGAGCTACTTTCCAGCGGCTATTCATTTCAAACCCTGGAAGATTTTATCCAACAACCTAAAGATAGAATCGTAATCCTACACCATGATGTGGATCGGAAACCGGAAAAAGCTCTTGTTATTGCAAGAATAGAGAAAGATGCCAGTATAAAAGCCAGTTATTATTTCCGTATTGTAAAAGAAAGTTATGATTAAAATATCATCAAACAGATCGCAAAAATGGGGCACGAGACTGGGTATCATTATGAAAACCTAACCACCTGCGGTGGTGAATTACGATAGGCGATTGGTGATTTTCGATTGAATCTTAAAAAATTAAAGAGGTTCTATCCGGTTAAGACCATTTGTATGCATGGCAGCCCGCTTTCAAAATGGGAAAATCGTGAACTGTGGAAGCGTTTTAACTACCAGGATTAAGGGATCATAGCCGAGCCATATTTTAATGTAGACTTTAGTGAAGTATTGTATCTGACTGATACGGGTAGGAGATGGGATGGGGATGAAGTTAGTGTAAGAGATAAGGTTTTTAGGAAGGAGGTGAGAAGGTTAGAAGGGGAGACGATTAGTGATGGGGATAAGGTGGGGGAGACGGAGGTCGCACCGGTTGAATCCCCTTCGGGGTGCTCATCTTGGAGCAATTCAACCTCAGTATTATCTGCCGGAGCCACGGGGCAGGCTGGGCCGGGATATCGGAATGCGGAATTCGCCCCGGTGAAATACGCTTCGCTGTTGTCTGCACAAATTTCACGGGGAAATAGAGTTGGAGGTTTGAGGTTTTGTTCTACGTGGAATATTATTGAGGCGGCGGACAAGGGATTGCTGCCGGATAAGATTATGATAAATGCACATCCACAGCGGTGGGATGATAAGCCGTGGCCATGGGTGAAGGAGTTTGTGGGGCAGAATGTGAAGAATGTGGTTAAGAAGTATTTTTTTGTCTCTCGCAGAGCGCGCAGAGTTCACGGAGATACAGCGGGGTAAAAGGGCTAAAAATATACGGACGCTTGGATGAGTTCTCTGGCGGGAACGGACGAAAACCTGGCGGGATGATTGGATGAATTCTGACTCCTGACTTTAAAATTTTTAGCCCCACAATTTTTCAATTGATTCCTTAAAACTTTGTTCTCAAAATTCATCTTTTTCTCATGGCTTTTCGCCATCACATTTATCTCGCTCGTTGATTATTCATCCATTAGTGGGTTAGGTCTGTCAAAAGGGTTTGGTACGGGTTTCTGGTTGCACCTGGTCGGTTATTTCATTGCCGGTTTACTCTTCATTCTTGCCTTTGGGAAAAAAGGTCAAGCGTATCTCCTCATCGCTCTGACCGTCTTGTTTTTGCTCGGGGTTCTTTTTGAAATTGCGCAGCTGCGTATTCCCAGAAGAACGTTTAGCCCAGTTGACATCGCGGCCAATGGGTTAGGTTTAATTGCTTTCTATGTTTGTTATAGCCTAAGCCGGATAAACCGGAAATAACAAATTACAAGCAGCAAATTACAATCTAAAGAAATCCTCGCGCAAAGGCGCAGAGACGCAAAGAGAATGACTGAAAATGAGATAGGAAAGAAGGTTGTTGATGCTGCTATAGCCGTTCATAGGGCACTCGGGCCTGGCTTGCTGGAAACGGTCTACGAAATTGTCCTTGCTCATGAGCTGTCGAGAAGGGGTCTGCATGTTGACAGGCAGATCCCTGTTTCCATTGAGTACGACGGGATCAGATTTGATGAAGGATTTCGGGCGGAAATGATTATAGAGGACAAGGTGATTCTTGAGTTGAAGTCTGTAGAAAAGGTGACGGCAGCCCATAAGAAGCAGATTCAGACCTACCTTCGCCTTACAGGCCACAAGCTGGGATATCTCCTCAATTTTGGGGAAGCCTTAATGAAACACGGCATAACCATGGCCGTAATCAATCTGGAAGAATAATCTTGGCGTCTTGGCGCGAGTATAGTTACCCTAAAAGAGTGACATCATGGAAAACCGAAAACAAAACCGACTGATAGCCCGGGAGGACTCCTTTGCCGAGTTGAAAGGCGAGGGAGTCCGGGTCGGTAAAATCTCAGATATCAGCCCCGGCGGTTTGGCCTTCAGCTATCTGCCTGAAAATACGCCGGTAAATGGGTTCAAGTTTGTGGATATTTATCTATCTCAAAACAGGTTTCACCTGTCTGACGTACCGTGCTCCATTGTTTATGACACCATTGATTTCTCCAACTGCTCAAATGGGGACATTTACCACCGGTGCGGGTTGCGATTCGGGAAGATGAAAAATGAACACAAAAATAAGCTGAACTATTTTTTGAGCATTTTTACCACTGGGTTGAAAAAAGACTGGCAATTAGGGGCTATTGCAGTGAATAAACTGAGAAGCGCCCGCCGGTATGCTTTCCCATTGTTCATCGATTTTCTGCTGCTCACGGTGGCGCTGCTCGGCGTGCAACTGGCAAAACGACAAACCCTTAAATTGTCGGTGCTCTATCTCGGGTTGCTTGCCGTTTTCTATCTTTTCTGGCTGGTGATATCCCTGATCATGGAAAAGTATCGTAAAATTTTTCAAAAAACGTTCTTTGAATCCATCGTGGTGATTGTCAAATCAAATATCGCCCTGGTCTACCTGATCTCTTTTGCCGTTGTTTTTTGGTCAGAGCTGTCAGCGGTATCCAGGATGCAGACATTCGGCGTATGCGCTGTTTTTTTGCTGCTGGAGCTGGGTGCTTATTCTTTTTACTATCTTTTTCACAAGATCCAGGTCAAAGGCCGCGGCGGGCCCGTCCAGATCAAAAAGAAACCATCCGGCGCATTGTCTTATCCATTGATGGCCATCGATGCCGGGCTGGTTTTGGCTGCCTTTATGGTCATGAATTATATCAAAAGAGGCGGATTTGCCCTTCCGCCCAGGTATGACCAGGCCATCCTGTTACTGTACGCACTCTGGGCAGCCAGTGCGGTTTTCGCCAAAAAATTTAATCCCTCCGTTTTTAAAGCATCCTATACCGCCGCGTTCAGCCATTGCATCAAGGCAGCCGTTTTTATGGGCGCCGGTCTTGGGGTTATCATTTTCGCCTTCAGGATGTTTTATTATTCCCGGCTTCAATTATTTGGCGTCCCGGTCGTTTTATTGGCTTTCGAGGCAGGCATTTACTATTTATACTGTCTTTACTGGAAACAGGGCAAACTCGGCAAAGATATCGAAACAATGGCCGAGGTCAGGGAAATCATCGATCTTCAGGAAAGAAATCGAAATCTGCCCGAAGAAAAATGCGGGCCGGAAATCTGTGATCCGGTTGAAACCAAGCTCAGGCACGCCCTGGAATTTTTCGACCCGAAATTGTTTGAATTTATAAAGGATGCCGTCAATCTGACAACCATTGACCGGTGCGCCACGGCCCTGATGAGTACGGATGACATCAATGCAATCGTACCCCTGGAAGACAGCGGACACCGACTTATTATCAACCTTCATAAGACCAACGATGTGCGCTGGTTCAACCGGTATTTTCTTGAGATCTATAGAAAGTTGAAAAACCAGGGGTATTTTATCGGCAAGGCACACACCATCACAACCCATAAAAAGTTTTATTATGAAAAATATCCGAAATATATCGACGGGTTGCTCTACTATATTAATTTTATGTGGTGCCGTATTTTTCCGAGGTTACCTTTCGCTAAAAATTTGTATTTTACCCTGACTAACGGCAAAAACCGTATGGTGTCAAAGGCAGAGATCTTTGGCCGGCTCTATTTTTGCGGGTTCAAAGTGGTTGGCGACATGGAAATCGATAATCGCTTATTTTTTATCGCCCAGAAGGTGAACATGCCGTCTTACCAAACCAACCCCACCTCCGGTCCCATTGTGCAGCTAAAACGTATCGGCTTCAACGGCCAGATGATTAATGTTTACAAGTTCAGGACCATGTACCCTTATTCAGAATTCTTGCAGGAATATATTTTTCAAAAAAGCGATCTTACCTCCGGCGGCAAATTCAAAGATGACTTCCGGGTCACCGATTGGGGAAAGTATATGCGGGCCACCTGGTTGGACGAACTGCCGATGATATACAACTGGTTCAAGGGCGACCTCAAGTTATTTGGCGTCAGGCCCTTAAGCCACCAGTACCTCAGTTTATATACGGATGAGCTTCGCAAACTGAGAACAACGGTGCTGCCCGGGCTGATACCGCCCTTTTATGCCGACATACCTAAAACACTGACGGAAATATGCGATTCGGAAAAGAGGTACTTAAAGGCCTATCTTAAAAGGCCCGTAAAGACTCAATGGCTCTATTTTTGGAAGGTGTTCACCAATATTGTCATCAAGGGGGCCCGGAGTCATTAGAACTTCAATTGAGTGAAAACGCTCAGCGTCAATTGCAATTATTCTCGCCAACATGCTAATCCCTATTTATTTTACCCGAAATGTGTCCGGAGATGGGAGGTAGAATCGTCTGATGATTATTCAATCTCATTAACTATTATTCTTCAGCTTGATATCATCCACCCTACCGCTGCCGCGAATGAAAATACCGTTGACCTCCAAAATTTCCACCCCGGGCTGAGCCGCCTCCAAGTCAACCTGCAGATCACTGACAAACGTATGCCATATGCCATCCTTCACATCCGACCCAAGCCCATAGTGCACATTTTCACCGTTTCCAAGACCATCATAGTCATCCGGGGTGTAATAGAGGTATCGGTGACCCGCCGTGGTCCTCACATCAATAAAAACTTCAAATTTCTCCGAATATTGCATGCTCCATTCAATCACAAACCGACTCGAATCAAGCCATGGATATCCATTCTCCTCTCTCAATTGATAACCATTATTAAGGCCTAAACCCGAAAGCTCGATCACCCGACTCCCACGATCAGCATCATACACGTTGCTAATCACTGCTCCGGCAGGATCATCGGCAGAAACAACCCAACCGTCTGTTGTGCTGTCCTCTGCGTCCTCATAAATCGTCTGTGAAGGAACAGCATTGTTGTCTCCGGGATCAAAACCCTGGACAATCTCGGCATTGTCCTGAACACCATCATTGTCCGAGTCCATATCCACCAGATTGTTCAATCCATCACCATCATAATCGACGTCCCAATCCGCCCCCCAGAATGATAGCTCATCACCATCACTTATGCCATCCACATCAGTATCCATCTGGTACCGGTCAGTCCCGTAGATCGCCCTCTCTTCAGCATCCGTAATCCCATCACCATCACTATCCCATGAGGCCGGCATTTGGTTCAGTAATTTGATATCATCCACTCTGCCGCTGCCGCGAATGAAAATACCGTTGACCTCCAAAATTTCCACCCCGGGCTGAGCCGCCTCCAAGTCAACCTGCAGATCACTGACAAACGTATGCCATTTGCCATCCTTCACACCCGACCCAAGCCCATAGTGCACATTTTCACCGTTTCCAAGACCATCATAGTCATCCGGGGTGTAATAGATATATCGCTGACCCGCCGTGGTCCTCACCTCAATAAAAACTTCAAATTTCTCCGAATATTGCATGCTCCATTCAATCACAAACCGACTCGAATCAAGCCATGGATTTCCATCCTCCTTTCTCAATTGATAACCATTGTTAAGGCCTGAACCCGAAAGCTCGATCACCCGACTCCCACGATCAGCATCATACACATTGCTAATCACCGCTCCGGCTGGTTCATTGTCATAAACAGTCCAGCCACTTACAGTCGGGTTCCATGCATCCTCATAATTTGTAGAGGTTAAGATATGCATATCGTCTATTACGCGGGCACTGAGTTCTGGTTTGAAAAAGTCGATCCCCTGCCCGCCAGAATCATAGGCTGTAACGGAAAAATAATAGGTAACGAATTTCTCGGCCAGCCATATATTATAGCTTGTGACATTGCCCACATCGATGGTTTGGGTGTAATCTCTCGGTGCTGTGCCAATGTGAACGTAATATCCTACTACGTCAGGTGATTGGCTCGGCTCCCATGTCAAAGTATATTGAGCTGCATAGACCGTCACATTCACCGTGGCCGTGACGCTGCCACCCTGGCCGTCACTGATCTGATAGGTGAAGGTCTCTTGACCGTTAAGGTCGGCATTCGGCGTGTAGGTGACGGTGTTGTCGCCATTGTCCGTCACCGTGCCGTTGGCCGCCTGGCTCACCCCTGTCACACTGAGTCCATCGCCGTCCGCATCGCTATCGTTGGCCAACACCTCAATGATCACCGGGGTGTCTGCACTGGTGCTCACCGTGTCATCTAAGGCCACCGGAGCATCGTTAGCGTCGATGACGGTAATCGTGAGTTTCCCTTCAAAAGCACCGCCGTGTTGGTCATCGGTTTTCACCCGAATTTTGCAGGTGCTTTTGGTTTCGAAATCGAAGCTGGCCGCCGTCCGCAGCTCATCATTGGAAATGGTGAATAATGCGTTATCGTCGTCGTCCAATCCCGCTGCCAGGCTATAGAGGTGAATCTGGCCGATATCCTGATCTGTTGTCAAGAAAGTCCCGACGGTTGCGCCGGCAGGCTGATTTTCGGATATTGCGCTGTTGGTCAAAGTGATGCCGAGCGGTGCTTCATTATTGACATTATTCACAACGATGGTGAATGGTTTCTCAAAAATCTCACCACTTTGATCTTCCGTTATCACCAGCAGGCTGTAGAAAGATTTAGCCTCGTAGTCCAAGGTCACCCTCGCGCTAAGCTCGTTGCCGGCAATGGTGAAGAAAAGCCAATCAATATCACCTGCACCTGTTGATGCCAGGCTGTAGGTATGACTATCGCCTGCATCAGCGTCGGTGGAGGTAAAAGTACCCACCAGGGTCCCGGGCGGCAGGTTCTCATTAATACTGTTATTGCTCAGAGTAATGTCTGCCGGCGCATCATTGACCGCCGACATGCTTACCGTCACCGTTCCGGTGGCAGTCAACTCACCGTCACTGATAGTGTACGTGAAACTGTCGCTGCCGAAAAAGTCTGCCTCCGGCGTATATGAAACGCTGCTGTCCTCATTGATCGCGGCCGTACCTTTGGCTGGATCAGTTACTGCTACAACACTCAGACCGTCGCCGTCTACATCACTGTCGTTTGCCAAAACGTTAACGGTCACAGCGGTATCTTCATCTGTAGCGACATTGTCATCAACTGCGGCCGGGGATTCGTTAACATCAGTTACATCGACCGTGATCATGGCGGTGTTGTTGAGCGGTGGTAAACCGGAGTCCTCAACCTCTACGGTCAACATGTAACTGGTGGCAGTTTCATAGTCCAAATCGTTGTTGTCTGCGATATATATATCTCCGGTACCGCCATCGATTACAAAATTACCGCCCTCATAGTCATCGATAATCATCGCCCGGCCGGCAGGGTCTCCAATATCTGCATTGACTGCCGCAGAAAGCTGTACAAAAAAAGTTTCATTTTCTTCGTCGATAACATCTCCATTTACCGCTACGGAAATCACTTGTGTAGTCGTCCCGGGCGCAAATGTCAAAATGCCGGAGCTTGGCAGGTAGTCACTGCCGGCCGAAGCGGTGCCGTCGATCGTGGAATAACTGACTGTCACTTCATCTTGGCTGACAGCAGATAGCGTCACCGTAAAAACTGCATTAACTGAGAGTGTATCGGTTTCTTCCAACGCCACATCTTCAATCAACATCAAGGGAATATCCTGCGAAAGCGGCTCGACGGGGGTGTTCATATCGGCCTGAATTTCAGTCACGCTCAGCGCGCGGTTATAAACGCGGATTTCATCGATCATTCCGGGAAAAAATTCACCCCAGACACTGTTGCCGCCGAAATGAAGTGGGCCATCGGATGTCTCAAATTCCCCTATCTGTGCCCTGCTGGTGACCTCCACACCATCAATGAACAGTCGCTGATTTACGCCGTCATAAGTTCCGGCCAGGTGCGCCCAGTTGTTTGCCGGCAAGGTCAGGATTCCATACAGATCCCGATAGCCGCCTACGATAATGCCGGTTGATGGTGTATCAAGATCAGAATTGGCAGCGAGGTAATAGAGGGCGGCTCCTTTTATTATCACCGTCGCCCAGCTCCGGCCGGACAACGGTTCGGTCGGATAGACCCAGGCCTCCAGCGTCACACCTGTCGATAGATCGAGTACATTTGCATCGTTGACTGTGACCCAGTCGTTGACACCATCAAAGGACAGTGCCTTGCCAAATTTGGCTTCAGCGGTCCAACCGGCACCGGAGATGACGCCGGTGTTTCCATTCCCTGAAGAATCAACCACCGTCGTCCCGCTGCCCTCATCAAAGCTGTAAGCCGCCACCAGGCCTCCTGCGGGTATGCCTGCAGGACCATCATTGTCTGATATTGTCGCCCGGCCTTCCGGATCAGCGATGACCGCATTCACAGCATTGGTAAGATTCACAAAAAACGTTTCATTCGCCTCGTCAGTCACATCCCCGTATACCAACACTTCCATGGTTTTCGTCCGGATGCCGGCATCAAACGTTAGGGTGCCGGCGAGCGGCTCGTAGTCATTGCCCGCCTCAGCGGTGCCGTCGGATGTGGCGTACTCAACGCTTACTTCCCGGCTGACGGCAGCAGAAAGGGTGGCCGTAAAAGTTGCGTTAATGCTTCCGGTATCACCCTCGGTCACCGTCACATTGTCGATTGAAATGACTGGTAATGCATTGATCGATTTGATAGTGTAGGTCAAAAGATCGCCGTCGTTATCGAACGCCGACATCGTACCGACAACCACACCGGATACAGCATCTTCTGCCACCGTAAAACCACCATCCGTTGCCACCGGCGCATCGTTGACCGCTGTCACCGTGATGCTCACCGTTACCGGATCGCCGGCACGAGGCTCGGTATCTTGCGCCTGGTATGAGAAGCTGTCGGCGCTGGTCTCCGATCCGTCGTGGGTGTAGCTGAACCTGCCGTCCGCATTCAGGCTGAAGTCCGCCGCGTGAACCGGCCCGCTGACCAGCACCGCTGTCAGCGCATCGCCTTCCGCATCGCTGTCGTTGGCCAGCACACTGCCTTGCCCGGAGTCCAACACGCTCACCGTCTCTCCCTCATCCACCGTGACCGCATCTGCAGCGGCCACCGGCGCATCGTTCCGGGGGTGGGTGCGGGCCAGGTATTCCTGGTAATTGCTGTTGCCGTCGCCGTCCGGATCCTGACCGCTGTCATCATTTTCCGAATCCAGGCCATACTCAGCCTCCCAGTCATCGGCCATGCTGTCCTGGTCATTATCGTTGATCGTTACAGTCGGCGGGATGATGCTCTGTCCGACGGAATCAGCAATATTAATTACCGTAAGGATAAAAATCTCATAGTGCGGAATATCCCGCATTAAAAGCCTGTAGGAGAAATCATCGATTTCAATAATATCGTCAGACTCATCCTCGGTGGTATTAAATAACAGAGCTGGATTAAATGAGTAGCTGGTTTCCAGCCCGGCATTTAGCAAATTGGGCTTGTCAAAGGTGATCTCTATAAAATCAGGGCCTAAATATGGATATTTTGCGATGGACGGCGCCGCCGGAGGATCGGTTCTAAAACTGTAATCAGAAGAAGGGTTAGTGTCCTCTGAGCTGCTGTCCGGACCGTTGCCGGCAGCATCCTCGGCACTCACCCGAAAGTGATACTCAGTATCTGCAGCCAGACCGGTTATGATGACCCGATGATTAGTTGTTAATACTTCAGAAGTTTCGATGCCGCCGTAATTTTCATCCAAGCCGTATTCGACGGTACCAAAAGCCGGTTCATTGGTCTCCCATTGTAGAATTGCATAGCTGTCTTTTTTGTCTGTAACAGCTGGTGCCGGGTCATCAAGTTCAATCAAGGGAGCGATGATGTCGTATATCCCTTTTACCGGAAAGGATGTGATGCCGTTGTATACCACGGTCAGGTTGATCTCTCCTTGGCTGACACCGCTGAAATCCAGGTAATTTATCCAAGCGCCGTCATCCTTTACGTCGTCATCATTTACTTCCATTTGAATATCGTTAGCGAAAACTTCAACCGATGTTCCAGGGATTCCCCGCCCCTCGGTTTGGAATTTAGTGTAGTCCATCTCACCGTTGACAAAAAATCCCTCCCCGGGTTTGGTTATCCTCAAGGTAGATGCACCGTTCGAAAAATAACTTTCATTGACAGAAATCGAATCATCATAGGCCGTGACCGCAAAAAAATGGACCTGGGTGGCATCCAATCCTTCAACCGTATAGGTCGGATTATCTTCATCGGCCAACGATTCTTTGGGAATATCAATTACGGCCAAGTCCGGATCTACTCTATCATCAACCGGGGCGCCGGTTTTGTAATAAAGTCTGTAGCCGGCAAGATCGGACTCCGGGTTTTTATCCCACCTAAGCGCTATGTGGGGGTTGATACGAATCGTGACTTTCGCAGCCGCCGATTCGAGGCTGGCATCTAAGGCTTTATAGGTAAACGAATCAATTAAATACTTCGACCCGTCGTGGGTGTAGCTGAAGGTGCCGTCGGCCGCATTTAACACAAGCGTGCCATGGGACACATCGCTCACTAACGCGGCCGTGAGCGTGTCCCCCTCAGCGTCGGTATCATTGGCCAGCACGCTGGTTTCAGTTGACTCGAGGACGCTGACCGTGCCGCCTTCGGCCACGGTGGCCGTGTCAGGGTTGGCCACCGGCGCATCGGCATAGACAGTCTGAGATGGAAAAAGAACAAGGAAAACCCACAGCCACGAGCAAATAAATAGCTGCCGCAATAATGGAATACAAACATTTTTCTTAAGGGTAATGCGCCTAAACATCCCCCCCCCTGCGCCATACCGGTTAAAAAAGAAACGATTCAACAACCAATAAACGTACCGTAGTTACGAAATCTCACCTTTTCTTTCACCAGCTTTAGGAATTCTTAATTGCATGAAAAAAAAAGCCGGGCAACCAAATAATATGATAACCCGGCTATCTCTTGAGTTTGTATCACTCGCCCCTCAGAGGCCCGCAGTTTTCCGTCCCATCTCACGACAGGTTTGGCTTTAACAACGCACTAAACCCATTAACTGCCGTGCAATAATCATGCACTAAATTATGATACAAATTAAATAAAACAATTTCAAATAGTTAAATTAAAATTTGGTGGATCTATTTCATAAAATGGGTAGTGATATTAACAAAACTCTGTAAAAAAGTAAATAAAATTGAGAACTAATTTTCATAGTATTCGTTCCTTGCTATTTTAAGTTCCACATTCCTTCTTACGCGGGTGCCCCTATGAACCGGAGGCAACTTACACTCCGAGGCATAAGTTATCCTTTTTCCCTTGCGCTTTCAGCTAGGCCCGCCCAGTTCAATTGTATGAACAGAAAGCGGCGGAAGAATATATTTTCATGAATCCCGTAAAGCGGGAGCGACTTGAGCGAGGATGGACTCAATTGGATCTAGCGAAAAGGCTGGACGTCAAGCAACCAACTATAGCGAAATGGGAAAAAAAGGAGCTCCAAGTATAATTATTTAATTAAAATTTTAGTATGTTACAAAGATTTTCGACCCTCCAGAGGGTTATTTGAGGAAAATTTTATCCCAAAATGAAAGATTCTCAATATTATATATTATTTTAATTGGTTAGAGCGTTTATATAAAAATTGACCGGATAGCAGTGATATTATATATTAAACAAAATTTCGATAAATACCTAACTTAATGTAAATTTATAGGTCCAAATGAACTGCCCCGCTGCAAGCAACGGGGTATCAAGCGGAAAATTATAATCGCCCCGAGGGGCGGGAATTAAACCCTCGTCCGCCGCAGGCGGATTAAACATGCACAGCGTTTAGCGAATTTAAGTTTAGAAGCTTTTGTTAAACTCGATATTTTAATTTGTGTTTTCGCAACTTTTTGTGACGCTGTGTATCCTGTGTATTAGGAGACCAACTATGCATGACCTACAGAAAAAGCGAGTTATAGAATTCCAAACGCGTCTCGCCGACGAAGACATCGACCTGGCTGTCATCCACGACCTGGACAACATTTATTTTCTCTCCGGGTTTTGGGGCTACCTGGGAATGGACTTCGGCCGACCGACAATTCTGGCGATTCCCCGAACAGGCTCCCCGACACTGATCACTCCCGGCCTGGAAGCCGAAATGGCAGCCAACATGTCCTGGATTGAAGACATCAGAGAATGGACGGACGGTGTCGACGGTGAGTGGCAGGCCCTGCTGGATGAATTGTTTGGCAGCTCAAGGAATTTAATGGTCGGTTTCGAACCGGCTAAAACCCACCCGCTGGTCATTTCCTATTTACAGCATAAATTTTCCAATGCTGCCATGCAGAATATCACAAAAATCTTATCGGATATGCGCATGGTCAAAAGTCCGGAAGAATTAAACACCATGCGCCAGGCCGGGCAAGTCGCGGTGGCCATGTGTGAAGCGGCCGTGCAGACAATTGCGGAAGGCATACCCGAGTATGAAATATCTCTGGCGGCAGTTGCCGCCGGAACCCGCCAAGCAGCGGAGTTACTCGACCACCGGAAATCCGAGCGATTATACTCGCCCATGATTCACAATCTTCAAATCCTTCAATCCGGCCCTGAACTGGCGATGGTTCATCGCCGTCCCACGATTCGCCGCCTAAGTAAAGGTGACCCGGTCTACATGTGCTTTTGTCCCTTCACGCTTTTTAAGCAAATCAAGTTGGGATTTGACCGCGAATACTTTGTGGGAGAGGTGTCGGACGAACATGCCGGGATTTACGAAATCGCCCTGAAGGCCCAGGCTGCAGCCCTGGAGATGATTCGGCCGGGCGTGCGGGCGGAAGAAGTTCATTTCGCTTCACTGGAAGTATATCAATCCGAGGGCTTCGGCATCTGCTACCGGACCGGCAGGGGGGTGGGTCATTCCTTCCTGGAGCGCCCGGAGCTTAAAGACGGCGACCGAACCATCCTTCTGGCGGGCATGACCTTTGCGGTGGACGGCGGCATCACGATCGAAGGCGAATTCGGCGCCCGGGTCGGCGATTCAATTGTGGTGACAGAAGATGGATTCGAATATTTGACACCCTATCCCAAAGAACTTCGGATTTTATAGCACAGACGAAATTTTAATTATCAGCGATTTCATGTTGACAAATTGTCCATTCTATCAGTAATTACCACCTGAAGATCAAGAACCTATCCCTAGACCCTCCAACCAGACAAATGAACAGGTACACAAACTGCCTTTGACTAAATTACGGCGCAATGGGAGGCTAAGCAAATATCAGTTTCTCCCTTATTGTAGGCTAAGATTCCAAGCAGGAATCAACGGTAAATCGCTCAATGATCCATTTAACCTTTAACGAAAAAAGGAGGTAATTCATGAAGAGCAAAGCAGCCGTATTAAGAGAATTTGGTCAGCCGTTATCCATCGAAGAAGTGGAAGTGGAGCCCCCCAAGGAAGGAGAAGTGCTTGTCAAGAACGCCTACTCCGGTTTCTGCCATTCGGATTTCAGTGTGATTAAGGGCGATATCCCCTTGCCGCTGCCGATGATCTGCGGCCATGAGGCAGCCGGCGTGGTTGAAGCGGTGGGACCGGGCGTCGCCAATATCAAAAAGGGAGATCATGTCGTGGCCACCTGGATGATCCCCTGTGGCCAGTGTCCCAATTGCCTCAGAGGCAGAGGAAATATCTGCTCGACAAATATGGCATATTTTATGACGGGCACATTGCTGGATGGAACCCCAAGGTTTAAGGATGCCCAGGGGCAGCCGGTGCTGCATGAAGCTTTTGTAGCGGGTTTTTCCGAATACACGGTGCTCCCTCAGGCAGGAGCCATTCCCCTGCCGAGTGACTTTCCCCTGGATCAGGCCTGTGCGATGGGATGCTGCGTTCCCACCGGATGGGGGTCGGTCAACAATGTTGCCAAGATTCAACCCGGAAATTCGGTGGCTGTCTATGGTATGGGAGCCGTCGGGCTGAACACTGTCGCCGCATTGGCCAATCGAAATGCCAATCCGATAATCGCAGTGGATCTGGAGGGCAGCAAAGAAGACATCGCCAAAGAATTCGGGGCGACCCATTTCATCGCCAGCTCCAAGGAAGACCCGGTACCGGCCATCATGAAGCTTACCGGAGGAATGCAGGCTGAAGACGGTTCGTGGGTCAGCGGCGGTGCCGACTTCGTATTCGAAGTCAGCGGCGATCCGGGGGCCTTGGTTCAGGCCTACTGGTCCATTTGTTCGGGAGGCAAAACGGTGGTCAC
>Ga0209637_1000278_pt1 | contig 18837 bp, 21 predicted proteins | sample OlaalgELextract3_2_FD_187379 | JGI IMG/M metagenome (GOLD analysis project Ga0209637, IMG submission 187379) | Olavius algarvensis symbiont microbial communities from Tuscany, Italy - Type G ELBA extract 3 (SPAdes) (version 2) | ecosystem: Host-associated > Annelida > Digestive system >... | reverse complement strand
TTTCCGGTATGGCCAAGCAGTCGAGGAGCGGTTCCATGGCTTCAGGCTGACCGCGAACGCCCAATGATTGGGCCGCCCGCATGCGCATTTCCGGCGACTCGGACTCCAGGGCCTTGACAAGCGCCTCGAATGGAATGGCTCCATGCTCCCAGCCGTTACCATGTGATCGAGTTGTCACAAATATCAAAATCAACAGCAACGACAGGGCAATTGCAGCTCGGCCAAAAATCGTTTTGAGGCGAAAGGCAGATTCAGCGAATGTTTGTAAATAAGTACTCATCGTAAAGGGACCGTAATTTTTGTTTTTAATCCGCCGATTACACAGATAATTAAGCCTTGGCATTTTTAAAGGGCTTAAATCCCAGCCCCTTAATGCGGTGAGCCTTGATTAGAATAAACATACTTCACTTTTTAATCAATGCAAACCTTTAAAGCGGACCCCGGGGATTTAATCATCAACTTCTATCTGGGACGACAATGTCTATGCGGCACCGGCCAACGATATCGTGGATACGGCCATCGGCGATGTCGTGTGGCAGGGCAAAGGCGCCAAACCCAGAAAAGACTGGCTATTCAAATAACACAAACTTGAAAATTGAGTCGATTTTTTTATCCGGCGCCAATCGGATCGGCCTTGCGGCTGCCGGAGAAATTGAAGATGCCCAGGCTGACGTTTACAGCTATGTTTTTTTCTGAAGAATATGCTGGTCGGGGTCGTCTACCCCTTTTTTTCTTTTCTGGTCATTTTTCTGGCGGTAAGCATTAGCAACTAATTTTACGAGGGCCGGGAGAAAAGCGTTATTCGAAGCGCCTTCGGACACTATGTCTCGCCGCGGGTGGTCAGCCAGCTTATTGACAATCCGGCCAAGCTGTCATTGAAAGCGGAACTGGGCAATCAATTTTTCTGCCGTTTTATCGACAAGGTCAGGGTGAAGGGCAAAAATAAAGCGGTGATGATCTACGAGCCGCTGGTTGAGGGAACGCCGGATTCAGCTCTGATCAGAGAGGTCGAGGCTTTTGAAAGTGCGGTGGCAGACTATCGCGACCAAAAGTTTCACAGGGCCCAGGATGTCATGGCAACCCTGTACCGCAATAATCCACTGAGACTATATGCGATTTATTTGCATCGAATAAATAATTATCTCGAATCGCCTCCCCCGCCCGATTGGGATGGGGTGGAACGGCGTATATATTTACCCGAAAATTTGACGGTTAATTAATCCGCCCTGAAATATAGACTCCTCGGGATTGTAAATTGTTCTCTGATTTTATTCGGCTCCCCTCAGAGTCCAGGAATCAAGGGTTCAGATTGGACCTGAACCTAATAACCTTGAACCCTGAGCGGACACCATGTTTTTACCTCGACCCTGCTGGATTCCGCAGACGGGGCGCATTCGAATTTTAGGCCAGTTTGGCAGTTGTATCCCGCAGGCGACGGCTTAGAATGCGGGCAATATTGGTCAGGATCGTATTATAGGCTTCGATATTTTCTCACAGGACAGCGTTGAAATCCAGTCGGTCCATCGACCATATTCCGACATCAGTGACTGCCCTCACACTGGCTGATGGGGGTTCCACGTCAATCAGGGACATTTCTCCGAGAACATCCCCCTGATACAGATCATATAATTTGTTGCTGCCGGCCAGAGTTGTGATTTTGTGATTTTTACTATCGCGCTTGGGTCCGGATTTAAACACCTCCACCTGTCCTTCTTCAATGAGCAGAATCTCATCCTTCTGCTCACCTTCCCGGATAATGATCCCACCGGGCTGATACTCACGGTATTTTGCGGTGGCCGTCAACTTTTCGAACCTATCCCGATTGTTTGATGAGAAATTGGTTTTTTAAGCAGAGTCCGGCGCTATATGCACCCTCGGTGCGGAGGTTTTCGCTCCATCGAATGTGAATCTTATTCTAAAGAAAAAGTCCATATTGACCGATAAAAAAGATGACAAGTTTTTCCTAAACATTCCAATCTGGAGGCCAGGATAATGCCGGATTTTAACGAACTTCAAGACCGACCGCTTTTTATTGGGGTTGACGGTGAGGCGTTCAACAAATTTGCTCAGGTTGCAACGTACCAGGAATATCAGCCGGGGGGAGTGATCATCAAGGAGGGTGAGCAAAAAGACGCCCTGTTGGTAATCGAAAAAGGTCAAGTCGAGGTGTTCAAAGGCGACCTCAGTCTCTATGCCGATGACCAAAAAATTGCCACCCTTAGCGGTGACAGGAAATTTGGTGACATGTTCCGGGGCGATGTTCTCGGAGAAATGTCGTTGATCGATGCAGAACCCGCATCAGCTACCGTGAGAGCCGTCACCAAAGTTGGTATTTGGTCAATCGATCGGGTGGACTTCGCTGCCGTTTTGCGCAAGGATCTGACCACCTACATTGTGGTTATTACAAATATAGCACGCATCCTAAGCCGTCGCCTGAGAGATGCCGGGAAAATAAATTTGTAGTATAAACAGATTGCAGGATCCCTAAATTCAGGCTGAATTTGCTGATTTCAATCTGCCGACAGAAGCTTGATGGGTCCTGGTTGGATTGGGGCCGGCGATATGTGTTTTTTTTTCGGTCGGCCCCTTCGCATTCTAGCAGCCTTTTCCAAACTACCATTTTAAGCGGTAATCAGCATCCGGGGTGCACAACTCTTTCCCTTTTAACATCTCTTTAATGGCAGGAGTCACCCGATGATATAATTTGTACAACCCATCCATAAGTTCAAGCTCAGAGATCTCTTTCCATCCTTCGTTTTCGTTGTATCTGACTTCATAGATAGGCTTTGTCATCATAACCCACCTCCTTTGTTGAAGTTCAGTAAAAATTAAATCATCCCCAGTTACTTTTAGTTCCGCACAAATCATGCCAGGCAGGCGATATATATTGCTGATTTGAGGAATTTGCGTAACCTTCTTATATTGCATTTAATTGTAAACAGGTTGGTTTTGTTCAATTGAGGCCGGATGGTTGGAGAAAGATGTATCTGCAAATCAAATATACAGCTAAATATAAACTTGATTGACACATCCGGTAATTGGCTTTACTGATTTATATCTCTTAATCTGCTGGTTTATAAAACTATTCCAGCTTCTCGTTAATTTTCATGCAGGATTCAGGTGGTAACCTATTGGTAAGGCGGTAAAAGGAGGGTATTATACAGAAAAATATCCTTAGGAATGTCTAATCTATCCAATGGGCAAACAGAGCTATGCTCAAGTTTTCGCCATAAGTTTTTGTTTGGCAGAATCCGCGGATTCCTTCAATTGATTGATCAGGTCCGTTTCATGCAGCGAATTGGTTAATTGTGAAAAAACGTCCAGCCGACCCTTGATACCCTCAATAAATGCCACTTCGTTGCTGTCGCCAACCTTACCGACACCGCGTATCACGACTTTCAAAAGCTGGAGTATATCCGCCATGTGTTTCTGGCTTTTACTCAGTTGGTAAAGATCGGATTCCGGATGACCGTATTCCTTAAGGGCACTTAGCAGAATCGATCTGCTGGTATTGCCACCCACCAGGGCCATGAAAATATAGCTCTCTCTCTCTAAAGCCAGTAATTCCTGGACATCCATCAGACTATTTTGATCCTCGTCAGAATCAAGATCCTCCAGTAGTCTGCGGTGAATTGTTCCAATTTTTTCAAAAAATTTGTCTTGATTTTTATCGATTTTCCAGGCGGCATAGCGCGTAATTTTCTGGTCGATCCCTTTGTTTGTCAAAAGAACATCTTCCGGGGTAATCTGGTAACTCACTATTTCCTGGGAATATGATCGCACCAGACGGTTACCGAGCATGAAGGCTTTTCTGTCTGCAAATCGGATCACCGAGGGATTTTGGAAGAGGTCTTCCAACAGGACAGACAGTGAATTTTTGGGCTGTTTTAAGCGGTCCACGAGCAGTTGAAGGGAGTCCAGGAAAGCGGATCGGTCATTTTGATGCAGAGATTCTTTCAGATTATGCCAAAGAAAATCAAATATTCTTCTTTCATAGCGCTCCAGATCAGGAATGATTCTTCCAAATGTACTTTTACTGAAATTCCCCTGGCTGTCAAAACAGCTTTTAAGCATTTTTACGAGAGTTTTGGCCTGGTCCACCGATACCTTAAAATCCTCGGCAAGGGTTTCAAAATCCCGCACGTCAAATTTGATTACGCGGTGGACCATTTGCGTCATCTTTTTTTTGGTCTCTGACCGATTTTTCTGGAAGGTAACAATTTTTCCAATCTTGGTGTGGACCTTTTCGGTTAACGTTCCCTTGCCCGGTGTGTAGGCCTTGATCTCGTTGCCTTCAATTTGAAGATTATCGTAAACATTTTCGTTCACCTTACTGAGCCGCTCTTCCATGTTGTTTAAGACTTCAGTCTTTATTTCTGCGCCTTTGGATTTTGTATCGATGGTCTCTAGCAAACCGGAGGTGAGGTGAAGCCGTTCGGCAATTTGTTGAGAATCAATTTTGGCATAGTCTTCGCCGTAAACACTTTTCAGGACACGCGCAGTTTCAGTGCTGGATCCGCCAGAGCTGTCCATGACCAGCCGGGCAACATTGGCCATCTGATCGGATACAGGAGCTTGCCCATCACTGACCATCAGCCATTTTATATTGTTGACCTCGATGGGTGAAGGGTTCAATTTTGAGCGGAAACGTTTAATTTTCAGGATTGCATCGTAGATACTGGTGTAGCTGTATTTTTTAGCGTTAGACTCCGTACTTCGCATCAGGCTATCCACTTTATGTACCATTGCCTGCATTTTCTGCGGATGCAAACCATTGAGCACAGCCAGCAGCGTTAAATTCAAGTCGGGTACGTTGTTCTCATTATGAATTGGCGGAAGTGACACGGGTTTGCCACGCATTGAGATGGTGATGGGCGAATTTTTTTCTATTGCAGTGAAATAGCGGGCTGCAAACTGTAGCGATACCAGCAGGCGTTTGAGTTCCTGCCTGTTTTGGGGTATTTTTAAAATAAGATTGTTAATGCTGTGATTCCAGAATGTTTCAAAGCCTCTGTTGAGTTTCTCCAGAAATTTGGATGGGTCTGTTCCCTGCCCTTTAGAGATGGCGCGCACCACCTCAGTATCGAAGGAGATATCTCCGGAAAGTATTTCGTAGTCCGTTTTTTTGTCGACCAGGTTTCCGCCAAAAGCACCCTTATATCGGATCAGGGTTTTATTGCCGACTTCCGGATTTATACTGAGGGAGCCGAAAATATTCTCGAATTGGACCAGGATCATTCTTTCCAGATCTTGTTTACAGGCTTTGGAGCCACCGTCAAGACATCTGCTAACCTGGTAGACCAGGTTGCCAATCTGGATACGCAAGGCATCATAGCGCCGTCGCTCCTCACGAAGCCCCTGCTCCAGCCGGTCTGAACCGCTAAAATCATGCTTTTCCAGTTTTCGAACTTCCACTCCGCCAAGCTGCGCGTAGAGTTCTTCAGCTGAGTCATCCAGGTTGATGTCGTCAGATTCCATTTTCGTATCCACACTGGTTTATTCAGTTTTCGGTTTAGACATTTATTACCTTGTTATTCGGCAAAATCCGCTTTTTTCTTGAGCCAATTCTTTAAAAGTTTAAATTTAGGTGACCGAACGGGTCCGGTCACGATCAGTCAGCCAAACTTTTTTCAACAAAAAAATTAAATATATAGCCGATATTATGATGAAAACCTTATCAACCCCGGAATGGATTTAATTCACTGTTACAAATTGTTACAAACTGTTACACCGCAGAAAAGCATTCCTCTTTAAGTCTGGTTAATATTGTATCAAACGGCTAGAACGGATTTTATATTAATCGATAGACGCTGTATTACAGCAAAGGAGGAATCATGGTAAAAAAAGGTTTATACATTGCAATGATTGCATTGCTGATTGCCGGTGTTACGGGTCTTTCCGGCTGCCGCCGTCATTCCCATGCACATAAAGCAGAGTTCATGGTGGATTACATCACCGAAACACTGGATTTAACTGAAAGCCAACAAGAGCAGTTGAAACAGATTAAAGATGAGCTCATGGAAAAAGCTCAACAAATGCACACCAACAAGGAATCAATGCATGAAGAACTTGTTGCGCAGTTGCGCGGTGAAGAGATCGATAAAGTGCGGGTGAAATCTATGGTTGCTGAGCATAGAGACCAGATGGATGAAATCATCGATCTTATTGTGGACCGATTAGCCGAGTTTCACAAAACACTGACACCGGAGCAAAAGGAAAAGTTGGTTGCCAAAATTGAAACTTTCAAAAAATGGCATGGTAAAAGTTGGGAATAGGGAGCGTGTTGCGTGTTGCGTGATACGTGTTGCGTGTTGCGTGGTACGTGTTGCGTGATACGTGTTGCGTGTTGCGTGGTACGTGTTGCGTGTTGCATGGTACGTGTTGCGTGTTGCGGGATGCGCGTGGCCTGTTGCGAGCAGGGAGATAAAAAGTAGGGTCGGTGCTAGTGTTCCGCCGTCAGGCGTGGCCCTAGTGCCGACCCTGGTTAATCTAAAGATGAAGTGGAATGGCTACGGGTGATGACATTAATTGCCGGAATGATTATGGTCTGTAGCATGTTTAACTCCGACACTACCCGTGAGCGTTATAATCATGACCCGCAGACAATTTATAAAGAAATTACTGATAACATCATTACACAGTTTGTCGATCGTAAGCCTTATGCCTAACTCATCTTCATCGGCTGTTTCCGCTGATTCCGGACCGGAAATTTTGCATTATAAACCGCTTAACGGGCGCAGTTTGCGTGAGATTGCCCGTGCAAAAGAACACCATAATTCCGGGGGCTTTGTGAATCCCATCGGACTGGGTCGCGACGGCCGTTTATGGGAGGTGATGAAGTGGAAGCTTTTCAGTGAAAATAAATTCAAACCATTCTTTGCTGATGAGCAGGTGACGCCTGTAACCATTGATTGGAACTCGGTTCGAGAACACAGCGGCAGTTCGGTAACATTTCTGAAACATGCCAGTGTGATGATTAAAGACGTTGATCGCAATATCCTTGTCGATCCGATATTTTCTGAAATCTTCTGGTTCATCAAGGATTTTACCCCGCTGAATTTTGAACCCCGGGAAATACCCAGGCCGCAGCATGTTTTAATAACCCATGGCCACTATGATCACCTCGACAAAAAATCACTGGCTTCCCTGAATAAAAACAGCCATGTCCTTTCGCCCCTGGGTTACGATGACATATTTGAAGACCTATCCATGAAAAACCGGACGCGTTTGGATTGGTTTGATTCATTTAACGATGGAAGACTCAACATTACGTTGCTGCCATGCAATCACTGGACCATGCGCAGTCCGATAACCGGACCCAACCGGTCCTTGTGGGGGTCGTATCTGATAAGATTGGCCAGCGGCTACACCATTTACGTTTCCGGCGACACGGCCTATTTCGATGGATTTGAACAACTGGGCCGTGAATATAAAATCGATCTGGCCGTGTTTAACGTGGGCGCCTATGAACCGCGCTGGTTCATGGCGCCAAGCCATATGAATCCGCGCGAGACGGTTCAGGCGTTTAAACAATTAAAAGCCGGCAAAATGATGATCGTCCATTGGGGAACCTTTCGCCTGGGCAACGAGCCGGTGCATTTCCCTCCGATGCAGATCAAAGAGGAACTAAAAAAAGAAGGCCTTCTTGACAAGCTGATTGATCTGAAACACGGGGAGACCCTGTTTATTGATTCCTAAATCCAAACCTACTCAATCAAAGCGGTCGATAGGCATCGAAGTTTGACATCAAATTCTCTTTTTCGCATTAACTATCGCCAAAAGCGGATCCAAAAATATGGCAACAAGCATTCTTATTATAGACGATGACGAGAAGCTGAATAAACTTCTGACGGAGTTTTTGGGTGATTTTGGCTTTAACACGCTGAGTGCCACCCATCCGAAAGACGGTCTAAAAAAGCTGAAGCACAAATCGCCGGATCTGGTCATATTGGATGTGATGCTGCCCGGGATGGACGGGTTTGAGGTGTGTAAGACGATCCGGCAAAATTCGTCAGTGCCGATTATTATGCTCACCGCCAGAGGAGAGTTGATGGATCGGGTCGTCGGTCTCGAATTGGGAGCCGATGATTATCTGCCGAAGCCTTTCGAGCCGCGGGAACTGGTGGCACGGATTCATTCGGTGCTTCGCCGGGCAAACAAAATCGATGATACCCGGCCCCAATCCTTCGGGCCGCTGGAGATTGATTTCACCAAGCACATTGTAACACTGGATGCAGAAAATATGGATTTGACGACCAACGAGTTTGCCGCGCTGGCTCTGCTCACCCGCAACCCCGGGAAAGTCTTTAACCGTGACGAGATTTTACAGGAATTAAGGGGTATTGACTGTGATGCATTTAACCGATCTGTGGATATTACCATGAGCCGTTTGCGCCAAAAATTAAAAGATGATCCCAAATCACCCAGGTTTATTAAAACTGTCTGGGGCACCGGGTATGTGTTTATTGGTGATCAATCCGGCACCTGACTTGAGAAAGAGCCAGTCTAATTGAAAAGAAACGAAGGAACATCGAACATTGAACGTCCAATCCACCAGAGGCGGACTGTAAGCATCGAATAATGTATTCTGTCAATTAGAATAAATACGGAGCAAAAGGGAATCGATCCCAGAAAATATGCAATTCAGGGTTCTCATTATAATCATAGTATTTTCTCCGATCATATTGAGATAATGGGGCAAAAATTTATGAATTGGTTCAAGAGAATACTCCGATCGGTATTTACCAAACTGCTGGTGGTCATTGTATTAACCGGTATTTGTATAAATCTTGTGGTGGTTGGCTTTTTCTGGCTTCATCGCAGCGCAGCCGGGCGTCCGCTTCATAAGAATATCCTACAGTATTTAAACTATATCGTCGACGATTTAGGAAGTCCGCCAGACCTTGTGCGGGCAAAGCAAATCGGCCGGCAAGCGTCTCTTCAAATTTACTACGACGGCATGCACACGAACTGGACCACCGCTGAAAATTTTTCTGATATCCAGAAGGCGCACTGGCGCGATTGGAGCCGGGACCCTATCATTCGGTTAGGAAGTTACCATGGCCATCATTTCGTCGAATTAATCCACGAATCCGGACGATTTGTTTTCGGCCTGGACAAGAGTTTCGAGCTGGATCCGGAACGCAAGCGTTTGGTGATCATATTGCTGTCCCTGCTAACCCTGATTCTCGCCGGTGCCTTTTTATCCATTCGCTGGATCCTTAAGCCGGTGCGATGGCTGAATGAAGGGGTGCGGGAAGTCAGCCAGGGCAATTTGAAATACCGGGTTCCGTTAAAAAGGTCCGATGAACTCAGAGATCTTGCGGCAGCCTTTAATGACATGACAGAGCGTATCCGGGATATGCTCCACAGCAAAGAGCAGCTGCTGCTGGATGTCAGCCATGAACTTCGTTCGCCGCTTACCCGTGTTAAAGTAGCCCTGGAGTTTATGCCGGATGGTCAGGCAAAGGAAAGCATCACCGGCGATGTCGTTGAAATGGAAAAGATGATCAATGAAATTCTGGAAACCGCCCGGATGCATCATCTGCATGGTAAGCTGAAAGTGGAGCGCGTATTGCTGACTGATATTTTGAAAGAGGTATTACCTGAATTTGAAAACCAATCTCCCGGAGTTCAGGCCGACGACATACCCACCGGTAGCGCAATTCAGGTTGATCCAGAGCAGATTAAAATCGTTTTCAAAAACATTCTGACGAATGCCATCAAATTTTCCAGCCCGGACAGTCAGCCGGTGAGCATCCGGCTAAAAGACCGACCGCCAAATATTGTTTTACAAATCGCTGATCACGGAATCGGGATTCCGCAGGATGAGCTGCCGTTTATTTTCGAGCCCTTTTACCGGGTGGATAAATCCCGCACAAAGGACACCGGCGGCTATGGATTGGGTTTAAGCCTGTGCAAAACAATCATGGAAGCCCATGGCGGTCGAATACAAATTGATAGCACCCCGAATGTCGGTACCACTGTGACACTGTTTTTCCCTAATTAATCCGCCCTGACGGCAACGAGTGCTGCAGTAAGACCGCAACGCTTCCTGTAGCTCATCCCAATCGGCAAGATCGGTGCCGCGCCATGCCGCCTGCACGTAATCATAGCGAAAACACAAAGCCCGGGGCGGGTCCGACTTCCACCTTCTAATGCCTCTCAAATTGACATTATCCTTATGCATTTATATATTTAGATCTTAAGGGCTGCGCCTGAAATTGGAACGATGGAATGCTGGCCACCCATCCGGCCTGTAGGCCTACTCTGAATATGCTATTTTTCTGGGCGGAGTAATTCGGGAAAAGGAAACATTCTATATGAAATCAAACTATATTCGCTGCATTCGAGTTCTGACTTTGTGCCTGATTGTGTGTGTTGCCGGCCTCGCCGCCGCCTCTGACACGATCAATTGGCGCTCATATGAAGAAGGGATGGTATTGAGCAAAATTGAGAAAAAAAAAGTGTTTCTCCATTTTTATGCCGACTGGTGTGGTTTCTGCCGCAAGATGGCCAATACCACGTTCAAAGATTCCTCGTTGATCAACTATCTGAATGATAATTATATGCCGATTATGGTAAACACCGACAGGGAACCGCAGACGGCGGGTAATTATGGCGTTGTCGGCTTGCCCACTACCGTTTTTCTGACTGAGATGGGCGAGCCTATTTTTAGTGTACCCGGATATATTGCAACCGATACTTTAATGTCGATGCTAAAAGAGATAAACGGAATAAAAACCGGGGGCTAAACATACGCATCCGGCATAACACGCACGTGTTTCATGAAAATATTAAAAGAAGTCAGCATCATCACCGCAATTTCAGTCATTGTGGCATTCGGCGTCAACTATTTTTCGCCGAATGGCATTGCCCTGGTGGGGCAGTGGGACACCTCCCAGGGCGTGGTTAGCGCTATCGGGAAAAACGATGTGGTCATGGATGAACTCGAAATTGACGACGTCACCCATGCTAGGGCACTATATGACACCGGCAATGTCCTATTTGTCGATGCGCGATCCTTCGAAGATCACAATGACGGTCATGTTAAAGGCGCGGTATCCCTTCCGGTTGGACAATACGATGAGCTAATTGATGGCTTTCTGGAGCTTCACGACCTTGATCGTCCGATTGTAACTTACTGCTCGGGAAGAACCTGCGAAGACAGCCACCACCTGGCCCTGCTTCTCATGGAGCGCGGCTATATGAACATCAGCGTGATGATAGACGGTTTCCCGGGTTGGGAAGCTGAGGGCTATCCCATTGATTAAGCATATCCAGAGCATACTTCAAAATAGCTGGTTGGAACTGGCATCCCGCTGGATACTCGGGCTGACATTCATTTATGCGAGCTACAACAAAATCCTTTTCCCGGCGGATTTTGCCAAAATAATATATGGATACGACCTGTTTCCCCATGCGCTCATCAACCTGATTGCAATCATTTTGCCCTTTCTGGAGCTCCTAGCGGCGCTTGCTCTGATCATCGGCGTCTATCCCCGATCCGCTGTTTTAATCGTCAATGCGCTGCTGGTGGCGTTTATCATTCTCCTTTCGATCAACCTCCTGCGGGGGCATGAATTCAATTGCGGTTGTTTTGAACTTCAAAATTCCGGAAATAGTGTTTCTTCATATACCACAATTATTCGCGATATTTTTTATCTGGCGCTCGGACTGCAAGTCTATCTTTTCACTCGGTACCGTAGATGGTGCGTTCGGCAAGCGGGGTGGAGCAATACTAACAGTTCGTCATTTATGTAGACATGAAAGTAGTTTTGGCCAATTCGAAGTTCTCTGCCAGTTTCAAGTGGCACAAGGCATAAGGCTCCAGGCGCAAGGGAAAGATTCATTTTCTAGAATCGAAACCCAACCCGGACAAGCCGGAATTGAATATTGACGATTGAAGATTTGTTGTATCGCTACGCTCTGTCTTTTCAATTTAAATCGATAGGATTCTTAAAATATTCAATCTGCATATAAAAAATCAAGGAAAATTAAAGTGGTGACGAATAATCACAGAAAACCCACCGGTGCCGGTAAAAGCAGTTTCGATCTCATCGATGTTGAAGCCTTTTACCGGGAGCTTGACCTTAAAAAGGGCATCACATTTCTGGATGTGGCTTGCGGCCGGGGCGCCTATTGTCTGAAAGCTTCTGAAATTATAGGCTCAACCGGGACCGTTTATGCGGTAGATCTGTGGCAAGAGGGTATCGAGCAACTCAAGGCGCGTGCGGTTGAAGAAAATGCCTTGAATATTGAAGCCTTTGTCAGCGATGCCGGGCGGCATATCCCGGTGGATGATCAGGTGGTGGATGTCTGTCTGATGGCCACCGTTTTACATGATTTCGTAGAAGATCAAATATCGAAAGAAGTGCTGGATGAGATTGTCCGGGTATTGAAAGCAGACGGCCTGCTGGCAATCGTTGAGTTTAAAAAAATAGATGGGCCACCGGGACCTCCGTTGCATATCCGATTGTCTCCTGAAGAGGTTGACGACATGCTTGCCCCATATGGATTTGCTAAAGAACACCTTGCGGAAGTCGGGCCATTTAATTATCTGATATTTTTTAAAAATTCGAACCCCGTCAATCTTAAAAGGAGGATAATCAATGAAGTTGTATTTTAAAGCGAGCGTCGTTTGCGTAATATGGTTTCTGCTGATGAGCGTATTCGCATTCGGGCAGTCAAAGGAATTGGAAGGCAACATCTATAACCCGGGAAACTTAAAACCCAGAGACAGCGAGCTGAAGGTAAAAGCCGGGCAGCAAGCGCCGGACTTTACCCTGCCGGCCGTATCGGGCAAGGAGATTTCACTCAGTCAGTATCGAGGCAAAAAAAATGTTGTGCTCTCATTCGTGCCGGCTGCCTTCACGCCGGTATGCTCCGACCAATGGCCGGGCTATAATATTGTCCAAGAAATGTTTGCCGAAACAGATGCCATTCTGCTTGGGATCACGGTCGACAACATACCGACACTATTTGCCTGGACCCGTCAGATGGGAAAATTGTGGTTTGAAGTCCTTTCAGATTTTTGGCCGCATGGTGCTGTTGCTGAAAAATATGGTGTATTGCGATCCGACGGGTTGTCCGAGCGGGCCCTGGTTTTTATTGATAAAGAAGGAATAATCAGCGCGATCCTGGTCATGGATATAAATCGCAGGCCCGATTTAATTGCCTGCGCTACTGAATTGAAGAAGATGAAAAATAAGTAATGCGATTTCAGAAAACCAAAATTCTTTTCATTATCAGTGCAACGTGTCGATAATCATCAGCATTCTTTCACTTTGCATTCCACAAACCACTCCTATACGTTTACGTGTGAAAGTATCTCTTTTTCCCTCTCATGCACCCGGCTTTCCAGTTTATTTACTTGCTGCATCATGTCTTCGACGAACACCTCGTCTTTGATGGAGGCCAGGTTTATTTTTACATTAAATAAGGCGCCCAGAACCGCTGTGCGTGCCATCATAACCCCTACGGCTCCGTCTGAGACAGCATTGCGGTTGCCGTTTCTAATTACCTTTTCCGCCAATTCCATAATCTGTAATGCATCATTGGCTACTGCCAGCGGAACCCGGGCGGCATTTTTCATGGCATCCTGAATCGCCTCTATTCGTTGCGCTTTTTCTTCGTCGGTGTTTTTGGGCAATTTAAATGCTGCCAGGACATCCTTGTAGGCATTGGAATCTTTGTCTACTTCCGACACCAGCTTTTCTCTGAGATTCTGCCCTGTTTCAGCTATCTCTTTCATTTCGTTTTCAACCGCCGCATAGCCCTTTTTAGCGATGGTCAAATTAGCCACCATTTCCGTCAGGCCTGCTCCCAACGCCGCACTCAATGCTGAAACGGAGCCGCCACCCGGCACGGCGGTGCCTGCGGCCGTTTTTTGTAAAAAATCAGTTATTTTTTGATTGGTTAACAATATGTCATCCCTCCTTTTTCTTTGTCAAAAACCAGATTCCCATTTTTGACGACTTTATCTACCGTGTTGACCCCAACATGATACGGAATGAATTTGTAGCTTGGGTACTCGAGTACAACCAGATCACCCTGTTTGGCGACATCTATACTGCCAATGGTATCGGCTCTATCGAGCGCTGCCGCGGCGTTAATTGTCAGGGCCGATACGGCCTCTTCGGTTGTGATGTCCATATACAGGGTCGCCAAAGCAAAGATGAGCGGTATGGATTCCGTAAAACAGCTTCCCGGGTTAAAATCAGTCGCCAGGGCTACCGCGCAATTGCTGTCGATGATATAGCGGCCTCTGGCATATGGCTCTTTCAGGCTGAAGGCGGTGCCGGGAAGCAGGGTGGCAACGACATCGGCCTGCGCCATCTGCCGAATGCCTTCATCCGAAGCCTGCAGCAAATGATCGGCCGAAGTCGCATTGAGCTCGGCAGCCAGCTCGGCTCCGCCGAGTTGCACAATTTCATCGGCATGCAGTTTGATTTTGAAACCCAGCTCCCGGGCTCCGGTTAACAGTCGCCTTGACTGGCTGACCGAAAAGACATTTTTCTCGCAAAAAACATCACAATACTCCGCTAATTTCCGCTCGACTACCGGCGGCATAACTTCTTTGATCATATAATCAATAAAATCGTCGCCCCGGTCTTTGAATTTCTCGGGCACCGCATGGGCGCCCAAAAACGTGGGGACGATGTCGATATAATGTATGCCGCCAAGATGGTTTATTACGTCAAGTTGTTTGATTTCCGTATCTTTATCCAGGCCATAACCGCTTTTACCTTCAACGGTTGTTACGCCGAATGAAAGCATCGAGTCCAGGCGTTTGATTCCAGCCTGCAGCAGCTCGTTGGCTGAAGCCGCGCGCGTCGCCTGAACCGTATTGGCGATACCGCCGCCGCGTTTCATAATATCCATATAGCTGTCGCCGCGCAGGCGCCATGAAAATTCTTCCGCCCGATAACCGCCGAAAATAAAATGAGTATGCGAGTCTACAAAGCCGGGCAGCACGGCCTTGTTTTGGGCGTCTATAAAATCAAAGTCGGCAGGATCAGATTCGGCCTTCGCCAGTTTTGCTTCGATCTCTTTTGTCGTCCCGACGGCTTCAATCATGCCTTCTTTAACAACCACTGCGCCATCGGGAATGATGTGCAGCTCAGACATTTCTTGGCCCTTTTTGGCTGCAAACCCGCTGCAGGTGACCAATTCCGATGCGTTTTTGATGATGATGTTGCCGTTCATTGGGTTACCTTCGGTTGTAGAGTGCTTGTTTCTGATAAAGTAATGTCAATAAAATCAATCAATCTGCAGACAGATGCTGGATGCTGGATGCTGGATGCTCGATGCTCGATACTGGATGCTCGATGCTCGATACTGGATGCTGGATGCTGGATGCTGGATGCTGGATGCTGGATGCTGGATACTGGATGCTGGATGCTGGATGCTGGATGCTGGATGCTCGATACTGGATGCTGGATACTGGATGCTGGATACTGGATGCTGGATGCTGGATGCTGGATACTGGATGCTGGATGCTGGATGCTGGATGCTGGATGCTGGATGCTGGATGCTGGATGCTGGATGCTGGATGCTGGATACTGGATGCTGGATGCTGGATGCTGGATGCTGGATACTGGATGCTGGATGCTGGATGCTGGATGCTGGATGCTGGATCCTGGATGCTGGATCCTGGATGCTGGATGCTGGATGCTGGATGCTGGATGCTGGATCCTGGATATTCGATGCTGGGTATTGGATACTTGTTGATCGGTGCTTGATAAATAAGGCGTATAGTTTACGGTCATTTTTCACTGATATGGCCTTTTTGTACTGATTGCATGAACAGATTAAGTTTTTTACCTAGTATGTCTGAGCGGTTATGTAGCTCTTCGTATAGTGGGCGATCGGTTAAGGATCCGGTTTCATATAGTGTTTCTAGATGATCAGTAGTTTCATCGTTTGAAGCCAATGCGTAACTGAGAAAGCGGATAAATTCCTGTTTGTATCTTCTTCTGCCGTATCCTTCAACAATCGTAGACCTCACCGACTTACTTGATTTCCGAATTTGAGCCCCTTCCTCAAACATTTCAATCTTGGGCAGCTTATTTAGAGTCATATTGTGGATGTCTATAACCAGTTCCCGAGCGATCTGCCATATTTCTAATTTCTTATAGCTCAAACTCCCTCCTGTTAAATTCACATACCCAAAATGTTCACTATAATTATCGGGATATCAAGTATCGATGTCGATTGACATCATCAAACATCAAGAATCCAGTATCGAGTATCCAGCATCCAGTATCAAGGAACCAGAATCCAGCATCAAAGTATCGTGTATCCCTCAACCAGTATCTATATTCCTACATCGAGTATCAAGCATCCAGCAACCATCGAGTATCCAGTATCACCCAAAATTGTCTGATAGTAGTTCACAGGTATTATGCTATTTTGACCCTATTCGTAAATACGGTACTCCAGCACCTGCTCCATGGAAAAATCCTCAAGTCCCAGATAAAATGCCGCCGTGTCGATCAGGGCCTCCATGGGAACCAAACCGATGATTTCACTGCCGACCACGTTGACACCGTAGCGCCGGGCTTCTATTTTAATAAGTTCAAAAGTTCGATATAAAGCGGTTTTGCTATAATCGGTCATATTCATCGAGACCTGGACAATCCCTCGGTCTTTTAACTCTATTCCAATGCCTTTGCAGTACCGCAAACCGCCGCTGATGTGCCTGACCTGCTTTGCAATGCGGTCGGCAATCTCAAAATTGTTGGTGTCTAAATTGACATTATAAGCCACCAGCGGCATCCGGGCGCCAATGGCCGTTACGCCGGCGGACGGGTGAATTTGGGCGGGACCGCAATCCGGTTTCCATTCCGCTAACCGTATCTTTTCAGCCATGCCTTCGAACTGGCCTTGGCGGATGGTTGCCAGGTTTTGCCTGGCCGGCGTCGCTGCCGATTTCTCGTATAGAAAAACCGGCAGACTAAATTTGTCAGCCGCTTGACTGGCAACATCTTTAGATATCGCGACAGCCTCTTGCGGCGTTACGTTTTTAACCGGGATAAACGGGATGACATCAATGGCGCCCATGCGGGGGTGCTGACCTTGATGTTGACGCATATCAATAACATCAATGGCCACGCCCATGGCTTCAACAATCGCCTCTTTTAAAGGCTCTGGTGCGCCAACCACGGTAACCACCGCCCGGTTGTGGTCTTGATCATTTTGGTAATCTAAAAGTTTGACACCGTCCTTTGCGCGAAAGGGCGCTACAATTTTTTCTATTTTCTTCAGATCGCGTCCTTCACTGAAATTCGGCACGCACTCTACTATTTGCTTCATAGATGACATATTTTGCTCCTTGATCGGTTACACCGGTTGACCTGTTTTGCCCGTTAAGCCCGTCAGGGCGGTAAAGAAGTTCACCGGCAAACGGGTAAAACCGGCTAACTTTTAGCACTATGATTTTTGAATGCATCAGATACCAGATCCTCAACCATCCCTTCATCGGTTAGAAAGGGAAGGGTAATATGATCCGAGCCCCGGCGCATTTCATTATATGCGATGCTGGTTTCAATGGAATTTTCATTTCTGGCCCAGGCACGCCGCGCAACGCCTCCCATGACATCCCAGGGGATGGCCTGTTTGATGACGTTGTCGATTCGATCGCTGCCGTCTAAAACCAGGCCGAAGCCGCCGTTGATTGCTTTGCCGATGCCAACGCCGCCCCCGTTGTGCAGGGCCACCAGGCTCATACCGCGACAGGCATTGCCGGCGAAGCACTGGGTGGCCATATCGGCCATGATATTGCTGCCGTCTTTGATGTTGGCGGTTTCCCGGAAAGGTGAATCCGTGCCGCCCGTATCGTGGTGGTCTCTTCCCAGCATCACGGGACCGATTTCGCCCTTGCGTACCATTTCGTTGAATTTCAATGCAATGTTCATGCGGCCCATGGCATCCTGGTAGAGGATTCGGGCCTTTGTGCCGACCACCAGTTTATTTTTGGCTGCATCCCGGATCCACACATAGTTGTCACGATCCTGAAATCGTCTTTCCGGATCGATACCATCCATGGCGGCCTGATCGGTTTTGAGCAGATCTTCATCCCTGCCGCTCAAACACACCCAGCGAAATGGGCCATAACCATAGTCAAACAGGATCGGCCCCATAATGTCTTCCACATAGGATTGGAATTTAAATCCATCCAATGAATCTTTTTCGTTCCGGCAAATGTCGGTCACGCCGGCGTCGTAGACTGCCTTTAAAAAGCTGTTGCCGTAGTCAAAAAAATAAGTTCCGCGCTCAGTCAGAATTTTTATCAGTTCATAATGCCGCCTTAAGGTTGCATCCACCATTTCTTTAAATCCGGCATGACCGGTTTTGAGTAGTTCGGTGCGCTCTTTAAATGAAATACCCTGGGGGCAGTAACCACCCTCGTAGACTGCATGGCAGGATGTTTGATCCGATAAGAGATCGATTTTTATGGTGTTGTTGGCCGCGTATTCGATCAGGTCCACCACATTTCCATAATAGGCGATCGTGATGGTCTTTTTTTTCTGTTGATATTCAATGGCCAGTTTAAATGCCTCGGCCGGGTCCTCGACCGCTTTCATCATCCAGCCTTGATCCAGCCGGGTTTGAATCCTGGAATAGTCGACTTCGGCAATGATGGCCACGCCATTGGCAATTTCCACGGCCTTGCCTTGGGCACCACTCATGCCCCCCAGTCCGGACGAAACAAACAAATAACCGGCTAGATCTCTATCTGCGGGAATGCCCAGTTTGGCCCGTCCGGCATTCAGGATGGTACTGTAGGTGCCGTGCACGATTCCCTGGGGGCCGATGTACATCCAGCCGCCGGCC
>Ga0209637_1000276_pt1 | contig 19117 bp, 19 predicted proteins | sample OlaalgELextract3_2_FD_187379 | JGI IMG/M metagenome (GOLD analysis project Ga0209637, IMG submission 187379) | Olavius algarvensis symbiont microbial communities from Tuscany, Italy - Type G ELBA extract 3 (SPAdes) (version 2) | ecosystem: Host-associated > Annelida > Digestive system >... | reverse complement strand
TCAATTGCGCGCCGGGATAGCGTTTTTTCAGATAGTAGCCGGCACCCAGGGTGCCGGCCGAGCCGGACGAGGCCACATAGCCGGCCAGGCGCTGCCTGCCGGTCAGGTAGTAATCCATTAAATCCTCCACGGCACTGCCGGTGACATGGTAGTGCCAGAAGGGGTTGCCGAGTTCGTCGAATTGGTTGAAGATCATCAGGTCCTGGCCCGAATTGCGCAGTTCCCAACACTTGTCGAAAATTTCCTTGACATTGGATTCGCAGCCCGGTGTGGCGATCACTTCGCCGGCGATGCTTTGCAGCCACTCGAACCGTTCGCGGGACATCTCTTCCGGAAGAATGGCGATGGATCGGCAGGCCAAAAGCGTGGAAATATAGGCGCCGCCCCGGCAGTAGTTGCCGGTGGAGGGCCAGACCGCCTTGGTGGTGAGTGGATCGAACTGGCCGGTGACCAGGCGGGGTGCAAAACAGCCGTAGGTGGCTCCCACTTTATGGGCACCGGTGGGAAACCAGCGGCCGGTCAGGGCGATGATGGGAGCCCGGCAGCCGGTAAGTTTCGGGGGGATGACGATGTGGTTGACGTCGCCGAACAGGCCGCCGTGCTCCCGGGGCGCGTTTTTCCAGGTGATACGGTAGAGGCTGGCCGGGTGGACGTCCCAGAGACCGGTCCTGCGCAAGGTCTCTTGAATTTTCGCCGGAATTTTCGCGGGGTCCTTCATCATCGCAAAGGTGGGCAGCGTGATGCCCTTCTCACGGCAGTAGTCAACAGTGTTCGTCAGTACTTGGCTGTTTATGGTCAGATCCAACATGGGCTAGGTTCCTTTTGTAATGTCGCTAAGAGATTTGATGGTTTCGGCCGGTACGGCAATGCCCCGGACGGCGGCGGTGCTGTCCTTGAGACCGTTGCCGGTGGCCAGGATCACGATTCCGGCCGCCGGGGCAAGTTCGGCGCTTAGTTTAAGGAAACCGGCGAAGGCCGCGGCCCCGGCCGGCTCGCTAAACAGACCGGTGGTTCGGGACAATCGTGCTTGGGCCGCGATGATTTCCTCATCACTGACGGTGATCACCCGGCCATTATGGGTTTGCAGTCGTTTGAGGGCCTGCCATCCGTTGCGGGGGACGTTTACGCAGATAGAATCGGCCACGGTTCGGGTGGGCCGCGCCTCGAATTGGCCGGTTTGAAAGGCCCGGTACAAGGCGTCCGAACCGGCGGCCTGGACCGCGATCACCGTCGGGAACTTGTCAATCAGGCCCAGTTGCCGCAGGTCTTGGAATCCTTTATAAACACCGGAGAGTATACAGCCGTCCCCGGAGGCGACAAAGAGGTAGTCGGGAACGCCGCCCAATTGTTGAAAGATCTCCAGCGATACGGTTTTCTTGCCTTCCAGGGTCATGGGGTTGTATGCCGTGCTGCGATTCATGCCGCCGAACCGATTGGTATATTCCAAAGATAGGTCATATGCATCGTCATACGGTCCGTTCACACGGTGGACGGTGGCCCCGTACTGCAGGGCCTGGACCAATTTTGCCGCGGGGGCCGTGGCCGGCAGGAACAAGGTGACCTGCTGCCCGGCGGCCGCAGCCACGCCGGCCATGGAGGATCCGGCGTTGCCGGATGAGGCCAGTACAATTTCGTTGATGCCGTGCTGGGCCGCAAAGGCCGACACCAGAAACGAGGCGCGATCCTTTAAGGAACCGGTGGGATTCAGGCCGTCGTCCTTGATGTACAAGTTCTCAAAACCGAGGCTGCGGCGCAGATTTTCAGGCTGCCAGAGGGGGGTGTTGCCCACCGGAATGGGCGGAAAGAAGTGCCGCGGAACCGGGAGCAAATCGAAAACATCAAAATCCTTTTCAGCATTGCCGGAAAGTTCAACATCCAATACTCCCCGCAAAGGCTGATCCGGCGCCTGCTGCTCCCCGCAGACCGGACAAACGGTTAATTTGGGGTCGATGGTATAATTTCGCCCGCAATCGGAGCACATATAGTTGAATTGCATCTGTTTATCCCTACCTGATTTTTACATTTTTGATAAAAAAAATATCTCGCAAAGCCGCCAAGCGCCCAAAGGTAAAGCATTAAATAAATCTTGGCGCTTTTGGGTGAGATCTTTTCGGTTCTCCGCGGATCCGGTTTAGGCATTGTAATCAGATCCGAAACCGCACATACCCATATTCATAGCATGCAACTTATGCATTTCCAATTAGAGAATACAAGATATCGCATATTTGGACATCTAAATTTGGATGGACTGTTAAATGACAAATTAAGCGGAGAATTACTATAACCAGAACTCTGGGTATCGGCGGTTTTTGGGGATGTTATTGACTATCAGTGCCACTACAAGCATGATGACGGGCCCGATTCCCCCCGGGGATAAAAGCATACCAGTATCCAAGATTCTGGATTTTCTGACTGCCGAAGCACCAAAGGAGCCGATTATCATAACGAGATCGGTTTTATCAACGATCGTATAGTTTACATAAGCTACCGCTGCAATTCCTATAAATGATCCGATCCACGACCAAAAAATCTCCGATAAACCGACGGCAGGGGGACTTTTTGTAGTCCCTTTCATGCAATATAATTTCGCACACAAGATATGGTATGCGGCTTTTTTATAATCGGGATAGATTCATTTTATCGGCGCTGAGATACTTAAATGATATCAGTTAAATAGGCGGAGTTGTGCTTGATAGCAGAAAACATCACTCAGGTATTAAAATATAGAATAGAAAATATCATCAATATTTCTGGCCGTTAATCTCTGACGATTAGTTGGAGAAATCAAAATATATTTATCCATAAAAATATGCTTAAATATCAATCGTTAATTTTGCTGGATTCGTTGCGTTGATTATCCAAAAAAGTGCAGCCAAATCTGCCTTTTGTCACGATCACGAGTATAATCGCAATGGTCCAACAAACAATCGTCTTTAAAACAATCCAGTCCGGTAATCCGGAAATCACATCAGACGGCATCGGAAAATAATGCCAGACATGGTTGGTGCCCTGGTGGAATAGCATTACCGGAATCACACTCATGCTCGATTTGAAATACAACCAGGTCATGATAAATGACAAACCCACCGTATTGATAAGAAACCAACCAAACCAATAACTGCCACCTCCCCATCCTGTTGATAGAGACAATGGGATATGCCAAACAGCCCACATTATCCCGAGAAAGAGGCTGGCAACCAGCGGATGGTGCTTCTTTATCAATTGGGGCAGGGCGAAACCGCGCCAGCCCGGTTCTTCGTTACCGCCTGCAAAAAGTGCCCCGATTGGCACACTTATAAGATAATTCCACCATGGATTTGCTTCAGAAAAATCAAGCTCTCCCCCTAAAAGCAGATACAGGCTAAACTGGTACAGAGCGACGCCAATAGGTCCCAGGATTCCACCCAACAAATACCATCCAATGTTGATACGGAAATTAAAGGTTTGGCGAAGCCACTGCCATAGTCCAAATTTACTCTCGGTGGACCATGTGACGATGACTGCCGATAATAAGGGACCGAACACACCCACATAATATAATGGATGAAAAACACCATTCCGGGCCAGAAACAAACGCACACAAATCCAAATTGTCCAGCTAATGGCAAATGCAAAGATAAAGAAGGCCGTCATGTTATTCTGCTGAATCCAGCGGCTAATTTCTTTCATGTTAGTTATGTGATCTTATCAAACGTTAAGTGTAAAAAACCATAGTTAAGAACTAAGTGTGATACTTCTTCATCATCCTCCATATCGAAATCAATTGTTATATTGCCAAAAACTTTCAAGGTCCCGTGAAATTGGGTTTCTGAAAGAGGTGTTAGCTCTACCATTCCTCCATGAGGATCTGTCATATGAATTATCATAAGGGCGACTAGTAAATACGGCAACCAAATCAAATTCTGGTAATACCAATATAAATTGGCCGCCTCGACCCCATGCAAAAAATGTTTCAATCACTTTACCATTTACAGCCGCCTCTCCGCGGTACCACTGGTAGCCATATCCCAGTCCAAAATAGGCGGGTATATGCGCTTTAGTGGATTCATTTACCCAGTGCTGGGAAACAATTTGTCTGCCTTGCCCCTTGCCCTCTTTTAAAAACAAATATCCAATTTTGGCCATGTCACGCGGCCTCAAACTGAGTCCACCCTGGGTGTTGGATGAGACTGTTCATCCCAATCTATTCCTGCTGACATTGTAAGGACATGTTCGACGGCGATATTATATTTTTGATCAATCCATCGTGAGCCCTTGTATTCAGGAAAAAATCCATAAACTTTTTCATCAACCCCTGGTATCTTTTTTTGATCAATTGCAATACCGACCAATATCGATGTGATACTTTTTGAGACCGAGTGTAATTCATGCTTTGTATCACGCTGATAGCCATAGAAGTATTCCTCAAGAACCAGCTTGCCATTTCTGACCAGCAGAACGCTGTGTATGTTCTTAAAGCGCTTATTTAGAATACTTCTTATGAGTTCATCGATTTTTCCTGAATCAATCCCTTCTTCGTACAATGCGGCGATCTCCCAACCATCTTCAGCTTTTGCTGGAACCTGGTAGGTATATTTATATTGCGGAAGACCCCAACGGTTGGCTCGAGGGGCACAAGATAAAAAGATGCATAACATCATACAAAAGATAACTGAGTATTTCTGTCTGCATGAAAGTCTCATCTTCCCCCCTCTTATAGTTTGAAATGGCAGACTCTTTGCCGCTACATTAGTCATTTAACTTCACATTGAGTACCGCTTCAATGATATCCTGATAAACTCTTTTGCCATTTTGTCCGTTCGATTCTGAATTAAAAGCACATTTTGTTGCCAGCATGGCAGACATAAATCGTGCGTAGTCTAAGATTGTAGTAAAAAGAGTAACTGCTGCTTCGGGTTTCTCTGGTCGCCATTGCCACCTATCCACCGCTTGACCCGATCTGTTATGAGGTATTGCAATCACAGATTCCAAGGCCTCATCCCAGACAAAATAGCTATCATGCATGCTCAATGGATCGAGCACAGCATCTTTCATATATATATCAAGTTGCTGGCCTGTGATATTCTCCACGACAAGTTTAAGATAATTGTATCCTTCTCCGGAATAACGAAACTCAGTGCCCGGCTCGAACTGAATCTTAAGCGGTTTCGGGGAACCAGTCCAGCGTCCAGGCCGCCAATTAGGAAAGCCTGTGGTGTGTGAAAGCACCATACGCGCTGTTATTTTTTGTAAGCGATCGTCTCCTTGAACGTAGGGCTCATCCAGATATTCGGAAAGAGAACGATCCAAATCAAGCCTGCCATCTCGAACAAGCACTAAAGCGCCGTAAGCGAACACCGGCTTTGTTAAGGATGCCGCTGGGAAAAGAGTTTGCTCATTAACTTGAGAACGTTCACCAATACGTTTCACACCCCAACCCTTTGAAAAAATCAATTCATTATCTTTGATTATGGCCACAGCAGCGCCAGGAACATTGTATTTAATTAGAAGGCACGGGATGGTTGCATCGAGCCAGAGTTCTAAACTCTGGTTTTCCGCTTTCGGTTCACAACGAATAAATGTCGTAAAAGCCGATAAAATAACAGTGGATTGCAAGATAATTAGTAGAATTAAGAAATCACATGCGCATATTTTTCTTAAGAAGGACATTTTATTACAGTTAAACTAGGGTTCATCCGGCTCTTGAGTACTTTCAAATAAGATTTTCAGATATTTGTTTTTTTATCAGTAATTTCCATCTTTTTTAATTTTAGCTACTTACCAAAAGGCTGAAATCTACCAAACAAAGTGCCTGTAGCATCAAAAAATTTTATCCAACTGTCTTCTTGTACTACGAAAAAGAATGATTTCGAGCCCAAGATATCAAAATAAAATCTGTCACAAGAAATCCACCATTTCCCTTCGAATTCCAATCCTTCGGCGACTGACATAGAAAGCTCACCATCCTTAAAACAGGATACAACAAGCGACTCCCCGCCAGAAGGAATTATCTGGGTGTTGGGGGAAACCCATTTGGTATCTCCCTTAAAGAGCTCTTTCAAATCGTCAGCTTTTAATCGAACACCTCTTGAAGTTTCAATTGCCGGTTCGTCGCCAATATCTTTTTCACCTGCCGCTGAAAGGATTAGCCATAATAGTCGGCCAATATGGTGATCCGAAACCTGACGATTTGATAAATCTGTGTTGACTCGGTGAACGACAACCAATTGCCTATAGGGCAGCACAAATAGACGATGTCCTCCCCAACCAGCAGCATAATAGCTATGGTCTTTAACACTTACATTAACAATCAACCCTTTATTAATTCCAGTCCACCACATGTATGAGTATCCACCGTCAATGCTTCTCTTAGAATAGCTGGTCGTGCTTTCCTGGACCCAAGAAGACGAGATAATCTGTTTGTTTTGCCAACGCCCTTCACGCAAGTACAAAAGACCAAAGCGGGCAAGATCCCGCGCACTGATTCGAAAGAGATAATAGCGGTGCATTGACATCGGGGCGTCTTTATAATCAGCGCTGCTTAAATAACGACAGTAATTGACGCCAAAGTCCTCCATTTGGAGAGGTTTGGCAATACGCATATCGAAATCTTTGAATATCTTTTTCCCGGTTTCCCTCTCAAAAATTGTGCCCAGAGCATTGAAATCCCAGTTGTTATAAAACCAAAAAGTACCTGGTTTGTGGCTATTGCGCTTCGGTCGCATGGCTTTCATTATTGGGGATTCGCCCAAAGCTGGATGATAAATACCGGAGCGAGCTTTTATAAGATCACCAGTGGTTGCTTGCTTTTCTTCCGGTGTTAGAGAGGGCTCGTAGTCGTCAATGCCAAGCTCTGCTATCGTCTTCGATAGATCAATCTTGCCCTCATCTACGTGGACACCGATGAGCCCGCTCAGTAGGCTTTTCCGCATAGAGTGGCATTGGAAGTTTCTCGTTATATCTCCCCAAGCATCAACCACAACCCCATTATCGACTATCACCACAGCATCGGAACCGATCTTCTTTGAATATTCGTGTGCCAAGGCGAGTTTTTCTGATGACCAACCTAATTGTTCAGGTGCGATCGTCTTCTGCCAATGTTCATCCGGGTAAATAACCTTGTTCATGCCGTCATACGGCACCCACACTGGCTTTGGTGAACAAGCAACAACAGAAAATAGGAGGATACATGATAATATTTTCCGCTTCATTATGGCCCCCTGAATTGAGTTTTGCAAAACTGTTTATTTCTTATTATGAGATTTAAAATGGCTCAATATAGATGTGTTTATCTATTGTTAAAGGCGCATGTACATAGCAAACACCGAAGGAATTAAAAGTTGTCTATGGAGATAGTCTGCTTGTGACCCAATCCATTATAATTGTTAACACAAATTCGGATAGTTGGTTTGTGTGCTTTACCAATTCTAAATAACCGCTTTTTCTTCCGTCACGATCCTCAAGGAATATGTGGCTATGATCCGTAAGAATTTTAACAGTCACGTCTTTATTTCCGCCTGAACGCATTGCTTCAGCTGTTGTATGAGCGTGTTCGAAAGGGGTGGAAGCATCTCGATCTCCGTGGAGAATTAGCACGGGGCAGGAAACTTTGCGTGCGTCTAGTAACGGATCATAGTTAATGAAAAACTCAAACCAGGGACTCGCTTTACCGCTTGACAAATATTGATCTAACCAATGCAAAAGTTCCGCCTCGATGCGATCACGATCCGCATCCGTCAAGCCCTCTTTACGTTCAACTTCATAAAGTTTTTTATGCACGAGTATCTTCCAAGAGTCACCTGCACGTACTGCCATGAGAACAAGGGCGCAAATAGTAGGATCTGTAGCTGCAATCATCGTCCCAATAGTACTACCCTCGCTTAAGTCGAGCAGTTTGATTCGTTTATCATCGATCTTTTCATGTTTCCTCAGATAATTGAGTCCCGCTCGAATGTCATCGGCTCGATCAGCCGTTGTCGCTTGTGTGAGCGGTCCTCCCCCAGAGCATCCCACCCCGCGGTCATCCATTCGCAAAACAGCAATACCTTGCCGTGACAGCAAATCAGCTATCTGACGAAACGGCCGGTAGAAACACGCGGGCTCAAAACGTACCGACATCATGTCTCTGTCCTGTGGGCTCGAACCAGAAATAAGAATAACTGCGGGAAATGGAGGGGCTACATCGGACGGCAAGGTTAATGTACCTACTAACTGAGCACCGTCGGATGCAGATACAAAAGTCTCTTCTGCGGTATTTGGTGCGCCTGGTTCCGGATCATAATATGAAGGAGGGTAGCAGGGACAGGGATTGGATGCGCATCCCGCTGTGAGGATAAAAAACATTAAGATAAATATTGTTAGAGCTGAGGAGGTTTTCATTTCAACATTTGTATCGCAAAAGTTATGCCATAAATTTCGCAGAATAGAAGCACTATCAGGATAGCCATAATTTCAGAGGCTTTGTCAAAATGTATAGTCCGAAATGATAAACCATATTTTTTACAACCATTAGATGGATTGTCCGTTAGCAGTACAGTAAGTGTACGAAATCGAACAGTTTGTCTAAATGGCCAAAGCATTTAACTGCAGATTTCTTGCTACAACATGAAAGTCCGGGGGTGCACCGGTTCCTGCGATATCTGTTTCTTATCCAAATCCAAAACTCAAGAGATTTCAAAAAGAGTACCCTACAATATATAGTGTTCTGCCATATGAACAATGTTACCTAAAAAAATAAAACGGCAGAGTCCGTGAAAAAGAACTCCGCCGTTGAAATGGATTATCCTGTAAAAGTTTTTTGGCCGTTGAATAAATCTTTATTTAACAGCCTCTTTTAGGGCCTTGCCCGGGGTAAATTTAGGGGCTTTAGATGCTTTAATATCAATTTCCGCTCCGGTCTGCGGATTGCGTCCCTTTCTGGCCTTTCTTTGCACCACTTTGAAGGTGCCAAAACCAACCAGGGTAACTGTGTCCCCAGTTTTCATTGCGTTGCTAATAGATGAGAAAACACAATCCACCGCTTCCTGAGCTTCTTTTTTGGTGCTGACCACTTTTGCCACTTCGTTGATTAATTCGCTTTTATTCATTCTTTTCTCCTTTCATCAGTTTTGATTTTTAGCATTAAATTTGTACTGGTAGTAGCTCAAAAAACACAAAAGGGCACCCCTCTCTATTCGAGGAGTGCCCTTTTTTTTCGGAAACGAAGGTTAAATCACAGTGACATTTGCAGCGGCAGGGCCTTTTTGCCCTTGCTCAATGTCAAAGGAAACTTGGTCGCCTTCACTGAGGGATTTAAAACCGCTGGCGTTGATTGCTGAATGATGAACAAACACATCCGGTCCGTCTTCCTGCTCAATGAATCCAAAACCTTTGCTGTCATTAAACCATTTAACAGTTCCATTCGTCATAATAACATTCTCCTTTCATAAAAATTTTCAATGTTGCAAACTGGAGGATGCCACTTTGATAAATGGATTGGTCCTTCAGAAAGAAACCATCCCGCCTAAAAAATGCGGGATTTAATTGATTCCGTGGAACATAACGCTTCATTAAGCCAATTGCAAGTCAATTATTGATTTTTTTTACGAAATACTCAGATTGGGATATCGAAAAAATCCCGGTTGACAACCAAAGCCGCCTTCGATATCTGAATGGAAGCCGTTTTCGATGGATTCCATGACAAACATTTTGCCACAAATTGACATCGCCTGAAGGTGAGGCTATCTTAATTTTTAAGTTTGAATAGTTATCCTCAAACTCAACCCGAACAGTGAGAGGAGGTTATTGTGGATGTTAAGACATTTTGTGACAGTGCGGGAAACGATCTTATCGAATGGAAAGCAAAACTGTATGATGCCATTCGCCAAACCGAAACCCTGAACCAGGCGAACCAGGTTGAAGTGGCTCCGTTGATAAACGAACTCAACCAACTGGTGGCTGATATTGATAAGCACATCAAAATACTGGCTGATGAGTGCCCACTGGAGTGGGATTCCCAGAAAGCTGAGATCCAGGAAAAATTATCGCAGGTGGATACCAAATATAATGATTTGGATGGTGCCATGGATGTCTGGAATATGAACCTGGAGACCTCTATATAGCAGGGAGGCTGGATGCTTGATACTGGATACTGGATACTGGATGCTGGATGCTGGATACTGGATTTAGGAACAGGCGTTAGGCGCAGGGCGAACGGCGCACGGCAGAAAAAATGACGAATGGTGAATTAAGGAATTCTATGGATTTAAAGAATAGTCCAACGAAGGAGCGAATTGCCATTTTTTAAATTCCCTGCCCGCCATTCGCTGTGCTTCAGGCGCTGGCAGACGGGCGCATTCCCTGACTTCATCTTTCTTCTTCCAACTTCCGCATTCCGACTTCCGACTTCTGAATATGGAGACCGATTAATGAATGCATCGGATTACTGCCCGGTAACACGTGAAATTATTGAAGATTTGAAGAGAATTTGCGGCGAAGCGTTTGTTTATTCTGATGACGCAAGAAAGCTTGCGAAATATTCACGCGATAAGGTGCCCGGACAGCCTGGTTATTTGCCTGAAGTCGTTGTGATGCCCAAAACTGCCCTGGAAGTCGCCGAAGTCGTGAAACTGGCCAACCGCGAAATGATTCCTATTACTCCGCGGGCAGCCGGCAGCGGTCTTTCCGGGGGTGCGGTTCCGATATATGGCGGTCTCTTGCTGTCCGTTGAGCGGATGAACGATATAATCGAAATCGATGATAAGAACCTGATGGCCGTTGTGGAGCCGGGTGTGGTAACCAATAAGCTGGATGTGGTGCTGCAGGAATATGGCTTGTTTTTTGCCGGGTATCCGATGAGCGAGGAATTTTGTTTCATCGGCGGAAATGTCGCTGAAAACGCGGGCGGCGGCAGGGCCGTCAAATACGGGGTAACGGGACAATACATCCAGGGGCTGGAAATCGTTGCTCCAACCGGCGAAATTATTCAGCTGGGCGGCAAACGAATCAAGGATGTCACCGGTTACAACATGGTTCAACTGATGGTCGGTTCGGAGGGAACCCTTGGAATTTTTACCAAGATCTTCATCAAACTGCTGCCGCGTCCCACGGTTCGGCAGGCTATCCTGGTGCTGTTCGAAACCCCGGAAACAGCCATTGCCGTCGTACCCGAAATTATGACCGCCGGCAAACTGGTGCCGACTTCGATTGAATTTATGGATGGATTCACGTTTAATATGACGGCCAAAGCATTAAAGGAGTCTTTCCCCTATGAGAAAATCGGGGCGGCCGTGCTCTTTGAGGTTGATGGCACCCATTTGTCCGTTGTGGCAGAAAATGCTGCGACCATTCGCAGGATATGCCGCGAACGCGGGGCGATCGAAGATTACCTGGCCACGACGGATCCGGAGATCGAGCGTTTTTGGCGAATTCGCAAGCGAATACCTTGGGATATTATGCGCTACACCCCCCACCAGTCCGTTGAAGATATTGTCGTGCCAATTGCAAACATTCCCCTGGCTTTGTCCAACCTGAAACAAATTGGCGAAAAGTATGGGGTTGCCATCCCTGTGCTTGGACATGCCGGCGATGGTAATCTGCATGCCATACCGCTTAAAAATCCCGCCAGTTCAGTAGCGCACTGGCAAGAAATACTGCCCGCCCTGTTGAAAGATATTTATGCCATGACGGCCGAGTTGGGCGGGACCATCAGCGGTGAGCATGGTATCGGTCACAAACGCCGAGATTATATGAACCTCGTCATGAGCGAAGCACACCTTGATATGATGAGGAAGATTAAACGCGCCCTGGATCCGAAAAATATTTTAAATCCCGGCAAAGTATTTAACTTTATTTGAGAATATTTTCTTCTCACACGCGGTGGGTCGGCGCATCGAGATTTTTACGGTTTTTATCGCAGCCGATACAGTGATCCGGGTTATTCAAACACAAGGACTATTGTCCGCTATTTTTTTAATAAAAATCTGTAAAGGAAAGATTGGAACTGCCAATCCACCGCTTTCTGCCAATGCCAAGACAAAGAAATCCTATCTTTTTCCAGTCGATATTTCTTGTTGCAGCAAAATCATCACTCAATAATCCCTTCCTCCACTATCCTCTGAAACTACAATATGAGTTGGCTGAATATCTGTGATATTCTTCAGGGCCTATGTTTCAAAACACTCCCTCATCTTGTGGAATACAGTGGAAAACACGTCGGTCAGACGCAAAATGCCCACAACTTTTTTTCCGCCGGTTACCAATAAAGATTGGTGGTTTCCCATGACAAACTGATGAATAGCGGGATCCAGGGATGCTTCTTCGGAGACATATTCACCCTCGGTGGGTGTAGACATAATTTTTTTGACGTTCTGCTCTCCGGCTTTGCGGCAAATATCATCCAAGGGGTTAGCAAAAAGGTGATAACCTTCCAACATGGATTCCATGAAATCTTTGGTAAACCCATATTGGCGCGATCCCTTTCCCAGCAACATGTCCTTGTACTTTGGCTCTAAAGCTCTGAGCATATCCAGTTGGCTGAGTTTGCCGACTACATTGCCGTCTTTGTCCAGTATGAGAATTGCCCTGTGGCGATAACGGGTGTGTTTGTCTTTGAATTTTGCCTGTGCTTCTTCCAGAGACAGTACGGATTCGTAAAGGGTTGCGTTTACGGTCACGGTTGCATACTCCGAAAGCGGCACCATCAAATCTTTCACCAAGTATGATTTCATGGCTTCCTCCATTTGTTCTTTTGTAGTCGTGAGCAATGCGCTCAAAAAAAAGGCCATATTAGCGGAATGAAAAGCGAACCCATGATCAGCACCAGCAAATTTAGCGGCATTCCCAGTTTGAAGAAATCGCTGAAGCGGTACCCGCCGGGTCCATACACCAGCAAATTAGTTTGATACCCGATCGGAGTTGCAAAGCAGGCGCTGGCACCAAAGCAGACCGCAACGATAAACGGTTTGGGATCTACCCCTAGGCCCTGGGCGGCCGAAATCGCAATGGGCAGCAGCAGGATCGCGGTGGCGTTGTTGCTCAATACATGTGTGCTGATGCTGGTCAGCAAGAGCACCCCGCTTAAAACATAAGCCGGGCTTAGCCCGCCGAACAGGCCGAGAAATGCCCTGGCATAAAATTCCGATGCACCTGTTTTTTCCAATGCGGCGCTCATGGCGATCATGGCAATGATAATTAAAAGAACCCGGCCCTCCATCGCACGATAGGCATCACGCAGCTGCAGGCATCCGGTCAAAATCATGAGAAATGCAGCCGCCAGGGCACATACTAAAATATCCGCCAGCCCGGAGCTGGCAGCTACAACCATTGCCCCGAATATCAGAAACGCGCGACCTGCCAGTCTTTTGTGCTCAATTTCATGGTGGATGTCTTCGACGATGATAAAGTCCGTCTGCCCACGCAGTCTTTCCAGCGATGATCCCGGTAGACGAACCAGCAGAATGTCGCCAATCTTTAATCTGATGTCTTTGACTTTTGGCTCGGCATAATGAAGCTCTCGGCGCTTAATGGCGATGATATGGATATCCGGATCCCGTTGCAGACGGCTTGTCACTAGCCGTTCACCCAAAAGCGACGATTGGGGCGGTATGATCAGCTCCACGATTAACGCTTGCTTTTCTTCGGCCTCGAAATTCAGGCCCTGCGCGGCCATCGGTAATTCAACAATATCATCGTGAATTATTTCAACCAGATCATTGGCCGATCCTTTCACCAGCAAAAGGTCATCCGGTGCAATTTTTACCGCATCACGGTCAGGGTAAAAAACGTGGGAGTAGCGGATGAGCTCAAGTACTTCCATGCCTGGATATTTTTGTGAAAAATATGACTCCGGGTTTTCTCCGATGATCCGGCTGCCGTGTGGGACCTGCAACTCGGACAGATACCGACGATGTTCATCATCCTTTAACTCGCATACCGGATTGTGCATGCTGGGCATCAGCTTCGGGGCGGAAAAAATCAGAAAAAAAATACCCAGCAGGGCGATGGGCACGCCTAACGGTGAAAGCTCAAACATGCCTATAGACCCTAATCCATGTTTGGCACTCAAATCACTGATAATGATATTGGTAGAAGTTCCAATCAAGGTGCAGGTGCCGGCTAGAATGGAGGCATAGGAAACCGGAATCAAAACTTTGGACGGGCTAAAATCCAGCTCGCAGCTGAGGCTCAAAATGATGGGGATAAAAAGAACCACCACAGGGGTGTTGTTAATAAAGGCTGAAGCCGTGCCCACGATCACCAGGATAAAAAATATGGCCAGGGTAGGTCGGCCCCGGGAAAATCGACTTACCATTTGACTGATAAACCCTACGGCCCCGGTGCGAATCATGCCTTTACTTATCAGAAACATGGCCCCAACGGTTATGACCGCCGGGCTCGCAAAACCCGCGATGGTTTCGGTAGGGGTTAAAATTCCAGTGGTTGTCAATACAACGATGATACCGATTGAAGTCAAATCCACCGGCAACTTCTCGGTTATCAACAAAAGCATTGCCACAACTAAAATAAGGGTCACCAGCCAGATCAACATATTTTGCCTCAGTGCAGCGTTTAAGCCTTAAACTTTGTACAATAAATACGTTGTCAAGCCTTATAATTCAAATGAATTCTTCAGTGCCCTCTGAAATTTCCCATCACCTCGCCAAAGCCCATCCTATTACCGAGCCGGTCAAACAGGGGGTGGCAGGCCCCTGAAAAACACAATGAATTATACGATAAACGGCATTTTCAAATAGGTACGCTCTTTTTTGATAGTTTGAACGCTTATTGTCGGCAACCATGTCCGGATCCAGTCAGAGACTGAGCAACGGCGGCATTGCCCGGCAAACATTCTTTGGTGATAAAAGACGAGCAAATACAGCTTACCTTGAGGCCATGGTGCCCTAACTTTTTTATTTCCAGGCACAAGGCATCTGAAAACCCGACCACGCCCAATTCAGCGGTACAATAATCGGTCATCCTCAGTACCGCGATCAAACCGGCTGCCGCTGCGATGTTGGCGATGTGCTCGGCGTTTCTGGCAATCATTCGTGGTTGATCAAAATATTAATAGAAACAAAATCTTCTTACAAATTCTAAATGAAAGAAATGGTTTACTTATCGCAATAAATTCAAAACGATCAAAATTGCCGCTCAGACAGCGGTCACGGCTGCGATTTCCCATGCACGACTTCAGCGTATCGCAGCACCTGGATCGGTGGGTATAGCCTTAGCTTCCTGGCTGTCTCATGTTGATAACATCCAAATACCGACTCAGGCTCAATATCGGAAGATCAATCGGAGCGATTTTGTTTATTAAAATATTTTTTGCCTGGAATCCAGCTAACTTACCGACACTGTAATATCGACTGGCGACTGCAAGAAGGGCATTCGACTGGCTGGCCATTGCCTCATACGCGGATACAATTGGAACATCCTGTGACGCCAACTCCCAATGCTGATCATAAGCGACGTCATTCCTGGTTTGGTTTTCCTTGTAACTATGCTCGGGTCGCGGCATTTCAAGGGTGTCTGATGCATTATTAGCAGTTGCGATGTTTCTTTTAATTGTACACAACCGATCATCGAAGGCATCCATTCGAATCAAAGCATTTTCCGATTTACCTGCCGGCAGACCGTTCATATCGATAAAGCAGACATTCTGTCCCGTTGCCTCTGAGTTCCGAATTTTATCATGTGAGGCTTCAATGCTTTTCAAATATTTACTTAAACCACGGAACGCAACCATATTTCCAATAAAGGCGAGAATCGAGAAGGCAATAACAATAATTGCAGACTTCAGTAGAAGTGAATTCTTGAATTTAATAACCTAACTGTTGTAATCATCCTTAGCAATACGATCATACATAAAATGGATTTAAATAAAACCTTTTTCTTCTTCCAACTTCCGCATTCCGACTTCCGACTTCTGAATATGGAGACCGACTAATGAATGCATCGGATTACTGCCCGGTAACACGTGAAATTATGGAAGATTTGAAGAGAATTTGCGGCGATGCGTTTGTTTATTCTGATGACGCAAGAAAGCTTGCGAAATATTCACGCGATAAGGTGCCCGGACCATCTGGCCATCTGCCTGAAGTCGTTGTGATACCGAAAACAGCCCGGGAAGTCGCCGAAGTCGTGAAACTGGCCAATCGCGAAATCATCCCCATCACTCCCCGAGGTGCAGGCAGCGGTCTTTCCGGCGGCGCGGTTCCGATATATGGCGGTATCTTACTGTCAGTTGAGCGGATGAACGCTATAATCGAAATCGATGATAAAAACCTGACGGCAGTGGTGGAGCCGGGCGTGGTAACCAATAAGCTGGATGAGGTGTTGCTGAAATACGGATTGTTTTTTGCCGGGTATCCGATGAGCGAGGAATTTTGTTTCATCGGCGGCAACGTAGCTGAGAACGCGGGCGGCGGCAGGGCCGTCAAATACGGCGTGACAGGACAATACATCCATGGGCTCGAGATCGTTGCGCCAACCGGCGAAATTATTCAGCTGGGCGGCAAGCGCGTCAAGGACGTCACCGGCTACAACATGGTTCAACTGATGGTCGGTTCGGAGGGGACCCTCGGAATTTTCACCAAGATTTTCATCAAACTTTTACCATGTCCCACAGTTCGGCAAGCCATCCTGGTGCTGTTCGAGGACGCGGAAGCAGCCATTGCAGTCGTACCTGAAGTTATGACCTCAGGCAAGCTGGTGCCGACTTCGATTGAATTTATGGATGGATTCACTAATACCATGGGATATTATGCGATATACCACCCATCAGTCCATTGAAGATATTGTCGTTCCCATTGCAAGCATTCCGCTGGCTTTGTCCAACCTGAAACTAATTGGTGAAAAATATGGTGTTGCCATTCCAGTGCTCGGACATGCCGGCGATGGTAATTTGCATGCGATACCGCTTAAAAATCCCGCCAGTTCAGTAGATCATTGGCAAGAAATACTGCCCGCTCTGTTGAAAGATATTTAGGCCATGACGGCCGAGTTGGGAGGGATTATCAGCGGTGAGCATGGTATCGGTCACAAACGCCGAGATTATATGAGCCTCGTCATGAGCGAAGCGCACCTTGATATGATGAGGAAGATTAAACGTGCCCTGGATCCGAAAAATATTTTGAATCCCGGCAAAGTATTTAGCTTAGATTGATAGATACAACCTCTTCCCCGGCGGACATTTACTATCTTTTACGCACAACGAGACTCCCAATGGAGTATCCGGCACCAAAGGAGCATATGACGCCGAGATCGCCGGCAGCCAGATCCCGATTGTACAGGTGAAAGGCGATCAGTGATCCTGCGGAGGCCGTGTTGGCAAAGCGGTCGAGAACTACGGGTGCTTCTTCAAAGGTAGCTTCCCGCCCGAGTAATCGCTTGGTAATCATATTATTCATATTAATATTGGCTTGGTGCACCCACCAACGCTTGATGTCAGGGATGGTGAAACCCAGGCTTTGTACATGGTTGCGGAGATGCTGTTCGGCCATGGGGCTGACCTCCTTGAACACCCTGCGGCCGTTCTGATGGAAGAGTTTGTCGGGACCGAAAGGGTCCACATCGTTGACGCGGCTGAGATACCCCATATTGGAACGAACATTGCTGGAATATTGAGTCATGGACTTGGTATGAATGATTTCATAAGAGTGGGGGGCCGTGCAGGTGTCTGCCCGTTCCACGATTGCTGCTGTGGCAACATCGCCAAAGATGAAGTGGCTGTCCCGGTCACAATAGTTGACTTGGGGTGAGGTCAACTCCGGGTTGATCAAAAGAACGCAGCGGGCTGTACCGGCGGTTACCATCTCATAGCCTCGATGCAGGGCAAACGTGGCAGCGGAACAGGCTACCAGCATATCGAAGGCGAATCCTTCTATCCCCAGTTCGTTTTGCACTTCAATTGCAATGGCCGGATAGGAGCGCTGCGTATAGGCACAGGAGACAACGACCGCATCGATGTCCGCAGCGCTTTTACCGGCGGCTTTGATGGCGTCCCGCGCGGCGTTGAGTGCCATCTCCGCCTGATCGGAAAGGGCTTCCTCCGGGCGTTCCGGTATAAGCGGGCGCATCCGCCCGATGTCCAGAATTCCCTCCTTAACCCAGGCAAATCGCTGCTGGATCCCTGAAGCCTTGACAATGAATTCTACTGTGGAGCGGGGTTTTGCCTCGAGTTCGCCTTTTTCGATTTCCTCCGCGTGCTCCGCGTTGTACTGATCTGCCCAGCGGTTATAAGAGGCAACCAATTCTTCGTTGGTGATGACGTGTTCAGGCGTATACAGACCGGTGCCGCTGATTACTACAGAATATGGTTTTGCTGATGACATGAGTATCCTTTTGTTAAGTCGTTTTAAGGCCCAAATCTTCCACGATCTTTGCTTTCAGCTATAATCGTTCCGCGGAAATGACAGGCGTTTTTCCTGGCCTCGGCCGTAGCTTCCGGTTTTTTTGAAATATTAATTGAGCGTAAAATAAGGCGACTTCCCATAGAAAGCAAGTTTTCCCAGCTCACCCGGGACGGCTGCATCCGGCACGATCACAGTCGACCAGAAACCTTTTCGGTCCAGGGACGCATGAATTCAATGCCGCCTCCTGATACGATATAGGTTTTGAAACCATTGGCCCTCAGATGGGCCAGCAGTTCGAGCATCGGTTGGTAAACAAGATCGGTGTAAGGCCGGTTGAAACGCGGGTGTTTGGCCGTGGCCAGCCAGTCCTTCACCACCCGGGCGAACGCGTCGGCCGTCATGCCGGCGGACGTCGCCATGATCAGTTCTACCAGCGCGTGCTCGCCACCGGCAGCGACGGTTTTGAAGTCGCCTTCGAGCGCAGCCTTAAAAGGCTGTTTGTCCTTCCATTGGGAGTGCGTCGGCGCCAGCGCTTTGACCCGGCCGAGGGCGAAGACCACCTGAACGTACATCGGTTTTTCGGCCCACAGGCAGCCGTCATTGTCGAAGACGGCGATGCGTTCCGGCAGCGGCACGAAGGGTTCCATCCAGACACGGAAGGTGCCCGTGGTCTTCTGTTCCATGAAGATCAGCTTCCAGTCCCCGTAGCGCAGGGCGGTCAGATCGCCGTCGTCGGAGAAGTAGAAGATTTCCTTGCGCAGGCTGGGGACGTTGGCCGGGTCCTTGAGGTGCGCGGTGAGGTCATA